>Ga0102953_1000082_pt1 | contig 60165 bp, 85 predicted proteins | sample SalPon2A_C_D2_MG_FD_78509 | JGI IMG/M metagenome (GOLD analysis project Ga0102953, IMG submission 78509) | Soil microbial communities from South San Francisco under conditions of wetland restoration - Salt Pond MetaG R2A_C_D2_MG | ecosystem: Environmental > Terrestrial > Soil > Wetlands | place...
AAAAACTTTTTCTAATCCTCTTGTACTAGTTCTTTCATTAGATCATCTGCATATTGCTGTGGAAGCTCCCCCGGATCAATATTTTTATTTTTTAATTCAATAATATGCACATCTTTTTTATACATAGCAAGATAAGCAGCTATTTTTTCAGCTTGTTCGATGGCTTGGGGATCTGGATCATAGAAAATAAATACTTCATCAAATCTTCTAAGTTTTTTGGCCTGTTCCCTTCGGTATTTAATTCCAAACGAGTTAACTGATCCAAATCCTAGTCTCCATGTATCGGTAATTCCTTCATTTAGTACAACTTTACTGCCGGGAACATTATCTAAACCATATAGACAATGTTTATGGTCTATGACTTCTAGTTCTTTTTTACAGGCTTTATATTTTAATTTAGATTTTTCGGTGTAATCCCTTCCTTGATAACTTACAAGTTTACCATATTGATAAATTGGAGCTATTATTCTGAATTTATAAGGGCCGGTATGATTTGTGCCTAAAAGCCCCCAATCTTTTTCAAGTTTATCCGGGTCAAATCCCCTAGATTTGAGATAAGATTTATGGGCTTTATTAAGAGATCCAGTGCCGGGGGGCAGTATTAATTCTTTTATTCGTTTACGCAACCCACTTGTTTTATCGTTTGCGGGGATTTTATAAGCTGACCTATACCTAGATATTATTTTAGTAGTTTCTCTCCAGGAGCAGCCAGACAAAGCCTTTACTACTTTTTTAATTGAATGGCCTCCACATCTCCAGCAACTATAAAAGCTGTCTGTAAGATGAAAACCAAGGTGCCAACCCGGATTTCCCCGGCAGAAAGGACATGGAATATGTACCCAACCGATAGAACAATGTTTATGTCCTTCAGTTCGATATTGTATTCCAGTATCTCGGTAATATCTAATGGCGTCAAATATCATTATTTATTACCGTATGATTTTTTGAGTAAATAGGATAAGTTTAGGCCCATCCAAGATTTTTTACAATTAATGTTATGATCATCATAGATCATATAAATAGTAATCAATCCTTTTGTTTTCCATCTTCTGGGAATTGATTCTAAAAAATCACATTTCATAAAATTAATTTGCAATCCCATTTCATAAAATTTATTTGGATTTATTGAATGTTTTTTCATCTCTTATTCTCCAATTTTTTGAGTAAATATTGAATTGTATTTTTTTCATTGACTTTTCCATCTAATACTTGATCAGTCATACATTGTTTTTTATCTATTATTTGGATTAAATCTTCTTCCACAGTACCCATTGCGACCAAATAATAATTAGTGCAGTGTCTTGTCTGAGTCATTCTATTAATTCGATCCTCTGCTTGTTCATGATCAGAAGTTTTAAATGAGAATTCTATTGTTACTGAGTTTGCCGCAGCAGTAAGGGTAAGAGCTACACTGGCGGCTTTTAAATTTCCAATAAAGACAGTACAATTAGGGTCATTTTGGAATTTTAATTCAGATTGTCTTCTTTGTTTTGGTGATTTTGAACCATCTATTACGACACACTTATTTTGGAATTTATTGTATAGCTCCTCAATAATCACTTTATGATGAGCAAATATAACAAGTTTTTCTCCACTTCTTAAAAATTCTTCAATCCATTTAATACATTCTTTTATTTTAGAAAAAGCAGCAGCTTGTCGCAGTGCAGTTAGTCTTTCAATTGCCGGTAAGTTTTCGGTGGCGGCTAATTCTCTATTATATGATGCTTTATTTATTTCAATAGGAATAACTGATCTGATTTTTCCCGGCAGTTCTTTTAAAACTTCCGTCTTTTTCCTTCTGATCATAACTGAGCCCCGGAGCTTCTTATATAATTCATTAACATTAGATTGTCCGGTAAAGTTCCATCCAAATCCATTATGTTTTGGGTCACAATATCTGTGAGCGAACTTCCACCAACTTGGAAATATGGTAGAATCAATCATTTTAATAATTGGGAATAATTCAAGAATTTGATTTTCAAGAGGTGTTCCGGTTAATCCCTGAACGTGTTTTGCTTTTTTTGCTAATATTTCAAAAGCCCATCCCATTTGGCTTTTATTATTTCCAGCCATATGGAATTCATCGGCAGTAACAGATTTCCAATTAATATTAGCAAGATCGGGTCGAAGTGATACCTTTTTGCCTGTTTTTCTACAGACACGACAATCTTTTTTAAGTATCTTATTGCCGCTGCATTTAGGACAGGTATTTGTTACTGCAAGAATATTATAATTTATAATGACTATATCCCCGTATATTTTAACAGGGTTTTTACCATTGATGATTTGGACTGTTACACCGGTCATTAATTCTTCTGCCTTTTCGGCCCACATATATTTAGCTGTAGCGGGGCAGCATATAATAGCCGGTCTTGCATCTTGTCGGAGTTGTAGCCAGGCAAGTGTTTGATAGGTTTTACCCAACCCCATATCATCGGCATTTAAAACTTTACCATTCCTGGCTTCATAAAATGCAACTCCATCTCGTTGAAAATTTTTTAATATTGCATTAAATCCTGTAATATTTTTGATGCTTTTTATTTGAAGGGGGTTTTTTCGATTATTTTTCCATTTCCGTAATTCCCGGCTTAATCTAAATTCCCAAGAACATAATTTTTTGATATTTTCTTCACAAAATTTGGTAGTCCATAAAGGGCCGGATTTATCAAATTTTCTGCCGCTTAGTGTTTTGACTTTTGCTATTAAATCCCATTGGGGTGGAAATTTAATATGTAATAAGTCATTTTCTAAATAGACAAATCTTTCAGGAAGAATAGGTTTTTTCTTAAGTAATTTCATTTAGTTCGGGTTCTTTTTATTTTAGTGGGGGTGGGTTTGGTTCTAATTCTTTTTGATTCCCCTATTCGATAGGCTATTATTGCGTGACAGTTTGGACATTCTTTAGTCCATTTTTCTCTGATCATAATTGATTTATTACATATAGGACACATTTAATTTACTCCATATGCCATGGCCCATTTAAAAAGCATAAATAAAACAATATAAACAAAAATTATACATCCAAGGAATTCTTCTATATTGTTTTTTATATATTTGATAGGGTTCATTTTTAAATCTCTTTTATATCGTCACGGTATTTACAAAATGAATTTTTCCAGTCGGCAAGTGCGTCAATCGCATTACAGGCATCCTCAGATAAGTTATCACGATTAGCGCGGGTAATATGCGCAATGAGTTGAAAAATATGTTTGTCATCCCATTTTACATTAAATGCTCCGCAATACAAAGGAAGACAAGAAAAATCGAGGTCGGCCCACTGAAGGTCGGCTCTACGAAGATTGGCTCCACGAAGGTCGGCTCCACTAAGGTCGGCTCTACGAAGATTGGCTCCACGAAGGTCGGCTCTACGAAGATTGGCTCCACGAAGGTCGGCTCTACGAAGATTGGCCCATTGAAGGTCGGCTCTACGAAGATTGGCTCCACTAAGGTCGGCTTCACGGAGATAGGCCCTGACCCCCAAACTATCCCCTTTAATCCATAATTTATGCTTGATAATAATGCATTTCAGTTTTCTTGTGTCCATATTTTTATTCTCCTTTATTAAAAAGCTCCCCAGATATTCTAGGGAGCTTTTATGGATAATTAAGCGGCAATTTTTACCGCTTCTTCAAAGGCTTTATTTTTTAATGAATTGAATTCACCAAACCAGGCAGAGTTTAATCTGGAATCAGTGGATCTAGTAGAACGATCATGATCAGCAAATTGGGTGACCGCATTAAGAAGACCCCAGACTGTACCGTCTGAAGAAGACATACCGGAACCAATAGCCCCGCCCTGGAACAATTCAATGATCCGGGCCATTCTGCGTGGTTGGGGCTGTTCTTCGATACTTTTTTCAGCATCTCCCATTACGTTAATTAGGAATTTGACTGCTTGTTTATCGCTGATTTTCTTTTCCGTCATAGCGATAATATTGCTTTTAAAATTCTTAAAAGAATCATGAACCAGACCAAGTTCGGCTTTAACTTCTTCAGGATTGAATTCACGGGAGTGAGGAACTTTTACAGAATATTCTTTCTGCCCTTCTCCCTTGTCGATAGCAAAAGAAAGAGTGTTATTGCAAACTACTCTAACTGAAGTAAATTGAGCTGTAGTAGCCAAAGAACCGTCACAGGAAGTAGCAAGGAGCAAATAGGATTCAATCCTATCATGTTTAATAGTAGCAACATCCCCGGTTTTAGCCAAAGCCCATATTTTTTTACCGTTGAACATACTACCGGCTGTTTCCATTTTGAATCCGGCTGTTTCGATTAGAGAGCGATAAAATTCAAGGACTTCTTTTGGCTGTACTACTTTGTATTGATCGGAAACGATTGAGAGGGGTTCTTGATTATCGGAGCGAAAAAGAACATTTTTATTTGGAAAAGGGAAAACTTCGTTATACTCTTCTCCGGTAGGATTAAAACGAACAGGGGCAGAAAGGATATCCCAATTTAGTCGGGCTTCCTCTATCCAAGTTTCAATAGGGGCATCAGCTGATATCTTCTGGCCAAGCCCGTGCCACGGTACCTGACCTGCATAACCCATACTCTGTCCATCATTGATTTCATAAAGTTCGTGTGCCATGGTAATTCTCCTTTGTCCTATTTAGGGTTGGAGTTAATAAAGCGGGTTTTGATTATGATTTAATTATAAAAAATCGGATTAAGAAAGTAAAGAAAAAAAAGAATAAAAAGAAAACTTTTATTCAAGTTTTTATCTATTTACTTGAAACAACAAATAAAAATTCAATTATAAAAAACCTCTTTACTTTTAAAAATCTGACTCTTACTCTTACCGTTAGTTACTTTAATTTTTAACAAATAGTTAAAAATTTAACTTAAAACAAATCATTCTAAAACCTTTTCTCAAAAACAAATCATTCCAATGTCCAGAAAAAGAACCAAAACATATAAACCCAAAAGAAAGAGAACAAAAAACTATTCTCATAAAAAGAAACCCCCTATAAAACCAATCAATAGACAACATTATCATTCTTTCCAACCTGGTAATGAACTTTGGAAATTAGCCAAGAATCCCGGTAGGAACACTATATACCAATCAGCAGAAGAACTTTGGAAAAAAGCTTGCGAATATTTCGAGTATATAATTAATAATCCCCTAAAGGAAGCAAAGGTGGTTAATGATCACGGTACCCCTGATGTTATATACGTTGACAAGCTTCAAGCAATGACCAAAGAGGGGCTTTGTATTGTTCTTGGTATAGGTACCTCCACTTATGATGACTATCGGAAAAGGCCGGAATTTTCGGGTATCTGTAGTGAAATAGATAGTGTTATGCGTAATCAGACTATAACCGGAGCGGCGGCAGGTCTATTGAATCATGCTATTATTGCCCGTTATTTAGGATTATCAGAAAAAAAAGAAGTAACCGGAGCCGATGGAGAACCTTTAATGCCGGTATCAGAGAATAATGAAAGAGCCAAGCAATCACGTTTGGCTTTAATGGCAAGTGTATCTGATGATCTAATTGAAGATGAAGGGGATGAAGAATGATAACCGAAGAACAATATAAAAAAGCAATAGAGGATAGGAAGAAAGCAGAAGATATTATATCCCAGTATCATCAGGAATCCAATGAGAGATTCGATGAAAGGTATCAGGAATTTGAAAAGGGAACCAAACCTTTTACCGATGATGAATTGAGATATGCTGCATATAACAGATGTCCTTGCGGCCACGGTCTTGCTTATCCTAAAAACTGTAGGTTGAATCACTTTTGGGATTGTTCAGCTATTTTAAAAGGTATTGCGGATACAAAAGTGCAACATACTGGAAAATTACCTTTTATGTTTTATTCAATAAAATCTGAAGATCAACCAAGTGCTCGTGGGGCTACAACTAGGGGCCCAGTTGTTCCTCAAGTTAAAAAGGATATATCTTGAATTATCCTAATTTATTACAGTTCTGGAAAATCCAAATGTTACACCAAATGGGTGTCAAGGCGGTTATTCGTCCTTGTCATAAGGTGAAAGCACGAGCATTAACCAGATTAGTATTGGGGGAGCTTCCCAAACCAAATTTAATGATATTAGAACCTCCCCGGATCGGTAAAACTGATTTAGGGGTTAAAGCGTTTGTGCCTTGGGGCATGAGTTGGTTTCCTGATAGTGAATTTATTTTATCAAGTTACGCATCTTCACTTGCAACTGATAATAGTGTTTATATCAGGAATACTCTTGCATCTGATTGGTACCGTTCTATGATAGATGAAGAATGGGGAGCTAAGGTCAGAATAATGGGAGATAAAGCTGCCGGACGTTCTGATCATTTTTTTACAGAACAGGGAGGCTCAGTTAAAGCGGTTGGACGTGGTGGCGGTATTACCGGATTTGGTGCTGGTAAGTTGAGAAAGGAATTTGGAGGGGCTATCATGATGGACGATATGATGAAAGCCCAGGAAGCTAAATCTCCAGCGATTAGAGCGGAAACCGTAAACTATTATAAGTCTACCCTTAAAAGCCGCCGGAATCGTCTTAAAACTCCAAAGACCCCCCTTGTTTTAATTATGCAGAGACTTCATAATCAGGACTTGGCCGGACATCTACTCAAAGAAGAAAGAGAGCAGTGGAATGTGGTACAGATCCCGGCTCTTGATGAAAATGATATTAGTATTTGGGAAGATCGTTGCAGTCAAGAAGAAATGCTGGAAATGAGAGAGTATGACCCTGAAACTTTTTATGCCCAATATATGCAGAATCCCCAAGCCAGTTCTTCTATTATTCTTAAACCTGATTGGTGGAAGTATTGGAGAAATAAAGCAGCACTTGAAAATCGAATTACACTTAAATTCATAACAGCTGATACTGCGTTTAAAGCAGCAGATGATAACGATTGGTCAGTATTTCAATGTTGGGGTTGTGAAGGGACAAGAGGTTTACATTTAATTGATCAAATAAGGGGCCGTTGGGAGTTTCCTGAGTTGGTTCCTGTAGCAAAGGAATTTTGGTTAAAACATAGTACATATATTAGAGGTATAACACCAGCATCTGAATTCTGGATAGAAGACAAAGCAAGCGGCATATCTCTTATCCAGACAATGCGAAAAGAGCCGTATAGCATCCCGGTAAATGCCTGGACTCCTGACGAGATGCAAACCAGTCCTGATAAAGTAGGGAGAGCCAAACAAGCAGCCCAGCCCCTTTGTGCGGGTAGGATATCTGTCCCTGACCCGGAGATGGGAAAAGAATTTAAGTTTTCACGTGATTTAGTAAATGAAGCTGAGGCATTTACTAATGATGATAGTCATCTTTATGATGATCAGGTTGATACATTTACGCAAGCGGTTTCTATTTGGATGGAAAGAGGCGGGGGCACCGGCCCTATGCCTTTGATGGACTCATAATTTAAGGAGGAATATATAATGTCATTTGATTGGAAAAAAACGGTTAAAGCAATTGCACCTATGATCGGAACCGCTATTGGAGGCCCATTTGGTGGAATGGCATCTGCTGCTATTACTTCTGTATTGGGTATCAGTCCTGATTCTACAGATGATCAAATATCTGAAGCAATAAAGACCGCTTCCCCGGAACAGTTGGTTGCCCTTCGGAAAGCCGAGAAGGGTTTTAAAATCAAAATGAAAGAACTGGATATCAAGATCGTGATTCAGCCAGACAAAGAGAAGTTGCCCTTGGTGGTGATTTGACGGTACAAATTCTTGCTGTTTTGGTTCTTATCGGGTTTTTGGGAATGTGTATTTATTTAATCGGATGGGGACTGGAAGAGACCGCAAATGCGGGTTTAGCCGGTACTGTTATTGGTTATGTATCAGCCAAGGCAACTCAGGTTTGTAATTACTATTTTGGATCATCAAAGGGAAGTAAAGATAAAACCATATTAGCTGGTTTAGTAAATAAATAAAAGGAGAAGAACAAATGCCGGTATCTTATTCAGTTGATCCTATACAGCCACCCAGAAACGCCACTCTTGAAATTCATGAGTTTGTAGTTGAAGCAGATGGTGCTGGAGTAGTACCTAATCAAGATACAGCATCAATTCACGGTTGGGTAGCTTTGGTGGAAGTTGTACCTGATTCTGTAGCTCCCCCTGCTGCTGCTTTTGATATCGCTCTTAATACTCAGGATGGTATTGATGTATTGGGTGGACAGGGAGATCAGATTAGTGTATCCGCTCCTTCTCAATTTGTTCCGCAAGTCGGGGATGGTTTGGGCACAAGGCCCGTGTCTGGGGTTCTTACTTTCACTTGTTCTAATATTGGGGCAAGTAATAAAGTGGTCATTAAAGTCACCGTGGAAAAATAATGTCAGGATCAAGCTCACGATCATACGGCCATTTTATTTATGCTGCCCTGGCTTCTTTATTTCAAGAGGCTCCGGGATCGGAAATAATACTACCTGATCCTGGCACTTACTACAAGTGGTCAAATTCGACTGTAGGGCAGCAATCAGCTCCTTATGGGGTAATAGCTGACTCTGCTAATGATCGGCTCTTAGTCGCTAAAAAAGGGGGCGGCAATTATCTAATTAATTATAATGCTTCTATAGAGATTGATCCCAATCAGTGTTTCGGAGCTGCTTTATTTAAAAATGGGGTTTTAATACCCTCTACAATACAAAGACAGACTTCACCTGAACCAGCAAGAATCCATGCTGATAGTATTAGTTTAGTTGTTGGGGATTTAGTAACTGGAAGTATTGATAATTTAAAAATCCAAGATGGTGTATTTTATGAAATTGCCGAAAAAACTGGGATACCTGGATTTTCTTTATTAATGACTTTTACAGATGGAGAAGCTTTATCTGATATATTTGAGTTTATTGGTGATTATGATGGTTCAGCAAGTCATCAGGTAAAGGGGTCTGTTTACAATAATACAGGAACTATTTTTGATAATTTTACTTTATTTGATGCTGATTTTGCTTCCTTACCTTCTATTCAGTACAAAAAACGGTTTACTTTTCCCGGTACGTTATCTGATTATTATAATAATGACAAGGAAGTAATTATTAAAATTGAACACGAGACATCAGGAAATACCAACCATAGATTTTATATGGATGAAATAGCAATAGTCAGGAGAAAATCAATATTGAATATATCAGCATCTGACATTATTCCTTTATCTCCGGGTGATTATATTGATTTGAGATTTTTTTGTCCTGCTAATTCCCAAACAGTAATTGTTAAAGATGCAAATTTAAACATTATTAAGAAATATAATAGTTGAGGTTGTTTTATGTCAAGTTCAAGATCATATGGCCGGGGCCCAATAATTGATGAGATATTTAATGACATAGGAACTAAGTCAACGGGGACAGTAACTATTGATTATAATAATGGGTCTTATCAAAAACTTACTGTTGGTGGTGATATTTCTATTGCTTTTAGTAATTTACCTGTATCTGGGAAAGCATGGGGAATTACTCTTGAACTTGTAAATGGGGCCGCTCATACTATTACTTGGCCAGCCGCTTTAAAAACTCCAGCCGGGGATACTTTAGAACAGACAGCTGCTGGAACTGATATACTTGTTTTTACTGGGCATACAGGCTCTGATACTATTTATGGTATGACTGCTGCGGAGGATATACAGTGATATCACGTAAAATGATGATGGCAGCAGCAGGGGCCGATAAAATACCTGGGCCATTTAATACGGTTGTGTTTTTAGGACACAGTTTTACCGCTAATAATGATCTTGTAAAGCGGGTTAATGTACTTCAAAATGCCAGTTGTGCTTTGTATAATAGAGGTATAAATGGAGATAAATATACCGATATGCTTGCGAGATTTGATACTGATGTATCTCCTAATAACCCTGATTTAGTTTTGTTGGATTCTCCAACAAATGATATAACAAATGGGATTACCGCTGCCACAATACAAGCTACATTTAATTCTATAAAGGCAAAATGTGATTTAATTGGAGCAACTTTGATGACTACTGAGCTAACTCCATGGAAGAATTATTCTATGTGGACCGAAGCAAAGCAGACTCAAACAGAATTATGGAATGCGATTTTACCTAGTATTGGAGTTGCCTATACAAAATCATATGATATTCTAGGTGAGCCAGGCAGTCCAGAAGAACTAAATGCTTTATATGATGGTTTAGATGGCGTACCAGATGGTTTACATTTGAATTCAGCTGGATTTGATATATATGCACCAATTCGATCATCTGCTTTTACGGGAGGGATAAATGGTCCTGCAGAAGCTTTAAAAGCACTTGGCTGGGCTGCTGGAGATGATTTTGATGGGTTGGCTCCCCACCCATCGTTTGGTGGTGGGAAGGTTAAGAACCATGTAATGGATTTAGATGAAACATTTTTAGGATGGTTTGATGTTTCTGGCGTTGGGAACTGGACTACAATGGGGGATGGTAGTATAGGAAATACAACCCAGATATTTGAAAAAATTGCATATGATACAGGAAACCAAGATGGGATACATAATATTGATCTAGTCTGGCCATCAAACCCAAATATGGCTGTTGGGGTAAGAGATACCTTGAACGGTAATGATGCCGTGTATGTTCTTATTAGCTCTACAACTATATCATTATATAATAGTACTACCGCTGGCGGACAAGTACAGGTTGACCAAGTAACAGGGTTATCATATACACCCGGTGATATTGTAAAGCTTGAAGCGGTGTGTAATGGGACAACTATAAGTTTTACTATTAATGATGATAGTAATACAACTGTATCTTTTAATGGGTTTGACATTAATAATACAGATGGAAAAATCACACTTTTTAACGGCAATGCTAATCATAGGTTCAGAAAATTTAGAACTAAATTATTATAAGTATAAAGAGATTAATTATGTCAAGACAACGCACAAAATATTATAATGCTGCTTTTTCTAGTCCTACCGGAGCAGGAGGGGTTGGAGACCGGGGAGCTAGAAATTATGTTCCATTTGGCGGTGATAATCCTTATTTTTCTCAAGATTATGTTTACAGGTGGAGACAGTACACCCGTTTATATGAGACATCATGGGAAGCTCGAAAGATTATTAATATTATTCCTGAAGATGCGTTGAGAAAGGAATGGATTGCAGAAGGTATCCCGGAAGAGATGGCCAAATATATCCAGGGAAGATTAGACCGTCTGCAATTTAATAATATTTTGAAAAGGAGTTTAAAGCTTGAGAGACTTCTTGGCGGTTGTCTCACTTTTATGGGTATTGATTCTGATAAAGATGATCCTTCAATTAAATATAATCCAACTGAAAAATCGGCATTAAGGTTTTTTAATGCTATTCCTGTTAGTAGAATAGCTCGGATGACTTGGGATCACAATCCCCTTTCTGAACATTATATGAGGCCCGAAAGCTTTTTGATTAATAGTCAAGAAGTCCACGTGAGCCGTTGTTTAGTTTGGGATGGGGAACCTCTTTTTGATCCCTATGATTTTGCTCTTACCCAGTTCAGGTCAAATTTAGCTGGTTTCGGCCCTTCTAAGCTTGCTAATGTTTGGGATGATATAGTTAAAGCAGTAGGGACAAGGCAAGCTGCTTATCAATTAATTCAAACAAATAATGCTGTAATTGCCGCAGTAAAAGGTCTGAAAGATTTAAGCGGTACAAATGCCGGCAAGACTGCATTAGAGAAAGTCAAGGATATTGCAAATCAATTAAGTATATACAGGGCTGCTCTTATTGATGAGAATAGTGTTGATATTAAACAGCGGTCTGCTTCTTTTGGTTCTGTTCCTGAATTGATCTTGACTTTTATTCAGATTCTTTCTGCTGCATCCGATATACCGGCAACCAGATTTATTGGACAAGCTCCGGGAGGATTAAACGCAACCGGAGAATCTGACCTTGAAAATTACTATAACGTGATTGATGCTTATCAGCGACAGAGGATTGAGCCCCAGATCAGAAAAACGTATGACATTATTGGATATTGGAAATTTAAAGATGCTTGGAAAAAAGAAAGGGAAAACTTGGGATTCAAATTTCCCCCTCTTTGGAATCAATCTGATCTTGAAGAAGCTGATACCAATATGAAACATATTGAAAATGCCATGAAAGCTTTAGATGCCGGTTTAATGGATGAAAATAAAGTTATTGAGGAAATGAATAATCGTGGTGTTTTTACGGTAGACCTTGATGAAATTGACGAAAATTTATTGGATGATATTGATATAGATTCTGGCACCGGCTCCCTTCCTTCTCCTGCTCTTTCTCCCAGCAGGGCTTCATCCCCGCTTCCTGCTGCCAATCCTGGTCAAGCTGGTGGAGGAAGGGAGCCAAATGCCGGTGATAAAGATGATGAATCAAAATATACAAGAAGAGAACCCGATGGAAAAGGTGGATGGATTTATCATTATAACAAACTCAGGAATACCGGCAGTGCGATGCTTTTAATAAAGAAAGCCGGACATAACCCAGATCAATATGATTTAGATCAATTTGTAAAGGGTTATAAAGTGGAGCAGGAACATAAAGACGTAACCAAAGGTGATCCGGTATCCACTGCTAAAATTGTTTTAGCTCATTTGGATGAGAAACCTGATTATTATGATCGACTTGAAAAGGTGGAAAATAATAATGGTGAATATCCACCCCCTATCCCGGTTGAACTTCATGGACTCCCTTTTGGCATTGAGAACCCTAAAGGATCAGTTAGAACGGGAATAGGTTGGGAAGTGGTGATGCCAGCTCATTATGGTCATATAAGATTTACTAAAGGATCAGATGAAGAAGAAATTGATGCTTATGTCGGTCCCTATCCTGAAAGTGAGATTGTATTTATAATTGACCAAAAGGACATTGAATCTGATACCTTTGATGAGCATAAATGTATTTTTGGTTGTTTGAGTATGACTCAGGCCAAGGAACTGTATGCCGCAGGATTTAGTGACGGTAAAGGCCCGGATCGAATAATGTCTATTACCCCAGCCACTATTGATCGGTTTAAACAGTGGTTGGTTACGGGAGGACATAAAATCCCGTTTAATAATAAGCGAAAAAGGACTAAATAAACCACTTGTTTTTAAATTTAAGAGGGATTTAAAACTTTTTAATAGGAGAGTATTTTAGATGAGTAAAAAGATTCTTATAACAGGAGCAAGCGGTTTTGTAGGAAAGCATCTTGTTTCTAGGTGTTATAGATTAGGTTGGGTTTGAAGATAGTTTAAAGTTTACTATTAATTTTTAAAGGAGAATATCATGCCGAAGGGATCGAAAGTTTATAGAAATAGTACTGATTCTACTATTAAATATCAAGTATTATCTTCTTATGGCACTAAAGGTCCAATTTTACCTATGAATGAAATATGGAAAAAATGGATGTGGAAAATCCAGAAAGTAGATCATGGGGCACGTACAGTCACTTTAAAATCTTTTGCTCAGCTAAACAATTCATATAATGATTATAGCTTTGAAATTGAATGGGAAGCTGATCAAATAAATCCTGATATGAAACTAAATAGAGTTTATCGGTTATCTGCTCCTCAACAGCAAAAAGCTATATCTATGACCCATGATTATATAAAAAGAAATTTTAGAGTTAAACCTGAATCAATTAAAATTAAAAGGATTTCAAAGCAAACGTCTGATTTTCAAAATGGTTGTAATAAAGCTACTCAAGAAATCAACAATAAGTTGATGAATGCCAAGAAGGTTTACGCCCATCCAAAAGATTCAAGATGGTACATTGTAAATCTTTCTTCCAGCTCCCTATCTCCCAGATATCACATTATGGGACCAACTGGTCCTCATGGTAATGATATGACGGATTTAGAGCAAGCCAAAAAGAAATTGGATGCGACATATCGGTTGAGTAAATAACAATGCCTATCTTACTTGATTATAAACAGCTAGAAAAGCTGAAACAAAAACGTAAAGCCCGTAAAATGAAAAGACAACGGGATAATATATCTATGGAACGTACTTTGAAGAAAAGTATGGATAAACTTTGGAAAGAAGTTTTGTTACCTGCTTCTGAAGAAATCCGGGATATGATCAAGAGGAAAGCCCCTGCATCTGATATTGCTGAATTGATGGATCGGGTATTAAGAAAAGCTGAATTTGAATATGGTCTTGCTTCTGATGAATTTATAACAGAATGGCAATTAAGTGTAGATCGGCAAACCAGAACAGAAATGTTAAAAGGGTTACAGGAAAGTTTGGGGGTGGATATGACCGCTTTCTATGACACCCCGGAAATAAAAGATGTTCTTGAATCATCTACATTGGAAATGTCCCAATTAATTAAAACCATTCCTAATGATTATTTGAGTGATGTAGCCAGGGCTGTTAATGATAATTTTACTGGTAGACCTTTACCGGAGAATAGAACACTTTTACAACAAGTTCAGCATTTAGGAAAAGTGACTAAAAATCGGTCAAAAGTAATAGCACGAGACCAGACAAAAAAACTCAGTTCGGCCCTTAATAGGCATCGTCAGGAATCTATTGGGGTTGAAATGTATATTTGGCGTACTGTAAAGGATGAGCGTGTTGTGGGCAAACCGGGGGGAAGATACCCGAAAGGAAACAAAGCGCATGGCAATCACTGGATGATGGACGGTAAATATTGCCGGTGGGATGATCCAACTGTTTATAGTACCGATAAAGGTAAGACTTGGAAAAAGCGTAAAAGCGATATGCCCAAGAATAATCCTGGCGATGATATTTTATGTCGGTGCCACGCAGAGCCGGTTATTGATATTCAACAAATAATTAAATTTGCCGAAGCGGCATAATAAAGGAGGATTAAGTATGTCTCGTGTAACCATTTTGAAAGATAGCAGTTCAGGTGAATTTCGTGTTCCTGGACCAAGTGGGACAGAGGCATCTGCCTATTATACGGATAGTAAATCAGATGCAGAAGGGACTGCCAAGCGGATGTGGAATGATTCCAATATTCAGATTAATTTTAGAACGGTTCCTGATTTTGATCGGTTTCAGAATAAGAATTTTCAAAATGGCCGTATGAAAGCTAAAAATGAAACCAATAATAAGTTGGCAAATGCCAATCCTGATGGAACAATAAGTCCTGATGAAGATCGGAAAAGAAAAGATTTAATTCAAAAAGCCAAAAGAATTTCGGAAGAATTAAAAAGAGAAGCTTACAATATTGGGGGTTCTTTTCGTGGTCCGGGAATCTGGGTTGAGGTAAAAAGGAATCTTGGATAAATAATTTATTTAAAAGGGAAAACAAAAATGCAAATCACAAACAGAATAAATATCCCCATTCCAACCGGATCAAGCCGGGAATATACTGAGGAAGGTTTTCTCAGGTGTAAATGTCGTGTACTGGCTGAAAGGGTGATGCCATACTCCAGAGCAGAACTTGAACAGATACCCCCGGAAATTACAGATGATCCTATTCTGCTTTTTGTGGGTAGGGATTCTATATCTGATCCCGACTCTCTGAGAAGTTTAGAAGGGGCTGCAGCTGTAGCGGGGGATCATAATTGGCTTGATCCTGAAGTCATTAAACAATATCAAGTAGGTCATGTTGCGGGTACTCCAAGAATGGATGGCCCCTATCTGGAATGTGATTTATTTATTACCGATAAGGAGGCAATAGAACAAATCGAAAATAAGGAACTTGAAGAAATATCTGCTGCTTATTCAGCTGATGCTGAATTCGGGGAGGGAGAATATGAAGGCCAGCCCTACCACGCTGAACAGCGGCAGTTGCGATATAATCACGTTGCTATAATTCCGGCTGGGTCTGGTCGGGCAGGTCGTGACGTAAAAATTCTCAATAAGAAAAACAAAGATGGAGGAAACCAGATGTCAGAAGATACAGTCAAAATGGTTCGTATCAAGTTGGTCCATAGCAATAAAATGGTTGCTATGAATGAGGATTCCGCTGCTGCTGTTGAGGAAGAAGCTACAGCAATGGATGGTAAGTTGGGCACTCTTATGAATGAACTGGAAGAGGCCAAAGGCGGTCGGGAAGAACTGGAGGCCAAAATACAGGAACTGGAAGGTGAGCTTTCTGTATACAAAGAGAAGTTGGATGAACTTCTTGGCGGACAGGATGCTGCTGTTGAGGAAGCTGCTGCAAATATGGTAGCGGAATCAGAAGAGGCTGAAGAGATCATGGAAAATTCCCCCATGTTTGATGAAGAGGGGGAAGAGATCGAAAACGAAGACAAACGTGAGGAAATGATGAACTCCATCAAAGGGGTTTATGGGACTGATCTGCATAAAAAGGTTCTGACTACTGTTGGAATTAAATGCGAGAATATGTCTCCTGATCATATCCGTGGTGCTTTTAAGGCTCAGCACCAGCTTGCCTCTTCCGGTAAAAACCGTAAAGTGGTTGCGGGTCTTCAGATGAACAATTCCATGACCCAAAAGACAACCGATGGGGCCCAGATCAGTGAACGCAATCCCCTTCAGCGTTTGGGTTTTCCGGCAAAGCAGTAATAACAGTGGGTAAATTGGCCAAGTATCCCGAAAGTTAGAAATTTAATTAATTCAACATAAGGAGTAAAAACAATGCCTTCTTTTCAGAATGGATACAGAGGAAGTGTAAATGGTTCTGTCCAGACCAGTTATACAGATCAGCCGGGGGTTTCTGTTCCCGGTATGGCAGCATTTGCCAGTGATATTAACCTTCGTGATGCTTACCTGATCGGAGAAACTGATGGTGTAGCCGCAGGTAAAGGTATTCAGCTGATTCACCAGACTGAAGCTGATTATAACCTCCAGCATCCCAATATGGCTGTATATCTTCCTAATGGTGGGGAAGATGTTACTCACTTTGGCGGTATCGTTATGTTTGATGAAGCGATGCAGTCAGACTCCAACGGTATTCCCGGTTGGGCCAAAGGTCGTGTTGGTCGGGTTATGCGTCCTGTTCGTAATGGTGGCCGGATTTGGGTCAAAGCTGTGGAAGCTGTTACCCTTGATGATACTGTCAATTGGGTTATCGTTGCCCCGGCTGACGAATCTTATGAGGTTGGTGAGTTTGCCCCATCTGCTCTTGGAGGTGGAAGTGCCGGAACTTCAGTTGCTTTGCCTCATTGTAAATGGGTTGTGCCGGCAGCTGCTGGTGGAAATGCGATGATTGAAATGCTTGGAACACTGACTGCTACTGTTCCGGGAAATTCCAGCAGCGCATAATTTTTATTAATCAATTTACTTTATTAATCAATAAAAGGAGGGCAAACAAATGCCTTATGATTTTAGTACAGGTGGCAGTGGTCAGGTAACGGCAACTGAATTGATCGTCAGTGTATTCGATCAGGTTGAGGCCGGATTCTATGATGCGCTATATCCTGAAATCCTGTGGAGAAACCACATCAATGAGGGAAGTATCAAAACGGAAATCAACCCCGGTGCAATGAACTATGTATACCGTTCCAGAGATGTTAAGGGAATGGGCCAGTTTGTTCAGGGTGATCCCAATAATATTCCAAGGGTCGGTCAGGTAGTTGGTCAGGTAACTGTACCGATTCTGGATGCTGCGGTTGGATCTACTCTTACCGATATGGAAGCTCAGAGATATCAGTTTGGCTATCAGTCTGCTCTTGCCCAGGATTATGGCGAGATCATGAAGAAAGCTGCTGATTACCATATTGAGCGTACTTTCTTCTTTGGTAATGATGCAGCCCAGTTCCTGCCTTATTTGGACTATCCGACTGTAGACAAGATTGTAACTGATCCTTGGGCATCTGGTACCCCTGAAGATTGGGTTGCTTCTATCAATGATGCCATTACTACGGTATGGACCAACAGCAAGACTATCCATTTGCCTGATACGGTTGAACTGCCTCCGGCAAAATTCTCCCTGTTGACCCAGGCTTTTGTTATCGGTAATGTCGCTGGTTCCGGTGGTGCTGGAGTAGCTGTGTCCGCTCTGGAATACCTGAAGAAAAACAACATTTATACCGCAATGACTGGAAAAGAGCTGAATGTCAAAGTTCTTCGGTATCTGGAAGGTGCTGGTGTAGCTGGTGTTGATCGGGCTATTGTAAAAGAAAGCCAGGACAGGAACTTTGTTATGCCGTTCCCGCTGGCTTATCAGTTAGCCCAGCCTGTGCCGATTCCACTGGGTGTTGATATTTTTGCTCAGTACATTTTCGGTAGCTTCAATGTTCGGTACCCTGCAGCAATGGCCTATGTAGATGGCCTTTAATCGGTAAATGAACCGGGAGGCCACTTGTTTTTAAATTTAAGAGGGATTTGAGTGGCCTCCCTTCCCTTACCTTTCCAAAGAAATAAAAACGAAGGAGAAAGAAAATGGCAACCAGAAGACGAACAAAGAAAACCCCTACCACGGGAAAGTCTCCGACAAAAATGAAAAAAGTCGCAGATATGAACAAGAAAGAACTTCAGGCCTATGCTTGGGAAAATTACCAGATTAATCTTGATCCTGATCAACTCAAAAAAGATGAGATGCTCAAGGCCATTGAAAATTTGGAAGCTGGTCGGGAATCTTTGAAAGCATCCAGTGAAAATCTGGAAGAAGAAAAAACCCCGGCACCGGCCCCGCCATCACGAAGACGAACAGCACCGGCCCCATCACCGGAAGCAAGTATTAAATCCAGTCCAACTATATCTATCGCCAATCAGCACACTGGTGGAATTTCTTTTCCAAGGAAAACCGATGATGGAAGACCTCTGCCCCCTCTGCGCCTCCCCCCCGGTGAAGTTACCCCAGTGGATCGGGAAATCTGGGAACTCGTCAAGAAAAAGGAAGTTGTTAAGCACTATCTCGACAAAGGACTGCTGGCTGAAACGACAAAACGGGGGAAAGTGCCTATGTTGGACAATACCTCAACCACGCTCCCGATTCCAGAGCATCTTCAGGATGAAGAGCAGACTGGAGGGACAACGGGCCGTGCGGCAGAACTTCGTAAAAAACAAGTTGGGACAGTTACCTTGGACACGTAAATAGTATTTGATTTTTTAGTTATTGGACATCAATCCTGAGCTGAAATATTCTCAGGATTGTTTCGAGCAACTAAAAAGGAGAGATTGAAAATGTCTATAACATACGCAGATTTTATTGAAAAGTTTCCTGCTTTTTCAAGTTTAACTGAAGCAGAAGTAACAAGGCAATTAAATTTTTCTTCCCGTTTATTAGATAGTTCAGCTTGGAATGATTTTTATCAGGATGCTGTTTATTTAGATACCGCTCATACATTATCTATAAGAACTTTGGCAAATAACGGTGGAACAGGAGGGGGACAACAAGCTGGAGTAGGGCAAATCACATCTGCATCTGTAGCTGGTATGTCTACCAGTTTTGCTCAGTTAAATACTGGGGAGGGAAATTATACTGTAGATTGGTATTCTAAAACATCTTATGGGCAGGAATTTTTAAGGTTACAATCAATTATTATTCCAGCGGGGGTTATGGCAATATGAATATATTTATCACATGTCCAAATTTTTCTCGTCACGGGGGAATTAGAGTTATTCTTGAGTGGGCAAATAGATTATCTGAAAATCATATTATTTATTTAAGGACTGATGACATTCATGATTGTAATTGGTTTAATATTAAATCTAATGTCCATATTGTTCGGGATGATTCTTATATTTGGAAAAGTGATTGTTTAATTATATCTTCTCCCCATGGAGTTGAATATTTACATCATCCTGCTAGACCTGAAAAGACTTTTGTATTTTGCCAAATGGCTGAACATCTCTTCCGGTTAAATGATGTTCACTGGCAGAATTTTTGCAGACGTTTTTATTTAGCAGATGCCCCTATGATTTCCATTAGTAAATGGAATGAAGATTTATTCAGAAAAGCCGGGAGAAAAGGGAAGATTTATCAGGTAGGTAATGGAGTAAATTTGGACCACTTCCCTATTTCCGATAAACCTAAAAATGGAAAAATTGTATTGGTGGAAGGATGGGAACCTGGGAATCCAACAAAAGATTGGGATAGAATAGGCCCCAGAGTAGCGCAAAGACTTAAAAAAGATGGATATATTATTTGGACTTATATTACATCAAAATTGTCTGAAAAATATAGAAGTATTCCTAATCGAGTTGCTTTTAATCCTAATCAAGAACAATTAAATGATCTTTATGAGAAAGCTACTATATTGATCAAAGCATCTAAATATGATGCCCGTTCTTGTTCTCCAATGGAAGCAATGACTAAGGGAACTGTATCCGCTCGTGCTATTTATGAAGGTGATGATGATTTAAAGCATCGTTATAATTGTCTTAGATCTACTTATAATGAAGATGATTTATATGATAATGCAAAAAGACTTTTGAATAATCCTGACCGAAGAGAAGAGTTGGCAAATAATTGTATTGAATATATAAAGACTTTTAATTGGGATTATTGGATGAATCAAATTGAATCTATTTTAGTGGGGAGTAAATGAAAGATCGTGTTTGTATAATTTCGGTTGTTTATGGGGAGCCGGAATGGAAAAAGACAAAAGAATGTCTGGAATTATTAGATATTCCTGTCAATTATATTGATCGTGGTGGTGTAGGTTCTTTGGCAGAGGCTATTAATAAAGGTTTTACCAAATATGCTAAACCAAAGCATGATTATGTTTTATTTGTTACCAATGTAACTTTTCCATCTATGATGTTGAAAAAGTTAGTCAAGGAAATGGACAGGTCTGGTTATGCTGCTATTCATCCAAGTTTTAATAGTGATCATCATTTTTGTCGTCCTCTCAATCAAGATTGCACGGTGGAATCTCCTTTTGTTGAATTTACTTGTTGTATGGTTCGGAGAGATGTTTTTTTAAATCACTATTTAGATGAAAGGATGCCTTATTGGGGACATGATCTTGATTGGGGATATCGGGTTAAAAGATCTGGTTATGATGTAGGAATATATCATGGAATTAAATTGGAACATGTCTATATAAGACATAATAAAAAGAAGCATCCATTAACCCAAGAAAGAAAAAGATTAAGGAATAATGCAGACTCAAGTACAAAAGCTGCTTTAATTGATAAATATGGTCCCAATTGGAGGGATTTTGTATGGGCACTATAAAAAAAGCTGCTGAGAGATCGGCACAATCGCAAGTAGAACTTTGGCAAGATAATCATTATTATGATGAAGCTGAGCCCTATATTGAGGAACAGTGGAAAAATTTAATATGGCCTATTATTAAAAATTTAAATTTTTCTCATGTTGTTGATTTAGCTTGTGGGCGGGGTCGGAATACAACTAAATTAATTCCTATTTGTAAAAAGATAAGTTTAGTTGATATTGCTTCTAATAATATTAAATTTTGTAAAAAACGATTCAAAAAAGAATCAAAAGTTGATTATTATTTGGGAAGTGGGGTTGAAATTCCGGTACCTGATAATTCAGTATCTTTAGTGTATTGTTTTGATGCTATGGTACATTTTCCCCCGGAAGTAGTTTTTGAATATTTGAATGAAATTAAACGTGTTCTGATTCCGGGCGGGGCCGCTTTTTTACATCATTCCAATTGGAATAAAAATTCAAATATTAATTTTTCAACCAATCCCCATGCTAGAAATCATATGTCCAGAAATCTTATGATGTATTGGGCCAATTCAATTGATCTGAAAATAGTATCATCTCAGATTATTGATTGGGGTGAGGGAATTTATAAAGCAACTGATTTAGATTGCGTTACACTTTTGAGGAAGAAAATATGCCAGGGATAATTATTGAGGGAACAAAAACAGTTTATTGGCCAATACCAAAAAATGGCTGTACTACAATGAAAGCCTATCTTTGTCAAGTTTTTGGATTGGGTAATCAAAAAAATGTCCATACGGCTCCTTTTCCAAAAACACCAACCCCAATGAAAGGTTATAGGAATTTTGCTATTGTACGCAATCCCTATGCTCGTTTATATTCTCTTTGGAAAAATAAAATATCGCCGGAAAGAGTAAAGCATCCAAAATTTAAAGAAAATCAAGTTGATCCTAATGTCTTTAAAAGATGGCCTGATTTATTTAGAGCAAATATGTCTTTTGAAGAATTTGTGGATGCTGTTCTTTCTATACCTCCCCAAGAGGCTGATCATCATTTTAGTCCTCAGTCTCTTCAGATTCCTAAACAGGGTGTTGAGATTTGTAAATTGGAAGAGGTAGCCCCCTTAATGCATTCTATTATGCCAGCATATAACACTTCCCCCAAAAGTGATTGGAAGAGTTTTTATAAATTTGGATCAATGACCCAAAGAGTTTGGGACTACTATAAACAAGATTTTCTCCGGTTTAAATATCCTTTACCTTTTAATACTATTCTTGTTGATTGTGATGGCGTGTTAACAGATGGAAAATTAACAATAGATCGTAACGGGGAGAAATCTTTTAAATCTTTTCATGCACGGGATGTTCGAGCCATCCGGGAATTGGTAAGCCATGGATATAATATTGTATTAGTTACTGCTGATGGTTGGCCCGGAATATATCATTTTGCTGAAAAAGTAAGAGCAGAAGTTTGCGTGAAAAGAAATAAGGCAGAGATACCTTATACCAATTATTTAGCTATTGGAGATGATGCTTGGGATGTTCCGATGATGGAAAATGCATCTGGGCGGTTTGCCCCTCTTGATGCTGATCCTTCAATTTTACAAATGCCTTTTGTAAATCGTTTAGAGACTCCGGGTGGTAAAGGAGTTATGGCTGAATTAGCACGTATTTTGTTGGGAGAAGGTTAAATGAAAGTTGATGTAGTATATACCCTGGCCCCTATGTCGAAAAATGGGGAGGATTGGGAATTGCGCTATTCATTACGATCTTTGTCCAATCAACCATGGGTAGGTAATATTTTTATTGTAGGATACAAACCGGAATGGGTTTGTAATGCTATACATATACTATTAGATGATCCTTATAAATCAAAAGATGCTAATATTATCAGAAAGGTTTTAAAAGCTTGCGAACATCCTGAATTATCTGATGATTTTATTATTAATAGTGATGATCATTATATAATGAATAAAATTCGTTTGATGGATTTGGGGCCGTGGTTAGAATATCCATCATCATTAAAAGATGCTTATTTAAAACAAGTAGTTTCTCGTTGGTATATTCGATTAATTAAAACTATTGATTTCTGTAATAGAAGGAATTTGCCCCAGTGGGTATTTGAAAGTCATATTCCATATCTTGTAAATAAACAAAAATATCAAAAGGTCATGTCCAATATTCCTTATGATAAAGATAATGGATTAATGACCCATATTTATTACAATTTAGTATTAAAATATTCTCCTTTAAAAACCATACAGGGAACTGTAGTCAGGTTAAAAAAAGAAGAAACATATGAAGAAATAAAAGAAAAATTAAAATCTTGTATTTTCTTAAATCATAATGATCAGGGACTTTCCGATGGATTAAAACAAATTATGTCAGAAAGATTTTCTAAACCTTCACCGTGGGAGAAATAAAATGAATTGGAAAGGGGTTTGTATTCATCATTCTTTAACAGAGGACAGTGATACAAGATCATGGGAAGCGATCAGAAAATATCATATACATACTAATGGTTGGGATGAGATCGGATATCATTTTGGAATTGAAGATGTAGAGGGTCGGATTCATGTCAGGATAGGCCGTCCAACTAATATGCAAGGGGCCCACGCTCCATCTCTTAATCAATCTCATATAGGAATTTGCGTTGTTGGCAATTATGATGGGATACCGCCCTGCCCTGAATATATTCGTAGACTTGTTTTGTTAATTCATGATTTGTCTATTTTTTATAAGTTTCCTATTAATTATGAATCTATTCGATTTCATAATGAAGTAGCGCACAAAACCTGTCCGGGTAAACTCTTCCCGGCAAAATCTGAAATAATTAAAATGGTTAATAAATTAAATTGAAATCATTTACCCGAAGAAAAAACAAAAATGCCGGTACTGAGTTATTGAACCGGCTTAAAAAAACAGCATCAAGGGAAATTGCGGTGGGGTTCCCGAAAGGAAAAGCTCAAGCCTATCCTGATGGGACTTCTGTTATTGATGTAGCTGCTCAAAATGTTTATGGGACTCCAACAATTCCCCAACGTGATTTTATGACTTTGGCTTCTAGTGATATCCGGGAAAAGACAAGACCTATTATAAAACGGATTGTAAAAGAGGCCAATAAAAAAGGAGGTAATGAAAGGGTGGTTGATTCTCTCCAAAATGCTGCAGGAGAAGTTGCAAAATCAGCTATTCAAAAAGCCATTATTGATTTAGATACCCCGCCAAATGCTCCATCTACTATTGACGCAAAGGGGTCTTCTAATCCTTTGATTGATACAGGACATATGAAAGATTCCGTGACTTTTGATATCCGGGAGAAATCAAAATGAGTATCCTTCCTTTAAATGCCGCTACATTATGTTTGGGTTTATTTGAACAAACTCTTACTGTAGCTGATTATTCTTATATTACTGAAAACGGAATTGATAAAAAACAATTATATGGATCAAGGGTCAGTATAAAAGCAGCTGTTGATGCTTCTGGAAATCAACAGCTTATTCGTATTTTTGGTGGGGCCGTATCGGATGGGGATATCGGAATATATACAAAAGAAATTTTATATATCCTTGATGAATTTACTAATTTGACAGATCGAAAAAACACAATTATTACTTATTCCGGGTTATTATATTCTATTAAGCAAAAAGCTGATTGGAGTGAACAGGCTGGGGCTTATGTTTATTTGGCTGGTAGATATGTAGATCAAGGAAGATAAAATGCCGATAAGAACAAGCATAGATGAACTTTACAATAAAATTGGTGCTGTGATTTTATTATCTACTGGAAGAAATTGGTGGAGAAAGTCCGGGATTAATACGGCCCCTAAATCTACATATAGTTTGGTTAATATTACGCAAAGCGATTCAATTGAAAATCAAATAACAGAAGATGTAGAAAAAGATACCCCCGCTATTACTGGAGAAATATTTGAACAAGTAACTTGGGGGACATCTTTATTGGATATTGAAGTTGAATTTTTTCGGAGTGGGGATAATGATACAGCGTCCGATGCCGCAACTAGATTTAAAAATAGTTTGGCCTTACAGGCACGATTTTATGATTTGTGGGAAGTCTGCGGATTATCGGGATCAGTTAGATTAACCAATATTGGAGAAGTCTTTCGACAAGATACAGAACCAAGATGGCGGGTTCAGTTTTCTGTTTACGCAAATGTAACAGATCCTGTACCTCTTAATGATAATGATCTTTTTGATATTAATTCCCAAACAGTTGAGGTTACTCATGTTGGGATTGATGATACAGAAACAGATTTAGATGATGTTGTTATTAATAACGAATAGTAGGAGGAACAAAAGATGCCTTATGTAACAGCTGACACAAGTTTGCCAAGAAGTCTAGATGTTTCAATTTCTTTATCCAGAGCCCAGGCAGAAACAAGAACAGACCTCAGCCTCCCGGCAGTGGTACTTGAAGATTTGGGATTTTTCCCAAATGAAAACAGGGTTCGTTTTTACTCGACTATTGAAGCGGTGGAAGCGGATTTTGCGGCAGGAACGGAAGCTCATTTTGCTGCTTCTGCTTTCTTTAATCAAACCCCCAAGGCTGATACTCTGGCAATTGGAGAAGTTTACCTGACAGCCCAACCAGCTTTGCTGGCTTCTGCGGTTTTTACTGCCGCTGAAATTACGGCACTGACTTCTATATCTGATGGGTCAATGGATATTACATATAATCCAGACACAGAAGGTTCTGCTGGCCCTACGACTATTTCAATGACAGGTCTTGATTTTACTGCGGTAACTGATGAGGCTTCTATAGCTTCTATACTGAATGCCGCTACAGATTCTGGTATTTCAGTTAGTGTAAAAACTCTTCCGGGCGGTAATAAGCACGTTGTATTTACCACTGTCGCTACCGGTGATAATGTAGTAGTGACTTATCCATCAGCCGGGGTTTCTGGTACTTATGTTGGAGATTTGCTCAACTTGACCAGTGCTCAGGGTGGTTCTGTAATGAACGGATATACCCCAACTGATATTGGTTCTGAATTGACCAACGTATTTAATGCGGCAAATCAGGCCGGTAAATATATTTATGGTTGGGCTCTTTCCGCTGATCTTCGTGATGTTTCTATCCAAACTACAGCTGCAGCTTGGGTACTTTCCCGGACAGGTTTTATGGTTCTCACTACCAATGATGTGACTGCCGTTGATCCTTCTTACTCAGCTGATATTGGTTCTGTGGTATCAGCTACCGGAAACCGGAGAGTGACTTGCGTTTATCATGATAATGCCCAGAGATATCCTGATGTTTCTATTTTGGCTTATATGCTTCACGTAGATTATCGGCTCCAAGATTCTACTGTTACGGCAAAATTCAAAGAACTGCCCGGAATTGAAACAGTAGATGTGACTGAAACTGAATGGTCAACTCTCCAGGAAAAAGGATACAATACCTATACGGCTATTGGAAATGATGCCCGTACCTATCGTGATGGGGATACAAGCAGTTCCAGCTGGTATATGGACACTGTGATCAATCTGGATAATTTCGTTGAAGATTTATCCGTGGCCGTTTTCAATGTTTTCTTGCGCAATAAGAAAATCCCCTACACTACACAGGGCCAGGCTCTTTTGGTTGATGCTTGTCGGGATGTTGGGAATCAGTACACTTATAACGGTACTTTTGCGGATCGTGAAACCACAGATTCAACTCGGAAATCAGGAACAGTATTGGTGCCGGCAGTAGTAATTACCCCAACCCCAATTGCTCAGTCTTCAGTTGCGGACAGAGCAGCAAGAAGTGGCCCCCCGATTGCTATGGAAGTTCAAGAAGCAGGGGCCATTCATTCTGTTTCTATTAATGTTGAAGTTGTCAGTTAATTTTGAAATATTAAGGAGGTAGTACAATGGCTCGAATTAATTTATATGCCCAGAACAGACACACGTTGGTTGTGGATGGTACGCCAATCACCGGATTTGCCGATGGAGATTGGTTGGCGGTAAAAGTTGATGGTAATGTCGCTGAAAGGACGCAGGGAGGTGATGGCCCCTCTATGAATATCAGTGTTCCCCAAGGCGGTATCATTACTGTTAATCTGCTTCCGACTTCTCCGGCCCTTGGTATTCTTTATTCAATCCGGGATGCTCAGCAACTTACTCCCCGCTTATTCAGCATTGTGTTGATATCTGGAGTGGAAGAGATTATCCAAGCGGGTGGATGTGCTTTTGGAGAGCTTCCTGAATTTCAGACAGGTGGTCCGACAATGAAAGGCAGGAGTTTTCCTTTTGAATGTTCTCAGATCAAATTGGATTCCAGTGGAGTGGAAGCTGTTGCCGGTGGTCTTCTTGGAGGATTGATTTAATAAACCCTTCTTTTAGCCACTTGTTTTTAAATTTAAGAAGGATTTAAAATTTTTTAATACTAGGGGTTATTTAAAGAATAAAAGTAAAGGAGAAAGAAAACTATGGAAAAGCGAGAAAAAACTTTTGAAGACAGACTCTATATTATTTTGACGCCACCGGTTCTCAAGGCTATGCCTTTATGTACAAAGGTAATGGTATTATTGGGGCCGGTGATAGGGTCTTTGGGAAAAGATGTTAAAAAAGGTGGATGGGATGCTTTTTCTCAAGCTGTATCTATAATGGATGCTGATACAGTTCAAAATTTGATGATATCTGCAGTTAAGATGTCTCAATTAACATTTGACGGAGTTTTGTTGACTGATGATTTAAATTTTGAACGACACTTTGGACAATATCGTCAAGATTTATACCAGGTATGTCTTTGGTGCTTGTGGGAGAGCGTGAAGGATTTTTTACCCATTCAGGGACTCTCCACCCTGAAAGATCTGGAGAAGAAACTGAACAAGAGCAAGGAAGGATTTGGGAACCAGATGAAGACCGAAACAACATCAAGCTCCCAGAAGGATGGACAGTAGATTGGTGGCTTGGTCGGCCTGTCTGGGCTGGTATGTGTTCTTGGAATGAACTGGGTGATGGTAGTATAACAATAAAGGATTTACTTCAAATGCATCGAAGTCTTAATTTGAAAGATTGGATTGAAAAGAAATCCTATGAACTTAATAAGGAGGGGTCTTGAAATGCCAACTGGGGTTTTAACAGTAGATATTAACCAAGCTATTGTTTTATTGGTTGGAGTAGTTGGGGTTAAAATTTTATATAATTTGGTAGATGTTCTTTTTGCCAAATATAAAACATCTAGAGATCATCTTTCCAAAGAAGAATTCCACACTATTTGTGAAAGCAGACGTTCCCGGTGTTCTAATACTCTGACTAAAAAAGTGGATGCTATAGCCAAAGTCACCTTGGCCATGGCAGTAAAAATGAATATTGACGTTAAAGATATTGAGGGGTTATTGTAATGCCTTCGGTTATTGATGAACTTGTCACGATATTGGGTATTGAAGTTGATGGAGGGGTTGGAAAAACTCTCCAAACTTTTAATGCTGGTTTAGATTCTGTAACAAGATTTGCAGGTTGGGCCGGGGCCGCTTTAATAGCCACTGCCGGTTCAATTGCTTATTTTACAGAAAGAACAGCTGAAAGTACCGCTGAATTGGACAAGTTTCATCAATTAACTGGTATTAGTACCGATAATGTTCAGGGGCTAATGCATGCAGTAGAACAAGTTGGGGGAGAAGCAGACAATTTAAAATCAGATTTAATGGGATTGACTAAATCAATGTCAAGTCCTGTTCCCGGAGAATTCAATCATACTCTCTTTATGATGGGCGTTAATGTCCGAAAGAGTAATGGAGAAATTAAAAAAGCAGATGAGATTTTACTAGATGTAGCTGATAAAATGAAAGGTATGTCTAGTATAGAGCAATTACAATGGGGTAGTAAAATTGGTCTGAGTGACGATACCATTTTATTACTCCAGGAAGGTCGGGAAGCAATTGAAGGATTACAGCAACAAGCTGCTGACATCCCAACTATTGTCAATAAAGAAAACATACGAAACGCAAGAGAATTCATAACTCAAATGAAAATGATCAGGCGGGTTATTACATATATATCACAAGAAGCGACCAGTGCGGCTGGACCTGCTTTAAAATCTATTGTAAAAGATATGACCCAGTGGCTTAAAATGAACCGGGAATTTATTCAAATGGGTCTTCGGAATTTCATTGAAGGTATTGTATCTGGATTTAAAAGATTTGGATATTGGATAAAATCCATAAAAGAAGCTTTTGATAATTTCCTACCTGGAGTTGGTAAATTTATTGAAGGATTTACTGATATGCAGGTTATTAGTTCGGTTGTATTTGCTATTCTTTCTAGTTTAGCAATTGTAATTGGAATTGCCGCCGCTAAATTTATAATAATTGGAGCGGCTATAACGGCAGTTGCTTTGGCTTTTGAAGATTTTATTGTTTATTTACAAGGCGGTGAATCTGTTTTTGGAAGTCTAATTGAATGGACTGAAAAGTTATATGAAAAGTTTTCTAATCGTTTTCCGGCTTTATCTGGTTTTTTAGGGGATTTAGCAGAAGTATTAAAAGGATCGGTTTTAATAGCTGTTGATGCTGTAAAAAATTCTTTTGATTTATTATGGGAAGGATTAAAAATGATTGGCGGGGGATTAGTTTGGCTTTTAGATAAAATTAACTCTGGCCTTGGAAAAATGGGATATGGAACCAAGTCTATATCAGATCAGATTCAAGATAATATGAAAAATATGAGGGAATCTTCTGATTCATTTTTAAAAGGTTTCGTAAAAGATGCCCAAAATTTTAATCTAAATGCATCAGCTCAAATAAATGCTCCGAAAGTTAAAGCTGGTATAAATAGAGGTTCTCAGAAAACAATACACCAGAAAACAGAAGTAAAAAATGATTTTCATATAACTGGTTCTAATGCGCAAGAAATAGCGGATGCAGCATCTGAAAAAATGGAAATGACTATGCATAAAATTTTTCCGGGCGGTTTAGCCCCTGTGGTGGATTAATATGGCTATTTCAGACAGATTAAGAGTTGTTGCTAATTCTTTGGTTGGTGGTAATATTGTTACTATTTTGGCACGCTCCGCAATCAGATTGAATGCATTACGACAAGCAGCTATTTTTGAGGCTAAAAGAAATCAAGTTTATTCCCAAACAGTTCCTTATCAACCACCGGCCCCTCTTATAGCTGGGGTACCTGTTTCTGCCCGATTACAAGAAACCTATTCATATACATCTAGTCCTACGCAACATGCCGTTGAGAGCGGGGCTATTTTAACGGATCATGTAATTGTTCAGCCCATCAAAATTAATTTATCTTTTGAGGTTTCCAACTTCCAAGATGGCGTTGCTGAGTATGCTCTTATACTGCTTGAAGATATGTGGAAAAATCGAAGACCTTTGGAGTTAATTACAGAACATAAAAAAATTCAAGATATGGTTTTAATTAATCTTCAAGCAGACAATTCTGCTCCGGTTTGGGGTAAATTAGTTTTCCGGGCAACATTCCAACAAATTAAATTAGTAAGTTTGGAAACAATAGATTATCCAGAGGAAAAACTGAGACCAGCAGATACTACAGGTGGTCCAGATACTTTTTTGAGTTCGGAATCAGCTACTAATCAAGGATTACAGCAACCAAAAGATGTATCTGGTGCTGCTAGATTATGGGAGTTATTTACAGGATGAAAATAATTGAATTAGAGCCCAGAGGACAAGGAACAACTTCTGTTGATTTAGAGGATGCCATTGTCACTTTTGTCACTAGATATAATTATTCAGCTAATTGCTGGACTTTAGATTTAATTGATGCTGAAGATAACCCTATATTAATGGGGTTAATGCTTATTCCCAATATTGATGTTTTAATTCCATATGCAGAACAAAAAGAATTATATGGATCATTAGTATTGGTGGAAAAAGAAACTGATGATTATCAAGATCCAGATAGATTAGGGGTAGATACTAAATTAATTTGGTATGCTCCCGGTGAGGAAATAAATATTTTAACATGAGTGATCAACCGTTTTTAAGACAAGTTGAACTATTGATCGGCCCTTTATCGGAATGGAGGGGGGGTGGAAACCAAGATCAGGCATTGCGTATTTATAGTGATGGAACTCAAGATCATTTACGGGTTAAGTTTTCGATTCATAAACATCTTATTTCAACGGCAACTCCAACAGTTATTTCTGTTTATAATCTTTCAGCGGGGTTAAGAGCTGCTTTGAGAAAATCAGAAGCACAGATTGTTTTAAATATCGGTTGGGAGAATAGAGGATTGACACAAGTTTTTGTAGGTTCTTTATTAGCGGCAGTACATGAAAGACAGGGCGGGGATATTGTAACTAATTTAATAAGTTTAGCTGGTTTTGGTGGGATATCAAGATCAGTTTATAGTATCACTTATAATAATCAAACTCAGATCAGTACTATCGTAAAAGATTTTGCATCTCAAATTCCGGGAATTAAAATTGATCCAAAATTAATCAATATCAAAGGAACTACTGTCCGGGCCCAGGGATGGTCTTTTGCAGGACATACAAGTGAGGGTTTAGATAGATTGGCTCGAATGTTCGGATTTAGCTGGTGGATAAATAACGGCTATTTTAACGCTCTAAGCGATAATAAAGCACTTCAGGGGGGTAGGGTATTAATTAGTAGTAAAAACGGTTCTCTATTAAAGGCAGAGCCTATGTTAGCCTCACCTATGCAGAAACAAGCAGGGACAACTATCCAATCAATTCTTAATCCTGATATTGAGCCGGGGAAATTAATTCAATTAGAAAGTGAAGTTAATCCAAAGTTAAATGGAGAATATAAAGTTCATACTTTAAGTCATTCAGGTGATACTTTCGGAAATGATTGGCGGTCAAGTATTGAAAGTTGGATTCAGGTAATTTAATGGATAATCGAATACAAAAAGATAAAGATTCTGCATTAAAAGAAACAATTGATCGTGCTATGTCTCGATTAAACACTTGTATTCCTGGTATTATAGAATCATTTGATACTTCTAATCAAACAGCTGAAGTATCACCGGCTATAAGAATGAGAGTGAGTATTGAAGGAGAAGATACCCAATTTATTGATCTTCCAAAAATTATTCAGGTGCCTTTAGTTTTTCCTTATGCGGCTACTGCTGGTTTTGCTCTTACTCTTCCGGTAAAAAAAGGTGATTCTTGTCTTTTAGTTTTTTCACAAAGGGCTATTGATAATTGGCATGATAAAGGAGGGATACAAACCCCGGAAGTTGAGGGGGTTTCTGGCAGGCACCATGATTTAACAGATGCCTTTGCTATAATGGCCCCTGCTGCTATTCCTGATGTTTTGGGAAGTTGGCAATCAGATGCTATTGAATTGAGGAATAAAGCAAGAACATCCCGACTTACTGTAACAGATAGTAAAGTAGAAACTAAAGTGGCATCAACTTCTTTTGTTGTTAATTCAGACGGAACCATAATTGGGACTTGTGATTCTATGACAGTCACGGCAAGTACTAAAGTGACTATGACAACCCCTCTTGTTGAATGTTCTGCGAATGTAACAATTGGTGGTAATTTAACAGTAACTGGATTGACTATAACCGGGGGTTTATCTTCTCTTGGGACATATGGAGCTGGAATTGCTACTTTCTCCGGTGGTCTTACAAATACCGGGGGAGATATTTCTAGTGATGGTATATCTCTTGAAAGTCATACCCATCCACAAGGAAGTGATTCAAATGGAGATTCACAACAAGATACAGGAGGGCCGCAATAATGGCTTTTACATGGGGCATTGATTTATCTCATTTTGATCTTGTAATTGGGACAGATGGAAAATTATTAACTGTTTACGGGGCTGAAGAAGTTCGGCAGCGTATTTTAGTGACTCTTCAACACCATTGGCAAGAATATTTTAGAAATGTTCCTGCTGGAATTCCTTGGTATGATTACATTTTAGGAAGTAAAAATAAACAAATTGTGGAAGCTTTATTACGCAGGGCCATATTAGATGTTCCTGACGTATTTAGTATTTTATCTTTAAAATTATATCCCCCAACTTCAACTAATAGAAATTATGAATTAGATACATTAGTTGAAGTATTAGGGGATGATTCACCAGAAATGATCCAATTAACTGAATCTCTTATAATATAAGGGGGGAGATTATTATGTCCTATGGAGTAACAGATGAAGGGTTTGTTTTAAAAAGGCTTGATGATATTTTATCTGATTTAATCAGTGAATTATCCACAATAACAGATCCCCAATCAGGTGAAAGTTTAACCCCTGATTTAACTGATGAAAATGATCCTCTAGTACAAATTATTAATGCTTTTGGTGATGGATTATCAGATGCTTGGGAAGTTTTACAACTTTCCTATAATCAATATGATCCTTTAAAAGCAACCGGGGCCGGTTTATCAGGGCTGGTTCAATTGAATGCTTTAACTAGAAAAGCTGGTACAGAAACAACGGTTACTTTAACAATGTCTGGTGATGCTGGTTTAAATATAACAGCAGGTAAAAAAGTTTCAACATTAGATGATTCTGTTGTTTTTACTCTCCCGGCATGGACGTTTGATGGGGGCGGTTCTGCTTCTGTAATTGGTACTGCTACAGAAAAGGGAGTTTTGGAAGCGGCGGCAGGGGAAGTTGTAAAAATAGTAACACCAATATCTGGTTGGGATTCAGTAACAAACGCATCAGATGCTATTCCCGGTACTGCTGAAGAAACAGATACTGAATTAAGAGCAAGACAACAAAATAGTACTTCAGCAACTGGATCTTCTTTTGTAGATGCTCTTTATGGGGCTTTATCCGCATTAGATGGGGTTGAATATACTAAAGTTTATCAGAATTTAACTTTAGTGACTGATGCTCGAAGTATTCCCGGTAAAACTGTTGCGGTTGTTATACAGGGCGGTGATGATGATGAAATTTCAGAAACTATATTTCAAAGACTTCCTGCTGGTGCCGGAACATTTGGGACAACCGCAACAGAACAAACTGATACCCAAGGAATAGTATATCCCATTTTATTTTCTAGACCAGCTGGAATTGATATATATGTTGAAATTGAAATTGAAGTAATTGACACTGATTTATGGCCAACAGATGGACAAGATATCATGAAAGCTGATATTCTTACCTATGTAACATCAGGTGCCTCAGCTATTGGAATAACATCTGGATATGATCGTGATGGATATATTCCTGGAGAAGATGTTTATGCTTCTGAATTATATACCCCAATTAATAAACAAAAAGGAATTAGAATCAATAGTGTTTTAGTAGGGACAAGTGATCCCGGTTCTGCATCTTCTGTTTCGATTGCTTGGAATGAAATAGCATCTTTTGATACCGCCAATATAAATATTACGGAAATATAAATATGGCTTTTACATCTATTACCCCGGAACAAAAAGACAGTTTGACAAGAGCTATTGCAAGAACATTATTGCAATTTAGGAATAGTCCTGTATTTCAGTATATTCTTGAAGCTTTTATTACTGAAATACAAGCTTTTCAAGATGCTGCTTTTGATCTTATACAGAATAGAGGGCCGGCAGATGCAACTGGAGTTAATTTGGAAGCTATTGGAAGAATAGTTGGACAAGACAGAACTATATTTGATTATTCTGAATTAGCTTGGTTTGCTGCTGATACTATCGGACAGGGAGCTGACCAAGCTCCGGTTTGGGTTACCAATGCCCCTTTAACTGAATCTATTGAAGCTGATGATACTTGGTATAGACAATTAATTGAAGGTAGGGTACATAGAAATTTTACCCAATATGGATCAATCCCGGAAATACAAGAAGTAGCCAGAATCACTTTTGGAATTGAATTAAGTATATATAGAACAGGGCCGATGGTAGTTCAATTGGCAGTACCAAGTTCAATTCCTACTTGGATTTTAAATTATTTAACTAAAACATTTCAAAATAATTATGTAGAAAATCAATATTATTTACCATATCCAGCGACAATGTCTATTGATTCTGTATTAATAATGCCGGAAACTTCATTCACACCTGATGTGGCGGGAGCCGGTGCAGATGTTGGGGTAGCAGCTGTAGCTATCCCTATTTCATAATTTAAGGAGGGTTTAAAAAATGGCGCAAAGAGATCAAAATATACCTGCAGTTTGGGCTGATGGAGCTGCTGATGTTCCGGCCTCCCCTGTTGCTTCAACAACATATAGAAAATCTTCAATTTCAGCGGGGGATATAACATCAGCCTGGCCATATTCTCAAGTTGTGGATAGTGCTATTCACAATGAGGTTTTAGGAAGATTGACATATTTAATGAAGGAGTTGGAAGAAAGATCAGTTTTGATTTGGTCTCCTAATACAGAATATAAAACTGGGACTTATTGTCTTGGACCTACAAATTTTTTACGATATATGGCAACCCAAGATTCTACCAATGAAAATCCCGAAGACGAAACCGGTGAATGGATTTTGGTAGATTTGAGACAAACTATTGAAACAACAGCATCAGCTACTTCTACTGCTTTGGGATTATCTCTTTTTCATGAAATTAGTGGAACTGCTACAATAACCGGATTTACTGGAATTGCTGGAGTAGTTTATCACTGTAGAGCAATTGGGGCTTTTACTCTTACTCACCACGCTACTGATTTAATAATAACCCAAGGCGGTGCTAATATTACTGTAGCAGCAGGAGATACATTTGATGTTCAAATGCTTACGACTACCACGGCGCGGATTGTTAACTATATAAATGTAACCGGATACTCAAATACTCAGAACAACACTAATGTTGGCGCAGGATATAACGTATTCAACTCTTTCACTACCGGAACAGATAATACGGTAGTTGGATATGCTGCATTTTCAAACACAGGGACAACTCAGTATTATGCTACCGCTATTGGAAAATACTCATTAAGGAATGTTAATAACGCTAATTATCCTACAGCAGTTGGATATCAATCTGCTGAGGCTCTCACTACTGGATCACACACAACTGCAATAGGGTATAATTCATTAAGAAGTGTCACCACGGCAGACTATAACACAGCGGTAGGTGGGGCTGCGGCAGAACTTACTACTGGCAGCAGAAATACAGCTATTGGAGCTAATGCTCTGGGAGTAAACACAACTGGCGGGTATAATACTGCTGTTGGCGCATTGGCTCTTGATAGCGCAGACGCAACAGGGAATACAGCCGTTGGAGCTGGAGCTGGTGGAGCTGTAACCTCCGGAGGGAATAATACAATAATTGGTCAAGCTGGGTTGTCTCTTACTACAGGGAGTAATAATACCATTATTGGTAATTCGGCTGGGTCTAGCTCTTCTCCATCCGGACAACTAACCACCGAAAGCAACAGAATCTGTCTTGGTGATACTAGTGTAACAAATGCTTATATAAAAGTTGCTTGGACAGTCACCTCAGATGCAAGAGATAAGGCAGATGTGACAGACTTCAACCACGGGCTTGACTATATCTCTCAATTGCGACCTGTGAATTTTGTATGGGATGATCGAAGTAGTTATGAAAATGGGGTATCTGATGGTTCAAAGAAAAAGGATAAAATACAACTTGGTTTTTTAGCTCAAGAGGTTAGCGATGTTGAAAAGAGTTTATGTATTGATAATGATTGCATAGTTGATACAAGCAATACGGAACTATTCGGGATGCAGGAAACTAAATTAATACCCGTCCTGGTAAACGCTATCAAAGAATTACAAGAAAGATTGATAAAATTAGAAAGCAAATGAAATATACCTTAATCATAATCGCAATTATCTGTTGCAGTTGCACAAAGATGGAGATTGCCACAAACTCTTTGCTGGTTGCCGATTGGTCACAGACAAGGCAATTCCCGGATAATAATATTGAAGAGAAAAACATCATACTTGGTAAATATCCAAGCAAAGAACATATTAATTATTATTTTGCCGGTTGTCTATTGACAAACACAATTTTACACAGAACATTGCCAGACAAGTATTTAGATTATTACCAGAAAGGATTAATAATTGTTCAGGTTGGTGCTATATCTAACAATTATAGTCTAGGGGTAAGGGTTAAATTTTAATTATCTATCTTCAACTTCAATAACACTGGTCTTTCCTTTCTTTTTAATATGAAAGATTCGATCAGCAGATTCAATTAAAGCGGGGTCGTGGCTAATAATAATATGCTGCAGACCCCGCTTATGGCTTATTTCTCTCATCATAGCTCCAATTTTCGGTCGAGCTTTTTTATCAGGATTTTTAAAGGGCTCATCCATTATTATTACATTTCTGGGGGCAGGGTTCTGTATATCTCTTAGAGATATTTTTAAAGCATAGGAAGCGACATCAACTTGTCCATATCCTGCACCACCCATTGGATCAGCCAATCTCCCATCTCTTTCAAAATAAAGTGGTATTTCTGTCCTCCCAGCACTGATATTAAACTCCATAGCAAGTTTATAGGCTTCTTCTCCGAAAACTGCGGACAGAGCCAAATTGGGCGGCTCTGTGACGTGATATTCTAACTCAGCTTGGGTAGCTTTCGCAACTTCCTGTAGAATAGCTCGTGCTTGTTCTACATATCGTTGTCTTCGGCGGGTATTAATAAGGGCTTTATTTTTCTTTTCCAGGTCTTCTTTTTTCTGGTCTCTCCGGCCCTTTTTTTGTTCTAATTCAGTTCTAATCTTCTTCAGATTCATCTTCATTCCCGATTTCATATTTTATCTTAAAAGCATCCAAGCCCTTTTCCAAACCCTTTTTGATTTGTTTACCCTTTTTTTCCAAATCAGATAAAGAAAAATCAATTTTATCCGGGGAAGTTTTAAAATCTTGTTTCATTTGCCGTTCAGTTGCTTTTAATTCCCCATCAATTTCACTTAATCGGGTTTGTTTTTTCTTTACGGTTTTTTGTAAATTTTTTATTTCTTGGACAGCATCCATTTTTCTTTTCTCCTTTTTTATTTGTCTCCTTATAGGGTAATATATTATCTCCCCAATTCTCCACGTCTTTCATCGGTTTTCCTTTTCGGTAAATTCCCAAACTAAATCTTGGACAGGTTGCCTTACTTTATTTTCAGCAAAGAATTTTTCCAAATTAGTTTCATAATGCAAAGATATGCTTTTAATGGTATTTAAACGAGATATAAAAGCATCCATTCTTTCATCTCGGTCTTTTACAATATCTATATGTTCCCGGCTTATTACATTAGGATCAATAGGAATATTAATTGATTCTAAAGTATTAGTGCCGGCATCCCATAAAAATACTCTTGATTTAAAAGTTTCCTGTCCAGCAGACATTCTCATTATGCTACCGGGATTGACTAACCGATTGCCCTTATAAGCAGATTCAAAAGATTGGTGATTATGTCCCGATATGATTAAATCATAATCAGGGAAATCTCGAAGTAATTTTATGGATGCGCCATTTGGATCAGCTCCGGGGTAGGGTCTTCTGCCCTGATAGACTTCAGTATGGACCATAGCAACTGCGGGAAGGTGTTTGTTTTTATTTTTAAGAGGTTTTAAAGGATGTCGCCATGGGTAGGTATATAAAACGAAAGAATCCCCCCTACCACCAAAATCAGAGGGTTCTATTATAGTTTCTTCTTCTTTCAATACTTGGATTTTTCCAGCTTTCCATAAAACATATAATCCAGATTCTTCTATTCGATCTATTTTATGAGCTGGCAGATCGTGATTACCGGGAATTGTAATAATATCATTGGGCAGGAATTTAAGCATTATTCCCAATAAAAATGGGGAACATTTCCAATTTTCGGTTAAATCCCCGGCATGAAGGATGGGACATTTATGTTTTTTTCGGAGCCTTTCAATAAATCTCCACTTAATTATTTGAGTTTGGATATAATCTTCATCCAATCTACAAACTGGGGTACTATCATAAGCATGGAGATCAGCCGTTATAATAGCTGATACATTTTTCATCATTCTTCCTCCAATACCCAGCAATTTTCACATTTTTTAGGTAGTTTAGTTTTTAATTTTTTTAGACTTTCAGAAAGTTCTTTTTCAACTTCTTCTTTCTCTTCCTTTAATTTCAAGAAATTTTCTTTTAATGAATTCAAATTTCTGTAATCTTTTCTAATACTTTCTAAAGATTCAGAAAATTTTAATAATTTATCAAGTTCTTTTCCGGCATTTATAAATACAACTAATCCTTCTTGTTCTTTTATTAAGGATTGGTAGTGGTTTCTTAAATTAGTTATTTGTAATATTATAGATTTTGTATCAGTTAATTTTTGGGAATCTTCTAATAATGAAGTAATATCTTCTTCAGCATCCCGGAATATTTCGAGTGATTCCCGTTCTTTCTCTAATTCTGCGTGGGAATCTTTTAATTTATTTAATTTGGATATATTTCGATTAATATTATTGAGTTGTTTTTCCCAACCTTCTAAATCTTCAAGATCACCTTCCATTTCTTCAAGATATGTATAGGCTTTTAATTCATCTTCTAGTTCTTCAACTTCGATTCCTATTGCTTTTAATTGGGCAGCAACTCTTCTATTTTCTTTTTCGGAATTTGAAAGAGCGGTATCAATAACTTGTAAATCAGCAGCTTTATTTAATATTTTGGCTACTTCGGAAGCATTAGAATTGAGAAGGTAGAATTGGTCTTTCTGTTCCTGAAAACAAATATCAGTTACATTAAGAGCGTGTTGGATAGGCTCTGGGACTTTTACCCCGAAACCGGCAAAAATTTCTTCATCATTTAAGTGGTATTCATTTTTGCTTTTTGTGCGTAGTCTTGTTATAACATCATTATCTGAGGTAGTAATAGAAGAGGACATTTCATCAGCGTCCCAATTCATTAAAGTTTCTATACCGGGAGATTTATTAGTCATGAGCCAAAACAATCCCCGGTAAATAGCAGATTTACCTGAATCAGTATCTCCAATGATAAGATTAATTCCCGGATGGAAATTTAAAGTAATATCTTTCCATCTTTGAATATTAATTAATCTTGCTGACAATATCATTTTGTCCTTCTCCTGGTTCTTTCAACAAATTGTTTGACAAGTTTATTATGTCTTCCGGCTGCATAAACCCCGCAGGCATCGGCTATATGCTCAAACCTTCCTTTGTTCCAGACTTTTTTTGTAATTTGATAAGAAAACCCTTTGCCTGTTTTTGACATTTTTCCGTTATATAATTCAACGGCTCTTTCCATCATTTCTTCTTTCGTAGCATTGGGTTTATTACAAAATGCTATTTTAACATCACGTGGATCATACCATTCAATAGGGATTTTTAACAAAGCGAATGTTGCACTTGCGCTGGCAGTAGCCAAACCCATAGCTCGTGCTGCTGTAGATGATTGGCTACCACCGTGCGGTATTTCTCCCATTCCTGCTTGTATTCTATATCTTTTACAAATTTTTTCGATTTCTAGTGCAATATACGCAGATCGGTTGGCATTATCATTTGATAATTTTATACTTGAATCTTTTTTGGTTGAAATACAACCATCTCGAACAGGTTTATGATTACGGAATACAACCCATCCAATATTTGAAAAAGCTATATCAAGACAAAGAATCATTTAATTTTCTCTTTTTTTATTAAATAATAATTTGTCTTATAATATATAAGGGCTTTGTTTTCTCCCATAGAATATCCTAAGAATAAAAAGGATATTAAAAGAGCGGTTATCAAAAATATAAAAAATATTAAAGGTCGCATAAATCAATACTCATAAAAATTTAATTGATCGGAAAAGGGAATTTCACGGATTGTAATTTTTCAAGTTCCGCTTTATTCTTTTTAGTAGATATTTTTTTCCTTTTTAATTTTGCTATTCTTTGCTGAATAGCATTATAAGCAGAAGCAGACCTCATTAACCATCTTTTATCATCTATACATCGGACATTAAAAGAAATATGCTTTAAAGCCTTATAATATCTTCTGCGAATATCCCGGAATATCTCACCAGTATTTCCGGTTCCTTTTCCTGATCTTATAAAATATTGAGCATCTCGAATAGATAAGCCTGAAGGATACACCATTTTTCTGATTTGCCGTGCTCTTTTACCGTTCATAGTAGTCTCCTTTATAAAATATTAATATCGGGCTTTACGGCCCAATTTGAGTGATTCCTCACGATTCCACCAAGCTCGTTGGACGATTCTTTTTAATTTCTTTTCTTTCCCGGCATCTTCAATAGCTCTTACAAGTTTGTCTTTGCCATTTTCATTCATGTCAAATTCCGGGGCTTTGATCCAAGAACCGCCTTTCCAATGTCCAACATCAATTAAAAATTGGACCATAGAAGCATTATCATCAATTCCTAGATCATCATATATATTGAATTCAATATCCCGGAGTTTGCCGGTAATTGAATTTTTATCCATAGTTATTTTACTAGTTACCCCTATTTTGACACCTTGTTCTTTTATGGAGGCTTTCTTTTTGAGAAAAGGTCGTACATGTGAATAAAAATAAGGAGCCTCACCCCCACTGGTAGTATAGTGAGATTGTCCCGGCATAGGGTTTATTCTTTGTCGGAGTTGTTGAGTAAGAATAAATAATGAATTGGTATCAGCTACACATCCATTAAGCATACGGAGAATTTGACCTAATATTTTGGCCTTTTCAGTGTTGAAACTTCCTGCAATTTTTTTAACAGCTTCTTTACTTTTTGCAGCTGCTAATGCTTTTTTCATTTCTTTTTCGATTTCTTCATCAGTTGAGAAACTGTCCAAACTATCTGATACCCAAATAAATTTTTTGCCTTTTTTAGATAGTTGGAGCATATTGTTTTTTAAATCTTGAATAGTATTGGAAATTCCAGATTCATCTTCATTCCCTTTCAGATCTTTATACAATAATCCACTAGGGGTTTGAAGACGGTCTAAAAGAGGTGGGAAAAGTCTTTTTAAATCAAAATCACACCTTCTTTCAACATCATCATAAACTAGAAGATAATCATCAAATTTAGAATCAAGACAGGCTTCAGCAAAAGCGGAAAGAACAAGAATAGTTTTGCCAGCTGCAGATTGACCAGGCATAGTATTGATTCTGCCCAATGGCCATCCCCCGTTTACATCTCCAGACATAGCCAAATTCAACATAGTTGAACCAGTCTTTAAAAAACCAGTAACAGGTTTGGTATCCGTCCGGGGTTTTCTTTTTCTTTCCACACTTTTCACGACAGCATCAGCTGATCGTCTTCTGGTTCTTCGGGTCATAAAGCTTCTCCAATCCTTCTTTATTGAAAAAATAATGGTTATGCTTGCCTCCCGGTTGTATACATATACCAGCTTTTGTAGCATGGGCAATCAGGGTTGGTTTTGTTAAAACCATTCCATATTTATCCATGAGCATTTTTAATGCTTCATTGGTCCTGATTAATTCAGGTTGTTTTTTTTCTTTCATAACTCTTCCTTTTGTAAAAATTAATTAACAAATAAGGCTGTGTATTATTTTTCGTAGGGTGGAATCATTTATCCCTATTTCCACCATCTAAGGGCACCTCATTTGTTAATTAAAGGTTTTTAATCTTCAGCCTCTTCTTCGAGTTTTTCTTTTAGGTCATCGCAATCTTCCCAAACATCGCATTTACGACATTTATTAGAAGTATTACAATCATGTCCATACCGAAGACCGTGAGGACATTTCCCATCTTCTTCCGGTTCTTCCTCATCCTTATCCTCATCTTTTTTCTTTTTGGAGGTTCGGCGGGAAGTTTTCTTTTTAGAAGATTTCTTTGGAGGTTCTTCCTCTTCTTCCTCATCCTCTTCTTCCGGTTCTTCCTCTTCTTCCGGTTCTTCCTCTTCCTCTTCAGGAAGATCAAGTTCAAGGATTTCGGCAATTTCTTCTCTCATTTCCTCTTCATCAAGTTTCAGAAGAGAGACATCAAGGGAATATTGTTTGATGAGTTTCTTCATTTCCTTGAGAGACATTTCAGAAAGTTCTTCCCCATCAATATTAGGGGCTTCCTGTTCCTCTTCCTCTTCCTCTTCTTCCCCGACTTCTGGATCCATTCCATAATAGACCTTTTCCAGTTCTTCATATTCAAGAACATGAAGACAATCAGTCAAATCAATATCATGGAAAACAGCCCAATCAGGTAAGCTCTTTTTAAAGCTCTCAAAATCAATCCGGTCAGCAGTACCATAAAATTCATCGGTCATGCGGATATCAAGAGCAATCTTGTCTTCGGGATCGGCAAACCAAGGCTCATTGTCTTCGATTTCTTCAATTTCAGATTCAAGAGCCTTACCGAAACAATGAAAACTGATATCAAAAAGGAAGAGGTGGTTATCATCACTTTGGTGATCAAAGAACAAATAAAGCTCCCGTTGTTTCGGCTTGATTGCTTTGATCACGTCTTCATTGACGTCTTTATCTTTACGAAGTTCAACTAAATCTTCACAAATGGGACACCGCTTGTTAAAGGTCTTGGCAGGGCAAATGACTTTTGCCTCATCTGGGCCAATCTCAGCGTGACGGTAATATGTACGTTTATAGTATATTCCACCTGGTTCGATCTTATCCGGATGATTATAAACCTTGGCCTCATAAGGCATAGCACTGACCAAAATATTGGTCTTGTGTTTTTTCTTCGGAAAATCAAGCTGGAAAAATTCTACTCCTTTTGGGAGCTGTATATAATTTCCACCGCCCTGTTCCCGTTCCTGGGTTTGCTCTTTCGCCCGTTGGCGCATAGCTCCCATTGCTTTTTTATCACGCTTTTTAGCGGATTTCTTGCCTGCTTTTCTTGCCATGTCATTACTCCTGTTGTTTGGGTTTTTTGTTTTTTGGAAAGCTATCATATTATTTTGTTCTTCGGGATAGGCTTTCCAGTATTTCATCCATTCCGGTGTTCCCGGCGTTAAACTTTTGAAATTCATTTGCGTGTTCTTCTAGTTCTTTTTTGTCCTTTCATCCGGTCTTTTACTTTACCCCGGATTTTTTCTGATTTATTTTCAATATATTGCTGATATTCTTCCCCAAGGTTTCGGGGGAGATCGGGCCCAGCAAAATATTCCATTCCCATTAATTTGACCATTTCAATCAAAGTATATCTCCTTTCCCGGACTTTACTGATGGCAACGGAAAGGAGGTTTAAATTGAATTCAGCTTGATTGAGTTGTTCTTTGGCTTCAATATGGTCTTCATGGTTTCTGTAATAAGCTTCTACAGTTTGGGCATTTGCTTTACCACCGGGAATATTTGAAGGATCATCCCAAGCTTCTTGGATTAATCGTGATCGGGTTATTTTGGAATTTTCCCAAGCCTCATCTCGTTCTTTTTTTAACTGGGCTTCCAATTGCCCATAAAACCCAAAAAGAGAAGGTTGACGCAATAATTCAACATCAAGTTGATTTGGGTCAATATCTAAATCTTCATCAATATCGAATTCATCAATATCAAAATTTTTTTCTTCCATAGTCTTTCTCCTTACCTGATAAAGTTAAATAATTAAATAAATATAAAAGAAAATAAAGAAAAAAGAAAGTAAAAAATTAAAAAGGAATCTCTTCTTCATCATCTTCTTCAACAGCTTTACACGCATCATAACTAGCCATTGTTAAACCGGGGAAACCAGTATTATAGAAAGGCTCTTTAAAGGCATCCATTATTACAAAAGCAAGGGGATGATCTTCTTTTAATAAAACAGAATTACAATAATTCAAAACAGCATATCTGACTTTTTCGGGGTCTTGTCCTTTAAACCGAAAAAGAATATCTCTGATTTTATCCCATCCTTTTGCGTTGATCAATCCATTACAAAGATCAATCACCTGAGATTCCTGTAATATGATTTTGTCAAGAGCTTCTTCTTGTTCTTCAGGGTCAAGATCAATAATCTGATCTAATGCTGTTAAAGCATCCCTGGGATGTCCTTCTGAGCCCTTAATAATTTGATTAAGAATATCTTTTCCAACTCTTTTTCTTTCTTTTTTACAAACCTTTTTTAAAAGTTGGAGTAAATCACGTCTTTCTAATACTTCGACTTCAAAGATAGAACACCGGCTTTTAATAGTACCCAGGATATCTTCCGGGTTGGTTGAACAAAGAAAAAAGAAAGCATGTTCAGGCGGTTCTTCCAATAATTTTAAAAGAGCATTTTGTGGTTTATTTTTCGGGCTATTTCCACCCTCCCCGAAAAGGTGGAACTCATCAAGAATCCAGCCTTTATTTTTACTTTCCCCCAAACTGGATAAATTAGCACTATCAATTATAGCACGGGCATCTTCAATTTTTCGATGATTGGAGCAATTTATTTCTTTCTGATTGAATCCCTGACAATCTAATTCATGGGCCATTATTCGAGCCATAGTTGTTTTCCCGCAACCTTTTGGGCCGGTAAATAGAAAACTATGAGGTATTTTGTTTTTATCTCGTTTAATTATACTGGCTAAACTTTTTACTAATTTTTCATTACCATAAACTTCATACAAGCTTTCAGGCCGGTAATTAAGATGTAACATATTATCTCCCCTTAATTATTTTGTATTTAATATTTGAGGCAAAGATAAATTTGCCCTGCTCTATACTTTCCCCTAATCGACACCCTTCACAATCCGGGGAACATCTTTTATAATGAGTATGATATCTTTTAAATTTATTTCTTTTATTAATGCACCATGATCTGAATTTTTCTTTTGCCTCTTCTTTTGTAATTCCGTAAAATATGGCAGGTTGGGAATTTTTAGCGGCAAAACATATTCGGGAAAACCTCCATTTATTTTTTATCCTGCAATCAACGACCTTTGTTTTGCCTAAGCATAATCCACATTTCATCATCGGCACCTTCACCAAATTCCATGTTAAAATAATCCTCAGCACAAGGAACACAAAACCCATGTGACCACCCAGAAACGCCAAGCCCGTCTTTTACGCCAAGCCATGCCCCACACCTGCAGCAAAAAGAGACTATGGCCGGGATGCTCGTTGTGATTATCATGTTTTATCCTTTAACCGTACACGGTCGGCATAATACTCTGTTAAGTAGCACGTAGTTTTCTTTCTATCTCTTCCGCACTGTCCCGTTTAAAGTCAATCCATTGGTGGTTCTCACCATTGTTACACTGCATTTCACCATCATCACCATACAATCCACTCTTTGAGCAACCGTGATTTAACCACAGCAATTCACGCAACTTCTTCTCGCTACTTAACAAGTCGCTTGAGTTCGACGGCAAACCCGCCGGTTTGGTTGCTCTTATCAATTCTCCAGTTGCTATTTCTGTTCCTGCCATTTCATTCCTCCTTAGTTGGGTTTCCGCGTCTCAACTTGGTGTTAAAAACCCTCTTCATAATTGCAATAGTCGCAGGTTGCCTTACAGTTTCTTGGCAATGCCAATGTTTTCTTGCCAGATAATCTCAAAGGGTATTCCCCACAATTAGGGCATACCAAATAAGGCTCAACCGGCTTAGTGGTTGCAATAACACGGCTTTTAACAACCGCATCAACCGGACTCGCTACCTCTGGCTTGTCTGGGCAGTTATCACATTTTCCGGGAATTTTTACGCAATCTTCACATTCTGTTTTCATTATCTGCTCTCCTGTTATGGCAACACGTTGGTGCGCTTAATAACATGGATATTCACAGGCGCTCACGCAGTCATCACACCACGGCACCCCGTTACGTGGTACTTTTGCCAATTCTTTCTTGCTAACAAAAACTCCGCATTCGTGGCATTTTTCACGCTTTTGCACAGAACCAGTAAATTCAGTGGATTCGCTAACCTTGGCGTTTTGGTGGCAGTTATAAGGCGACAAGGTGCATGTGTCGTCATAAATGCAGTCTATACATTCCATTCGCTCACCTTTGATTATGGTCGTTAGCAAAACGTCATACCAAGTAAAAACTGGAGCCTGTTTTCTAATTTCTCCAAATGCTCACGAGGCACAACGCACACTGGCGTTCCATTCTCTATCTCTGCTGCTTCCTGCCACTCCGACAGGTATTTATCAGGCATCCCGCCGTGATCCATGACTATCTTCCCACCTATTATTCTTAGCTTGTCTGGGGCAGCATCCCCAAGCTTTCTTATATTTTTCACGGCGTACCTCCTGTTTGCTAACCAGCGCATTAAATCGACTGGAATAATCTTTGGTTATTAAAATCGGCCAGCCCATCGGCCAGCGGTTTATGCTAAACGTTAGCGGTCCATGAATGGGCCGACAATAGTAACGTCAATAGTCCCTAAATTCCATCCCCTTCTGTGTCGTATGCGTCTGCCAGGGGAGTAAGACAAAATATACCAAAGGTTTTGCCGTTTGATCTCAATCTTGATGCCCCACTGCATCCAGTTCGGCATTGCCTGGTTTACGGATTTACGAAGCCGATGGAATCCGCTAACCAGGCGTTGCACTCTGACCCCATGGGGCGTGGGTTCTTTGGTTGTTTGTTTATTCGGTGTTTCCATCATTTCAAATCTCCTTTGTTCACCCATGGGTCAGGTGAACTTAAACGCTCTATTTCCCGTCTAAATTATCCCATATATGGTCTAAAACCTTATTTCCAAGCTCTGTGTATCTAAGCCAGCCTCGCAATCCGCAGTCTCGCAAAGTCTTGTCTTTCAAAGTCTCAAATTCCTTTTGCTTGTTATCCGGCTACCAGTTATGCCGGTCGTTATCTTCGACAACCTTTCATGCCAATAACGACTTCAAATTTTTCATGGCAGTTTTCACATTCCACAGTAAAACATCCATTGTGTTTCTTGGGCTTCTTGTATCTCGCCCACGTTTCACACTTTTTGCACTGTCTGGGCAATCCTTTCAAAAACCGTTCACATCCAGGCTGAGAAATTTCATCAATAAAATCTAAATTTTCCATGTCAGATAACCATCGCATTAACGCAGACTGGAAGAAAGCTGGCGGCATTGGCTCGTTCAAGGCCCAGCAGCTCAACAAAAACGTTATATTGCTAAATAAAAATGTTGCCATGAAGGGAGTTGAACCCTCATCTGCCACCAGAAAAATCATACAGAATCGAACTGTATCAGCTTCCCCACCTTTCATGGGGAGGTGTCTGCCAATTTCACCACATGGCAACATAACAAAAAAATAAAGCGGATTGCTAAAACCGTGGCGGATTTAAGTTATTGGCTGTGGCGCTACATTTCGGTAACGTCCAAGTTTTATACTAGCAATCCGCAACAGCTTATTATAGGTTGTTATCTTTCCCGTTCACGCATGGCATCCAAGGCCATGTTTATTAAGCGGGAAATTCCTTTACCTTTTTGCGCCCTGATCCACCTGTTATTAATCCGGCTTATCCTTGCGCCTATTCGTACATGGTCGGTTGTAGGGCCAACCTTTCGGCCAGCCCCTTTTCTTGCACCGCCTCTCATATGTATTTACCTGTTACAGGAGATACAACATACAAACCGCTTTCACTGTGCAAATCATCTTTGATGCTACATATCCCTTCAGCCTCCAAAGTCTCAAAGGCAGCAAATAACTGTTTCTGCCCGGTGTGTATATTAAAACATCTCCCGTTATCCATAGCCAAAGAGTTACATATCATCCTCACTGCTTCTATTTGCGCTTGTGCCTTTTTCATGGTGTATCCTCCGTTTGGCTTTATTGCCCTTTGTTAAATACAGAATATCATCATTTTTGATTTTTGTCTACCTTTTTTCAATAAATAATTAAAATAAAGTAAAAAGATAACAAATAAATTAACGACGACAGGAAACCTGCGGTTTATCAGCCCTCATTATTGCCGTTATATTTTTAAGCTATTCCATCAATGTGGGTTATTGTTTCAACCCACCGGACAGGTATATCACCGGCCCATTCCTTGTCATTCATCGAATAAAATTATTTGAACAAATAGGACAAGTCCAAATATTTTTCTTTTTATTATGGTACATCCATTCATTTCCGCAATTACAAGGATGAAAATGAACTTCATCTTTTTCATACCAACTTTTTCCAGCTGGAGAAAATTCTGTTTCAGCGTCAAGTGGTACGATTAACCACGGCCATACTTCACGAATATCATGGCACATTATTTTATCAGTAACTTTCATTACATGATTTATTTCAGAGGGCTCAAAATCAAAAACAATAGCATCATGAATCTGTCCTAAGATCTTTGTTTCCCATTTCTCTTCTATAGATATTTTTTGAATATGAATCAAAGACCAAAGAAGACAATGAAAAGCTGATCCCTGTACAGCATAATTGATAGCTTCATTCCGGGACATTACTCCCTGATATCTAAAACCTGTAAAACTATCAAAATATCCATTTTCTTGATAGGATTCTACATGATCATTTTTCCATTGATTATAAACTGGATAGCGGTCTTCCCAAAATTTTCTTTCAACTTTTTGTATATGCTTTTCAAATTTTTTATAGGATCGGATACCGTGTTTTGCTAAATGTTTTTTTAATGGAACCCCATCTGCTGTTTTAAGATTTAACTGTTCTATTCCTACCCAAAGAGCTTGGGCGCAATTAACATAATAATCACCGTAAAATTGAGGAAAGACAAACTTATTTTTACCGCAATATCTTGCATCTTTTGTCCACTCATCCATTTCTAATTTATAGCATTCCATTGCCATATCTCGGTGCATATCTCTTTCCGGGTCGGTAATATCCTCTATCATAGTGGGATCACGATGATAACAAGCGGCAACTTTTACTTCTATGCCGCCATAATCTTTTTCCCCAAATACTCTTTTATCTGTTCTTGGTAAAAAAGCTTTTCTTACCATACTTTTTACCCAAGGGATTCTAACCGGGATATTTTGGAAATTAATATTAGATGATGATGAACGAAAAGTGACTACAGTATGTAAATTAAAAAATGGGTAAAGAAAACCATCAACCTGTTCTCTGAGTATTCCTCCAAGATAGGTACCTTGGATTTTTTCCATTTTTCTTCTTTCTAATAATAAATTAAGCCATTCCATATTAAGAGCTTGTAAACTTTCTTCATCAGTGGAACCTTGATCACCGCCAGTTTGTTTTTTTGCTTTTAATTTTAAATGATCATAAAGAAGTTCGGATAATTGTTCATTGGAATTATATTTGAATTTACTGCCATATAACTCTTTCCATTTCTGTACTTCTTTATACTCACTTAATTTGATTTCAGCTTTTTTGATTTTTTTTGTTAATCTTCGATCTTGTAAATGGCAATGATCTAAATCAATTTTCATTCCATTCAACTGGATCTGAGAAAGAGCCAATGCCCCTTCATGAAGCAGCTGATATCCTTTGATGTCAACAGGAGTTATTTGCATATATCAATTCCCAATTTTTTACGTTTTTCCCATTGAACTTCAGCCAACCGATATTCCAATAAAGAATCCAGAGCATTTCTTTTTAGAACATCTTTCATATTAGCTTCATAAATTCTATTAAAAGAATTAGCGTGCTTTTCCGTCCCTTTTAAAAATTCCCCGGTTGCGTCTTTAAAATCCATTATTCCAAAATTAACAATACTTTGAAATTCAAGATCATTACACCCACGGCGATTATCTAATGTATGAGATCCATACATTGTATCCCATAACCAACCTTCTGGGATTATATTCATAATATGTCTAGTCCACATATCTTCAAATTTCATGTGATGGGCTATTTTTTTAATATTTGGATTTTTAAGAATCCGGCCCCAAATCCTTTCAACATTTATATCATCAAAAGGAAAGGCAAAAGCATTATCCCTATCAGTTGCTATACTTAAAGTGACAATATGGTGTCCTTTTGCAATAGGACGTAGACCAGTTGTTTCATAATCAAAAGCAATAGGATTTATAAACCCTCTATTTATTTCTTCCAATTTGGGCAGTATTTGTTTAGGAGATGTTAAAATTTCAATACAACTTTCAGGGTCTTTCCATTCCGGGAAATCATCTTGGTAATGATCAATAGCATTTTTGAGATCCATCTCAAATATAGTTTCAATAACCTGATTCCCGTGCGCGGCTTTTTTTACATAAGCTGGGTGGTACATTGGGAATATCCAACATTTATGATCTTGGTCAGGTATTTGCCAACCCCTCCAAGAATAAATCCCGGTACCCACAGAAACACGATGGCCGAAACAACTATCAATAGCGATATTACCCAATAAAAATATGGCCTTTGGTTTGTATTTTTTAATGACTTTTAAAATCCGGTTTCGACAAGCTTGGATTTCTTTTGGTTTTGGATTTCTACTATCAGGTGGGTGACAATTAACGCTATTGATTTTTATACAATCTCTATCTATATCAATCTTGTTTCTTTTTAATAATCTGCGGAGATATAGACCTGGTTTACCAACTAATTGTTTTCCAAGTTTATCTTCTTTTTCTCCCGGAGCCTCAGCCCAGATTAATATTTCTTTTTTACCTTCTCCGTGAGGTTTCATTTTCGGAGATTTACAAGACCGATATAGACCGCAGGAGGCGCATCCAATAGTTTTACCGGATGCCCCCCTGTTTATTCCAACAATTTCGTCTTTACTAAAAAAGCCGGACATCAGTTTTCCTTTGCCATAGCTACAACGTGTTTGAAGTTATCCTTTTCAAATAATATTGATTTATCTCCAATAATCGCAGTACGAAACATTTTAAGAATTTGGATAAAATTTGAAGGGTTAATTTTAAAAGTACATTCCCCGGCTTTGGATTTCATTTTAAGGGACTTTTTAAACCACCCATTATCCCCTTTCCCTTCCACTGTTAACTTTTTCTTGTTAACAGAAACTATCAATGAATTATTATCTGCCATAATAGTTGCATTATTTATAGCAGATATCAAATCTTTGGGAAATTCAATTTCATCTCCATCTACTTTAAAAAAACTGGAAATATCTGGATATTTCCCATCGTGCGTTCTACAGCTAAAAATGGTGCCTAAGCGGTTTTTAAAATGGGCCCATCCTTCGGTATGGGAAATCTTTACAGGCTTATAAGAAGCTAAATGACGAGCTGAGGAAGCTGGTAAAAGATACCCTTCACTATCAGCTCCTGTTTCTGTGTCCCAAATAGTAGCACGGGAATTATCACAAGATTGAATAAAATCAGGCTTTACATATAAACATGTAAAAATTGGTTGGGAAGCATCGCCGGAAGCAGAGAAAATACAACTGTTTATAGCGGTAATAAAATTATCAGGATTAGGGATTTTCTTAAACTTTTTGGGTTGTGACATTTCTTCGATAGGCAAACGAATTTCTTGTTCAAGTCTGATCCCGGCTTCCCCATCCGATTCTGTAGAGATAGTTAATTCAGAATTATCAATTTCCAGTTCAATTTCTTCGCAAGAAAAACTTTTTAAAATACTGAAAAACTCTCTTGCTTGAACTGCTGCCTTCATATCTAAAGAACCATCCCCAACAAGTGGGTGTTGTATGGCTATTTCATCATTAAAAGTCATAGCCATATCTTCATTAAATACAAAACAGGAAGCTTGCTCAACAAGACTATTTTCAGAAGCAATCCCCGGCTGAAGTATTTGTAAAATATCCAATAATTCTTTTCTATTAATTTTCATTGCTCCTTCTCCTTGCATTAAATTATTATTCCCAACTATGTATTTTTTTTATTTCAACAGGATTCATTCTTTTTTTGAAAAAATAAAGAGATTCACTATCAAGACAACCCCCATCATTAATCAATCTTGGATCATTTTGAATAAATGGAAAGGTATAAAAACAATATTGGACATATTCAGATAGAAAAGGTTCTGGAGCGCATATACAATAACGAAAATTGATATATTTCCAATTGTAATCCCAAATTACAATAGCTTTTAATTCGTTATTGCAGCATAATCCATAACGATTAAACCCCTTATCTAAATAAATAGTTAATGTTTCGGGGTCATATATGACTTCTTCGGAGTTTTTATTTTGCAACCATTTTAAAAAAAGTTCATTAATATCATCACTCATTCTTTTTGTAACATAATTGCAACAAGGATCATTTAAGTTAACCCAAGTATATAATTTTCCTTTCGGCCATTTTTTGATATTTTTTCTAAAGGTTTTCCATTTATTCCCTGAAAGATCCAAAAAGTTTCTTTGATCAAAAATAAATTCATAATCAAGAAATTTAGATATAGGGCCACAAACTCTATATACATTTGGCCAATTAGGAAAATCGGCCCGTACTCCTTTCATTGGCATATAAGGCCATTTTATATCTGTTCGGAGCGGGGGGAATAAATCAAATTTTTTATCATCAAAAGCATGAATACCGCTATGATTTTGTTCTTCAGTAATTCCGGCTTTTTCAAAATATTCACGACTAATGAAAAAGTTAGGATCAATCTTGGTTTTTTTCAGAGTTTCCAGATATAATCCCAAGTGTTGTTCCTTCTGGTTGTTTTTTTGTCCCACAACTTGATCCCCCCATTTTTATTAAAGCGGTTTCCTTAAATATAAACAATTAATTCTTGTTCCATTTGCTTTAATAAATTTTTTGCTATTCTTTTCCGCTTATTATTTTTGCAATATTCTTCCATTGCGTCTATAATAATTTTAGATTCTTTGGTGGAAGCAAAAATAATAGAATCCCCCGTTTCTGTTCCTTTTCCATTATATAATAGAGCGATTTTCATAATGTTATTTTTTCAAGTTTTATTTTAGAGGGTTTTCTTGATTGAGGAGTAAAATCTAATTCTTGTATCATTTCGGCTTGTCCCTTACTTAAAAAAGTAAGAGCCTCAGAACGTTGTCCCCAAGTCCATTTACCATCTTTAACAGTGAGGAATTTTTTCCAGTTTCTTTTTTTAGATTTAGGTATAGAAACGATTAAGAATATTTCTATTTCCATTTGATTCATCCCCCGGTTTTGGTTTAATTACTTATTTTCAACTTTTAGGGATTGGAGGGGGAATTGAACCCCCCAACAGCGTCCTACCCTTTCCTAAGCCCAATACATAAAAACCAAAAATAAATAATTAATAAAGGGGTGGGACTAGAATGGGAGAGCCAGCCCCACCCCTTTAAAGTCCTACATAAAGGCGTAATTTTATAAAATATTATAAATTATTGTTTTAATCTAATCCATAAACAAACCACCTCCTTCTTCCGGGCCAACTATCCGGGATCGGCTACTTGGTTTATTAATTAGTATTTCCTTATTTTATTTTTGGGATCGAAAGCTTTGGCAAAAAAAGCTTTTAATTCACCATATCCATTACCAAATATTTTATCCCAAAACTGAGAATAATAATATATATTTCCATCATCTTCCTCCCAAGACAAAATTCCTTTTAAATCTCCATCTTTACAAATTTTAAATTCAATTTTAGAACAGGAGGCATTGTGTTGTTTAAGTGTATTTTTTAAAAGCTTTTCAATCTTTTTTAAATTCATTTTCTTTCTCCCTTTCTTTTTGTTCTTGGACAAATTTTGTAAAGAAAGATTTTTCAATAGCTTCAAATTCATCAGAAGTTAAATTAATATTGCGTTTAAAAAATAACCCTTCCCGGTCTTTAAAATCCAATTGAATAGTTCTGCGATCATTTTTATATACTGTAGGAAGTTTAGCAATAATCATATTATTTTCTTTTGATAAGTTTCATTCCATATTCATCATTGCTTTTTATTGGGGTAATATCAGGTTTTAAAATTGGTTTATTACGTTTAAATTTTGAATAATCAACTTGATGGTGCCAACGATTAAATTTAAAAACTATATCAACAACATCAGGATGTTGTTTTTGGAGACTTTTAGCAAATGATTTTCGATAATCATTTGTATTGTATACATTATCTGTATTTCCACCTTTTAAGGCTCCTTTAGTTTTTCCACCGTCAAATGTTTTTCCTTTATTCATTAAAAGGACATAGAATAATAAAGTACAATATCCATCTTTTAATAATCTGAGACTGAGATCAGTATCTTCATTATATCTTCCCCGCCATCTATGCGGCAGATCAGTCTTTAAAAGAATACAAGAATAAATTCTGGAATTGAATAAATAAGGAGGGTGATTGGGAGATCGGTCACGGACGAAACCTTGATCATGTGGTCCGGCCATTACTATATTTTCATATCTGTCAACAAAATCTTCCATAGCCCGAAAGAAACCACCCCCGGTCACTTTTAATCTTCGGTTATGATTACACCTTGTAAATGTAGTTATATTGTCATCAACAGTCCAATGACGTTTAAATCCTCTTTTTTTACACCATTCCCATATATAATTTCGTGCCGGCACTGATCCTCTTCCAAGATCATGAAAAGGCATAACAACTACTTTATTTTTTCCAAGGTGTTTTATATATTCTTCAGCTTCGGTTTCTTCAACAAAAAATTTATAAGAAACCCCAAGTTGATCCAGTAGTTTTCCTGTAGTTTGGACATCGGCCCTTCCTTTACTCGGTATACAAACTGGATATTTAGAATCTTCAGGTGGGCCCGTATATTCAAATTTATTTTTTTCAAGTGGTTTTTGTCCAGGGTACCACGCAGAATCAGTTCTTTTATTAATTCTAATTCCTAATTTTTCGGCAAATTCTTTTACATCTTCTTCAGTCATAAAATTCATAACTATTCTGCGTTGTGGAGATGCATCTTTCATAACAAATTCAGGCATTCCCCACCACATATCTTTCCAATGTGGCTCGAATAATCCAAAATCAATAGATTCTTTTTCACGGGTAGGTCGATTTTCGTTTAATTCTTTTTCAAAATTATCCATATTAATACCTGTTTTAATTATTTTTATTTTTTAAATAAACAACTTGTTTCGACTCTATTTAAAAAATAAAAATAATTAAAGGGGCGAGTACTAAAAAGTTTTAAATCCCTCTTAAATTTAAAAACAAGGGGGATATACCGTTTGATATATCCCCCATTTCGATCCGGGTATATATTATTTCCCGGATGCCTGTTTTCTCAGAACGGCATAGATGGCGTTGCCGATAACACGGTATGACTTTTCAGGGAATTTTTCCTTAACTTCAAGAACAACATCATCTTCGTGTCTGTCCCCAAGACCGTCTTTCAGGGTTTCCTGCAGAAAAGTTGCCATCCCTTCTTTCTTTTTGCCGGCACCTTTCTTTTTGGAACCGGATTTTTTAGCCTTGCTCTTATCTTTCGGAGCGGCCTTTTTTTCTTCTTCCTCTTTGGCCCCTTCTTCATTGACCTTGGGACCAATTTCAAGTTCTTCAAAAAGAGCCCAGGTTTCATCGGTCAGCGGATCACTTTCAGCAACATCAGCGTCTGCGATTTCGATAATTTCCGCTTTCAGTTCTTCGATGTCGGAATCGGTATCAAGAGGTGGTTCAAGACCGATAACATCATTCAGATCTTCGGCGGCGGCGATCAGGCGTTTATCCATACTGGGGCCTTTTTTCTTGGCCGGGGCTTTTTTCTTGCCGGTGGTATTTTTCGTTGTTTTTCCTGTTGCTTTCTTTGCCATGGTAATTCTCCTTTGTTTTGGTTTGTTTATGGCTTTTGGTTAAGTACTGTATTGATCTTGTAAAACATCATATTCTATTTTTAACACTAAGTAAAGAAAAAAAAGAGATAAAAAAGAAAAAAATTAATTTTTATTAAAAATAGCTTCCCAAATAAGGTCTGCCGGTTTCTAAAGATTGCAAAACTTTAATCTCCAAAGATTGATCAAATTCACCTTCCCTACCCAATAAAGGTGACATTCTCATTATTTTATCTTTCTTTTCTTTTGCTGTTTGGTTTAAAGCATAAGCAGCAGTCACGTGATCCCACTTTCTTCCGGATTCACTAAAGTTTTTAGTTCTTAATTTTCTTGTTTCTAATCCATCTGAATCTGCCTGGGTAGCGGTAATGAAACATAAATTATATTTTAAACTGATTTGCCGCACTGCTTTCCAAACCTCATTAATTTTATGTCTCATATCAATTCGATTATCAGACCATTCAAGTAAATCAATATAATCCAAAACCAATACTTTCGGAATCCATCCTCTATTTGCCCATATTTCTAAAATAGATATTAATTCATTAATTCTCAAAGAAGGTCGGGCAACTACACGAAAATCATTAGACCCGGAAAATTTGCTCATCCATTTCAATCCAGCTCTATAGCCTTCACGCCAAGTCAAAGGTTCCACCTTTTCTCTGATTTTATACCAGACTGCTCCTTTAAATTTTTGAGGATTCCTTTTTAAACAATATGTACAGGGGACATATCCTAATTCGGTTGCATCTTCAAATGAAATTTTCGCAGGCGGTTCATCTTCTTTTTCCGGCTCTTCATATAGTCCAAAATCGCAAGTTCTTTTTTTTATACTACAAGAATCGGTTTGATTATGAAGACAATCTATTATTGGTATTTTAATTTCACCACAATATCTTTGGTCATAGCTTTTTTGGCATAATCTTACATGAAGTCTTCTGACCTGCTGTTCCTCACTTAAATCTCCGATTTGAAATAAGGCAACTCTATTACGAAAACGATGAGCCCGGAAAGCTAACTCATCAAGCCACCACGTTTTACCTCTTTTTGCCGGGGCTAAAAAAGAAATGAAAGTTCCTTCTGAAAATTGATTATTAAAAAGAACGTCTAAAGCTCCTGGATATGTGAAAAGAGGGTCTTGGAACGTCTCAAAAGCAGTTCTGATTTTATCAGCATTAGTAAAAGGATTGAAACCCAAATCTTCATGAAGTTCTATAGATCGGTAATTTTCAAGAACTTCTTGTGCATGTAACGGCTCATCATCATGTAAAGCTTGGCTGGCTTCTCTAATTGTTATTTTTATTCTTCTTTCGTCTAGATAAGCTCTTGATTGTTTTAAATAATATTCAAAGTCATATTCTTTTTCTTTTTCATATTGGTTACTCAAAGAATCCATAAGATCAGCCATATCATCGGCCAAATCTTCATCAATATCATCTTTTCTTACTTTTTGATCATATATCTCTTGGAGTAGTTTCCCCGGAGCTTTCCCAAATTCTTCATGGTATTCTAAAATCCAATTACATAATAATTTACTTACATCAGCTTGGAATAAATCAAGATTTAATTCAGGATATATGGACTTCAGAAAGGGGGTGCTAATAGCCAACCCAATTAATAAATTCCTTTCTGAAGAAACTTTTATTTTTCTTTTGCGTATCATAGAACGGTACCAATCAGATGCAAGAGTTTATGCCGCGCATTCATTGGCGCGGTCTGGTTATAATCGGCGTTATATTGCTAGTTATTGAAAACTATCAATTCCACCGGCACATTACGCACAGACCCATCGGGCATCTCTACAACCGCAGTAGTAAAGTTCCCCGGGCCATTCTCAAACTCTTCATAGTTAACCCCAAACTGGTGAAACACCCCATTTCCTACAGCAACCTTATCAAAGTGTGTTTGGCCCTTTACCCTTTGCCACTCATAAACAACAACTTTCCTAGTTTCCATATATTAGCCCCCCAAGATAACAATTAAATTCACGCAGACGGCGCGAACGTGGGCGGCACTATCCGTGTATTTCTTCGGTGGTGCCGCTGATGATTATGTGCGTTATGCGTACGAATAACTTGATCCGAACTCTTCTTTATATCCACACGAACAAACACCAAACTTGTCTACTCTGTATATCTCTCCAAATGGGCCACTGTCTAATGTTTTTCTACCAAATATTTTTACTTTATGTCCCAAGTATTGAGCGTGATAGTCGAGTGTACTCATAACACCACGGTTAACTTGACAAGAAGAGGCTTGTGTCTTTTTTGTTGTTTCTTTCATGGCTTACAAGTTACCTCCACGTTATGTTCTCAACTTGCGACGGTATTCATCCATCCCAATACGTCGCAAATTTGAGTAATCATTGTCAAGCAAAGCCCATGCGAAGAAAACACCGTAGGTAATCATGGCAACGGTACGCAAATACTCCCCCGGGCCAATTACTAGCCAACAAACAACCACTAATATTATAGACGGCAAACCGAACAGCAAACAGAATCGGGTGATATCGTTGTACCAAAACCAAATCCAAAAAGAATCATAACCAGTCGCTTCACTTGACCCCAAGGGGTCGGCGTTCTGCGCTTTGTCAAATCCTGTTTCTGGGTCTAAATCAAACGGGCTATTATTCATTTTGTCCTCCCCTTGGGTCAAGTGACCTCAATCGTTATCTTGCCGACCATGTTAAAAAGCTTTTATATGCCATCCCAGCCCAAAACATATACAACGGAAGCCATGTTTTATTTTCAACTGCTGCTCCTATAAAATAGGCAGGCATCCAAACAGTAGCACAAACAAAAAAGGCTATTAGCATCCTCCACTTCTTGACAAAGATAACCAGTCGCTTAACAGCTGACCGCAAGAACTGGTGCGGTTTTTGTTCCTCTTCTGCTATCGTTACCGTCTGTTCATGGTCGTATTTCATTGGTTTCTCCTTCTTGCGGCAGGTTAGCTTATTAAAACGGTGGGTTGCTCAAGTATCTTAAGTAATGGCTCCGTTTACATCTATGTTTGTAACGTCAGCAAGAACTCCCTCAAGCCATCTAATATTGTCATGCCATGCCTCAGTAAAAGTTATTTTTCCGGTATCAATATCTTCCTGGTGCATAAACTCAAATCCACAGATGTTTTCATACTTCTGCATGCACTGACGCTGTTTACTGTTTATTTTCTTTGCGTATACAGCCATTCGCATACCTCCTTGCAACCCAACCAGCGCATTAAAGCCGACTGGAATAAAGTTTGTTTATTAAAATCTGCCAGCACGGGGCCAGCGGTTTATGCTTAACGTTAGTTTACTTAGTGCGTATTAACCACACTCTTGATATCTATACTATGCAATCTACTTTCCTTTAGTGCCAAATTAATAGCCTCGAAAAATTCCATCATCATTTTGCTTTCCCATACTTCACCATTATAAAAAGTAACTTTCCACATAAATTTACCTCGTAAACTAATAATAAAATTAATCTGACTAGAAGAAGTTTGGGTTGCAAGCGCAGTCTGGTGGCTGGAAGCTTATTATCGGCGTTATCTTTCAGTAGCTTCAACCTTGCAGCCCTTTAAGACTATTCGGAAAAGGTCTGGCTTATTCTTTGCCCAGTTCCCCAAGGTCTGCAAGCTCTGTCCGGTCAACCGTGCAACCACAGAGAGGCTTTTCAGTCCCTCCGCTTTTGCCTGTTGTGATGGGGTCATTTTAGTCATCTTCTCCGGCAACATACTCTCCGTCCATGTCATAGATAGCAACGCTTCCAGTATGGTCACAATTGTTGTCAAACTGGGTTATAGCAAAATCAAGAGCTTCTTCTGCTGTCTCGCATCCTGTGATTGTCATTGAGCTGTTTCCGCATATTGCTTTATATTCTTTCATTGTTCTTCTCCTTAGTTTGGTTGGCTTTATTGCCCTTTGTTAAACATAGAATACCAAACTATTTTAAACATTGCGATACTTATTTTAAATTATTTTA
>Ga0102953_1000084_pt1 | contig 59839 bp, 74 predicted proteins | sample SalPon2A_C_D2_MG_FD_78509 | JGI IMG/M metagenome (GOLD analysis project Ga0102953, IMG submission 78509) | Soil microbial communities from South San Francisco under conditions of wetland restoration - Salt Pond MetaG R2A_C_D2_MG | ecosystem: Environmental > Terrestrial > Soil > Wetlands | place...
ACCTTTCACCTTTCACCTTTCACCTTTCACCTTTCACCTTTCACCTTTCACCTTTCACCTTTCACCTTTCACCTTTTCCTGAAACCTTGCTAGCCAAAGGCCGGATGTTGCGTTAGAATTTCGAAAAGTCCTTCAACGTTGGAGGATGCCATGAACGCCCATCTTTTCATGGGGCTCTTCGCCCTCTTTGTCGTCGTCGTCTCTCTGCTTCGTTTGATGGCCGAACGGGAATTTCCCCGCCTGACCGCCATGAAGAAAATCTGGGGCAGAAGCCGGGGGCTGGCGATGCATTTTCTCTCCAACGTGGCCCTGCCCCTCGTATTCGGTATCATCTTCCTGGGGCGGGGGGTCGCCGGCTTCGATCATTCCCACCCGTCCTTCGCCACCCCGGCGACCGGAGCCATCCTGTCCCGGGCGAGCTCCCAGGTCCGGACAGCCGAGCCGCCGCTGCGGACCCTGGCCGAAGGCCTCTCGCTCGCCGGTACCGCCGAGGGCTGCCTCGGCGAAAGGGCCGTATCCCCCGGACGTTCCGATTCATTCCCGCCCTTCGAGGAGGGGCTGGCCGAATTCCTCGATCTTCGCTTGCCTTGACAAAACGTGGGAGGGTGACTATCTTTCTGCTCTGGATTCATCCTGAATCCGTGAGGAGCAAGGAGTCGGGAGTGCGGCGGAAAAACCTAAGGCCCTGTTTTCGCCTAAGGAATTACGCCTCACCCCTCACGCCTCACTCCTCACCTGCCGGTATTTGCCAAATACCGGTAAATCCGCGGAGACAAATCAAACTCACGGACTCAGGTTCATAAAAACAGAAGGAGGAGTTATCCCATGGCGAGTAAAGACAAGGTGGAGAAGGGCTCCATCTCCATCCACACCGAGAATATCTTTCCCATCATCAAGAAGTGGCTCTACAGCGAAAAGGAGATCTTCCTGCGGGAACTCGTCTCCAACGCCGTCGACGCCATCCATAAACTGCAGCACGTCAACCTGGTCGAAGGCCTGAGGCTCTCCGACGATTTCGCCGTGGACATCACCGTCGACAAGGACGCCGGCACCCTGACGGTCAGGGACAACGGCATCGGCATGACCGCCGACGAGATCCGCAAGTACATCAACCAGATCGCCTTTTCCTCGGCCGAGGATTTCGTCGAAAAATTCAAGGACATCGAGGACAAAAACCAGATTATCGGTCATTTCGGCCTCGGCTTCTATTCGGCCTACATGGTGGCGAAAAAGGTCGAGATCCGCTCCCTCTCCTATCAGGGCGAGGCCAAAGGGGCACACTGGAGCTGCGACGGGACCACCAGCTACGAACTGGAGGAGATCGAAAAGAAGGAGCGGGGAACCGAGGTCATCCTTCACCTGGATGATGACGAGAAGGAATTTCTCGATCCCTCACGCGTCCGCCAGGTGCTGACCCGCTACTGCAACTTCCTGCCGATCCCCGTCCGGCTGGCCGGAGACGTGGTCAACGACCGCAACCCCCTGTGGACCAAGACGCCCAGCGAAGTGCAGGAGGAGGAATACCGGGAGTTCTACCGCAAGCTTTACCCCATGGCGGACGAGCCCCTCTTCTGGATTCATCTCAACGTCGATTTCCCCTTCAATCTCAAGGGCATCCTTTATTTTCCGCGTCTGACCACCGAATTCGACGTGACCAAGAGCCACATCAAGCTTTTCTGCAACCAGGTTTTCGTCTCCGACAACTGCCCCGAGCTGATTCCCGAGTTTCTCACCCCGCTGCAGGGCTGCCTCGATGCGCCCGACCTGCCCCTCAACGTCTCCCGCAGCTACCTGCAGAACGAACCGCAGGTACGCAAGATCAACGAGGTGATCAGCGGCCGGGTGGCGGCGAAAATCGTCGACCTGGCCAAGAAGGATCGCGCGAGCTTCGGCAAGATCTGGGATGATATTCATACCTTCGTCAAGTTCGGCATGATGCGGGACGAGAAGTTCTTCGACAAGGTCAAGGACCAGGTCGTCTACCGCGGCACCGGCGAGGAGCAGTACGTTACCCTGCCCGAATACCTGGAGCGCGCCAGGGAGCGGCACGAGAACAAGGTCTTCTACACCAACGACGAAGTTGCCCAGAGCACCTACCTGAAGCTGTTCAAAAACCAGGGCCTCGAGGCGCTGATTCTCGATACGCCCATCGACAGCCATTTCGTTCAGTACCTGGAGATGAAGAACCCGGAGGTGCGCTTCGAACGGGTCGACTCCGACGTGACGGAAAACCTTCTCGAGGAAGATGCCAGCAAGAAGCTGATCGAAAAGGAGGGGGAGGAAAGCATCGATGAACGAATCAGGACCGCCTTCGAGAACCATCTGAAGGTGGACGGGGTCAACATCCGGGTGGAGAGTCTCAAGGATGCTTCGGTGCCCGGAATGATCCTCCTCTCCGAGCAGAGTCGTCGTCTCAAGGAGATGACCCGGATGATGGGCCAGGAGGGGGAGGACCTCTTCAAGGAGCATACGCTCCTGGTCAATACCGCCAGTCCGGTGGTCAGGAACCTGCTCGGCATGGAGGAAGCGGGGCGCGCCGACGATGCCGGAATGCTGGTCGAGCAGATCTACGACCTGGCCCTGTTGACCCACCAGGCCTTCGACAAGGAGAGGATGGAGGCTTTTCTCGAGCGCAGCAACAAGATTCTCGAGGTCCTGAGCGGAAAGGACTGAGAGGTCTTACGACAAAACATCGATCCGGCACCGGGGGACGGCATGTATGCGCCGTCCCCCGGTTTTGTTTTGGGCGTTCATCCGAAAAAAAGCAGTTAGCCACGGATGCATACGGATGCACACTGATCGTTCAAATAGATAGGGGTGAAATTCGGGCCACCAAATTTCTCACGGGGCTTGTCAGGTCTACGCCTTGAGTGAGTGAAGCGAATGGGCGAAAGAAAGGTTTTCAGGCATATCCGTGGGGGAGCTAATAGCGCCGGAAGGTAATCTTCCCGCTTTCGATTTGTTTCTGCAGCCAGAGGGTGGCGAATCGTTTGAGGTATGAGCGGGTGAAGGGCACCAGGAGCAGGAAGCCGGACAGGTCGGTGCAGAAGCCCGGCGTCAGCAGCAGGACGCCGCCGGCCAGGATCATGGCCCCGTCGATGAGTTCGCCAGCAGGCAGATTTCCCCGGCTCAGTTCTGCCTGAATCCGGCGAAGGACGTCGAATCCCTGCGTTCTGGCCAGGTATGCGCCCGCCACCCCGGTGAACAATATGAGGGCGATAGTGGGGACGATGCCGATCAGAGAGCCGATCTTGAACAGAACATACAGTTCCACGACCGGTACGATGGTAAAAACGATCAAGAGCTTTATAAACAATTCGACCCCCTAAATTTGTTGAATTTAATTATGAGCTCAGTCAATTCTGCCGTCTTGACTCAATATATGTTAAAAATAGACAAGTAGCCGTAAAATAAGGGAAAAGTCAATTGTGTAAAAAATAGGCAAGGTGCTGGAGAGGGAAGGGGGAGACAGTTTGTCCCCCTTGTAAACACCCTTTTCCACAGTTTTTCCACAAATTTTGTGGAAAAGGGTGAAATGTACTCAAAAGGCTTGCGTTTTTCCCTATCCACGGTTTTTCTCATCCCGCCCGAGGATCTTTTCCCATCGGGAAACCAGCTCCCCGGATGGTGTTTCCCGGATGGTGTTGCCGCGTTCCGCGAGGGAGCTCTCGAGCGTGCTCAACTGCTCCACGTAGCGGGTGCATGACATGCGAAGAGCGTCTTCGGCGTCGAGATTCATCGCATGACCGATGCGGACCAGACCAAAGAGAAGGTCGCCAAACGCTTTCTCCCGTACCTGTTCCTCGCTGTGCGTCAAAACGTTCCCGATCGCTTCCAGGTTCGACTCAAGGCGATGATCGCCGGATGGCGGGGAGAGGTGATACCGATTTGATTTTTCATGAATCTTTCTGGCCCGAAGCAGGGCGGGAAGCTCTTTCGGGATCCCCGCCATGACAGAGGCCGAGTTGCCGCGGGAAGTCCGCTCCCGACCCTTGATTCGATCCCATTGCAGATCGAGCGATTTTCGATCCCGGTCGCCGGCATCGGCGAAGACGTGCGGGTGTCGACGGACCAGTTTGTCGGATATGGCGTTGGCGACGTCTCCGATGTCGAAAAGCCCCCGTTCCTCGAATATGCGGGCCAGGAACACGACCTGGAGCAGCAGGTCCCCCAGTTCGTCGCGGATTTCCTCCGGCGCTCCGGCGTCGATTGCGGCGAGGACTTCGTAACACTCCTCGACGAGGAAGGGCTTGAGGCTCTCCGGGGTCTGTTCGGCGTCCCACGGACAGCCGTCGGGGGAACGGAGGATTGCCATAATATCGACCAGGTGCTCGACGGCGTTAAGTGTTTTTTTCTCGGACATCCGCGCTACCTCGAATGAAAGGGTGGGACCTTTCTAGCCGAAGTAGCTCGTTAATGCAATACCCGCTGATTGGTGGGGGCCACATATCCCTTGCAAAAAGGCCCTGAATAGGCTAATACGTGAATCCGTGAGGACGGGGCGGGTCATGAGTGTAAATGCCCGGACTGCATGAGAGTTTCAGTGGCCCGGGCGACATCGGAAGATTCGGCGGCGCGTTTCGCCTGCTCGGCGACCGTGATGAGCCGTATGTTGGCCGTCGAACTGGCGGAGAATAAGATGGTTGGGGAACCGTTGACGGCCTTGCCCCCGTGGGGACTGTTTTCCCTTGACAAACAAAGGGCAGTCTTTATACTACCGCTTTCTTTCGAAATGGGGTGTCAGGATCGTGCGAGTTCGCCTCGATGAGATAAAAGAAGAGGGCATCACTCTCGAATTTTCCGAAGAGTACACCGATTTCCCGATGCTTGTCGGTATGGTCGAGGCCGGCGAGGTCGGGTTCCCATTGCCGCTGCAAATCCGGCTGAGGATCTTTCGGGTCGAGGAGATGGTCGAGGTCGAGGGCGAGCTGGAAATCTCCATCGGCCTCTCCTGCAGTCGATGTCTCAAGGGTTTCGAGTTGCCCGTTTCCAGCCGGTTTTCCCTGACCTTCACCAGGGAGCTTCCCGGCGTTGAGGGTGAGGACGGCGAGGAGGGCGTGGAGGTGAGCGCCGAGGATATGGGGTTGATCCTTTTCGAGGGAGAAGAGATCGACCTGCGGGACGGAATTCAGGAGCAGGTGATCATGGCTCTGCCGTTTCGCCCCCTCTGCCGGCCGCAGTGCAAGGGGCTTTGCCCCAGTTGCGGGGCTGATCGCAACGTCACCAGCTGCGGGTGTGAATCTACCGATGTCAATCTCAAATTCGCCGCCCTCAAAGATTTCAAGGTCAAAAAGAAATAGCCTGTTTTCGGCCGAATCGACCCCGGGTCGATTGCGTGCCGGTTCGGCATTGAACCGCTCAAGCCAATAAAGGTCCGACCTCGGTCGACCGTAAGGAGAATCGATACCATGGCAGTACCCAAGAAAAAAACCACGAAGTCCAAACGCGATATGCGCCGTTCCCACGATGCCCTTTCCGCTCCCGGCATCTCCATCTGCCCGCAATGCAAGGAGCCCAAGCAGCCCCACCGGGTCTGCGCCGGCTGCGGCACCTATAAAGGTAAAGACATCCTCGGAACCGAAGAATAGACGAAGGGGTCGTTCGGTTGAAGGATCAGATCATTGTCGCGGTCGACGCCATGGGTGGCGACAACGCTCCCGCCGTTGAGGTGGCAGGCGCCGTCGAGGCCGCACGAATGTGGGGCGTCTCGGTGGTGCTCGTCGGGGATTCGCGGCGGATCAAGGCTGAACTCGGGCGGCACGGCACCGACGGTCTCGACATTCGCGTGCAGCACGCCAGTGAAGTGGTGGGGATGCACGATTCGCCCTCCGATGCGGTGCGCAGGAAGAAGGACTCCTCGATCCGGGTCGCCTTCGATCTGGTCAAGGAAGGCGGTGCCCATGCTGTTGTCAGTGCCGGGAATTCCGGTGCGACGATGGCCGCGGGCATGTTCGTCCTGAAGCGCATACCGGGCATCGACCGCCCGGCCATCGCCACCATTATGCCCAACCTCAAGGACCAGACGCTCGTCCTGGATGTCGGTGGAAATGTCGATTGCAAGGCGACGCACCTGGCCCAGTTCGCGTTAATGGGGGACCTTTACTCCCGGCATGTGCTCGGCAAGGCCAAGCCCCGGGTCGGACTTCTTTCCAACGGCGAGGAAGAAAGCAAGGGCAACGACCTGACCCGAGGAGCCCATCAATTACTGAAAGATGCGCCGTTCGACTATGTCGGCTACGTGGAAGGCCGCGATATCTTCAACGGAACGATCGATGTAGTCGTCTGTGACGGTTTCGTCGGCAATGTCGTGCTGAAGGTTTCGGAAGGACTTGCCGACGGCATCGCCACCATGTTGCGCCGGGAAATCAGCGGGCGTTTCCTGGCCAGGATAGGCTACCTGCTGGCCCGGCCGGCATTCCGGGCCTTCAAGAAAAAGATCGATTATGCCGAATACGGCGGCGCCCCCCTGCTGGGCATAGAGGGAACCGGCATGATCTGCCACGGAGGCTCCAGTCCCCGCGCTATCAAGAATGCCATCTTTCAGGCCCGGGAATTTGCCGCTAAACGGGTGAAGGAAAAAATGGCCGCCAGACTGCAGGACCTCCCGGGGGCCTGAAGCGGTAACCGACGGGACGTCGGGCGCCTACTATCCTCAGCCGACCATTGCAGGAGCTTGCAGTGAAAAAAGCACGTATCACAGGTACCGGTTCATACCTTCCCGAGAGGGTTCTGACCAACGCCGATCTCGAGAAGATGGTCGACACCACCGACGAATGGATCGTCGCCCGCACGGGCATTCGGGAACGGCGGCTGGTCGCCGACGGGCAGTTCACTTCCGATCTGGCGACCGAGGCGGCGAAACGGGCCCTGGAGATGGCCGGCATCCAGCCCGGGGAGATCGACCTGATCGTCGTCGGGACCATCACCGGCGACTTACCCTGGCCAGCTACCGCCTGCCTGGTCCAGAACAACCTGGGCGCGACCGGGGCGGCGGCCTATGACGTCTCGGCCGCCTGCAGCGGCTTTGTTTTTGCCCTCGACTCGGCGCTCCGGCGGATCGAGACCGGAGTCAGCAAGAAGGCGCTGGTCATCGGTGCCGAAGTCCTCTCCCGGATCATCGACTGGGAAGACCGCAATACCTGCGTTCTCTTCGGAGACGGCGCCGGCGCCGTCGTTCTCGAGGCGACGGACGGCGACAGCGGCATTCTCTCGACCCATCTTCATACCGACGGCTCCTACTGGGAACTGCTCTACCAGGCCGGTTTCGGCTCCCGATATCCGGCCAGCGAGGCCGGCATCAAGGAGCGTCTGCCTTTTCTCAAGATGCAGGGAAACGAGGTTTTCAAGGTCGCCGTCCGCTCTCTGCACGAAGTGGCGGTCGAGGCTCTGGAGGCCAACGGGCTGGCCGGGGAGGACGTCGATCTTTTCATTCCCCACCAGGCCAACCGGCGTATTCTCGAGGCGACCGCCAAACGTCTGGGCCTCCGGGAGGAACAGGTCTACATCAACGTAGATCGTTTCGGCAATACTTCCGGCGCTTCCATTCCCATCGCTCTCGACGAGGCCAACCGGGCCGGTAGGTTGAAGCAGGGCGATTACGTTCTTTTCGACGCCTTCGGCGGAGGGTTCACCTGGGCCTCGGCGCTGGTGCGCTGGTAGGCCGATTCTCGCGCGACAGGAGGGTACGATTTCATGATCGCTTTTATTTTTCCCGGGCAGGGATCCCAGCATGCCGGTATGGGCAAGGAACTGGCCGAGAATTTCCCCGTCGCCCGACATCTTTTCGAGGAAGCCAACGATGCCCTCGGTTTCGATATCGCCTCGCTGTGCTATAACGGTCCGGAGGAAGAGCTCAAGCTGACGACGAACACCCAGCCGGCCATTCTGACCGTCAGCACCGCCGCTCTCAAGGTGGTCGAGCAGGAAACCGGGCTGATGCCGGCCTTTGCCGCCGGTCATTCGCTCGGCGAATATTCCGCCCTGGTCTGCGCCGGAGCTCTTTCTTTTGCCGATGCCGTGCGCACGGTCCGTCAACGGGGCGCTTTCATGCAGGAGGCGGTTCCGGTCGGAGTCGGAGCCATGGCGGCGGTTATCGGGCTCGATAACGAGACTATCGAAACCGTCTGTCGGCAGGCGGCCGAAGGGGAGGTGGTCTCCGCCGCCAATTTCAACAGCCCCGGACAGGTGGTTATTGCCGGCCACGCCGCCGCGGTCGACCGGGCCATCGCCCTGGCCAGGGAAAAAGGCGCCAAAAGGGCCCTGCCGCTTCCGGTAAGCGCGCCTTTCCATTGTTCACTGATGATCCCCGCCGGCGAGAGGTTGAAGGAGGTTCTCGACAGGATACCGATCGTGTCCCTGCGGGTTCCCGTCGTCACCAATGTCGAAGCGCGGCCCAACGAGGATGCCGATCGGGTCAAGGATCTGCTGGTTCGCCAGGTCAGTGCCCCGGTTCGCTGGGATGAATCGGTTTCGAGGATGGCCGAGCTTGGCGTCGAGCGTTTTGTGGAAATCGGTCCGGGAAAAGTTCTTTCGGGCCTGACCAAGCGAATCGCCAAGGGGACCGCGGCGCAAAGCGTCGGTGACCTTGGCGGACTCAAGGCCCTTTAGTGGTCTTTGTAATTTCTATGATGAACAAAGGAGTTTGCCATGCCGAAGGATAAAATCGCGATCGTGACCGGGGCCTCCCGTGGGATCGGACGGAGTATCGCCGAAGCGCTGGCCGCAAAGGGAGCAAAAATCGTGGCGGTCGATATCGATCTGGAAGCGACCGAGGCGATGGTTGCCGACCTTAAGTCCGGCGGAACCGAGGCGATTGCCGTGCAGGGAAACGTCACCGTCAGCGACGATGTTGAGAAGATGTTCAAGGAGGCGGCCGAGGCTTTCGGCCGGGTCGATATCCTGGTCAACAATGCCGGCATCACGCGTGATGCCCTCCTGCTGCGGATGAAGGACGAGGACTGGGATGCCGTCCTGACCGTTAACCTCAAGGGGGCTTTTCTCTGCAGCCGGGCCGCCGCCAAGGTCATGTCCAAACAGCGCTGCGGGCGGATCATCAACATCGCTTCTATCGTCGGCCAGATGGGCAATGCCGGCCAGGCCAATTACTGCGCCAGCAAGGCCGGATTGATCGGCCTGACCAAATCGAACGCCCGGGAGCTGGCCCGTCGCAACGTCACTGTCAATGCCGTCGCTCCCGGGTTTATCCAGACCGCGATGACCGATGCCCTGCCCGAGAAGGCCCGGCAGGAGCTCTCTTCCCAGATTCCCATGGAACGTCTGGGAAGTGCCGAAGATATCGCCAACGCCGTTCTCTTCCTCGCTTCGGAGGCTTCCGGGTACATTACCGGGCAGGTAATCGGGGTGAACGGCGGAATGTACATGTAGTTTTCCCAGTCGCAGGATCCGATCGAGAATCGGGTGAAACATCATAAAGGAGGTGAAGCAAATGGCTTCGATTGATGAAAAGGTCAAACAGATTGTAGCAGAGCAGCTTGGAGTGGAAGAAGGTCAGGTGACCAACGAGGCGTCTTTCATGGACGATCTCGGTGCCGACTCCCTCGATACTGTCGAGCTGGTCATGGCGCTCGAAGAGGAGTTCGACATCGAAATCTCCGACGAGGACGCCGAAAAGATTCAGACGGTTCAGGACGCCATCGATTACATCAACGAGAACTCCTGAAGCAAGAAGGAATCGGGGAGGGGGGAGCAACGACTTCCTCCTCCCCCGATTTGCGAAGCTGACTGGAAAATTCATCTGCCGGCCGGGGATAGTTGCGCCCGGTGCCGGCAGTTAGAATAATACAAACCCGGATTTGGACGTGCGTCCAATTGTGGAGGAAGCCGAACCATGCGAAGAGTCGTCATAACGGGCGTCGGCGCGGTATCCGCTCTCGGAACCGGTGTCGATAAAACCTGGGAGGCCCTGATGAAGGGGCAATCAGGCATCGCGCCCATCACACGTTTCGACGCCGCGGATCTGCCGACCCGGATTGCCGCCGAGGTCAAGGACTTTGAAGCGACCGAGTTCATCGAGAAAAAAGAAATCAAGAAGATGGATCTCTTCATCCAGTACGCTTTGGGGGCCGCCGACCTGGCAATGCGGGACTCGGGACTGCAGGTTACCGAGGAAAATGCGGAACGCGTTGGTGTACTGGTCGGTGCCGGCCTCGGCGGGCTTCCTGCCATTGAAAAATATCACGAGGCCATGTTGAAAGGCGGCTACCGGAAAGTCACGCCGTTTTTCATCCCGATGCTGATCATCAACCTGGCGCCGGGACACATCTCGATGAAGTTCGGAGCCAAGGGACCCAATGTCTCCTCGGTTTCGGCCTGCGCCACCGGTACTCACTCGATCGGCGATGCCTATCGGATGATCGAACGCGGCGATGCCGATGCCATGATTGCCGGCGGCACCGAGTCGACCATCACTCCCCTGGGGATCGGCGGATTCAACGTGATGAAGGCCCTCTCCACCCGCAACGACGACCCCTCCGGTGCCAGCCGGCCCTTCGAGAAGAACCGGGACGGGTTCGTTATGGCCGAAGGGGCCGGGATCGTCATCCTCGAGGAATACGAAGCCGCCAAAAAGCGCGGGGCCAAAATCTACGGGGAAGTCTGCGGTTACGGCCTGACCGCCGATGCCTACCATCTCACCGCGCCGGCCCCCGGAGGGGAGGGCGCTGCGCGATGCATGAAGATGGCCTTGGCCACGGCCGGCGTCAACCCGGAAGAGGTCGATTACATCAACGCTCACGGCACTTCGACCCCCTTCAACGATCTCTATGAAACGATGGCGATCAAGACCGTCCTCGGCGACCATGCCGGCAAGGTCATGGTCAGCTCCACCAAGAGCATGACCGGACATGCCCTCGGCGCGGCCGGGGGGCTTGAGGCCGTCTTTTCGCTGCTCGCCATCGATCGAGGCGAAGTGCCGCCGACCATCAATTACGACGAGCCCGACCCCGAGTGCGATCTCGACTACGTACCCAACGAGGGTCGGCGGGCCGAGGTAAAGGTGGCGATGTCCAACTCCTTCGGTTTTGGCGGCACCAACGCCACCCTTCTTTTCAAAAAGGTCTGACAACCCGATGTTCATCATTGCCAGTGACCACGGAGGTCTTGAATTGAAGGCCGCCATCCGTGCCTTTCTCGAAGAGCACGGAATCGACGTTCAGGACCTCGGGACCATGAACGGCGACTCGGTCGATTATCCCGACTACGGCGACCAGGTGGCCCGGGCGGTCGCCCGGGGGGAGGCCGAGAAGGGTATCCTCGTCTGCGGCACCGGGATCGGCATGTCGATCGTCGCCAACAAGTTTCCCGGGGTACGGGCGGCCCTGATCACCGACGAATTCACCGCCCGCATGTCCAAGGAGCACAATAACGCCAACGTGATCGTCATGGGCGGCCGGGTTCTCGGCAGCGAACAGGCCTGCCGCATGGTGAAGGCCTGGCTCGATGCCGAATTCGCGGGCGGCCGTCACCAGCGGCGGCTCGACAAGATCGCCCTGATCGAACAGCAGCTTCGCGACGGGCTCATCTGAGCCGATCCGCGGGGACGAGGGCAGGCCACGGGCCTGCCTTTCCTTTATCCGCCGTTTCGTATACTATAAACTGAATCCGTGAGGAGCAAAGAGTAAGGAGTGAGGAGGGAAAACCCAAGACCCTGTTTTCGCCTGAGGAATTACGCCTCACGCCTCACGCCGCACCTGCTGGTATTTGCCAAATACCCCTGAATCCGCTGAGGCAAATTAGGCTCACGGATTCAGGTATAAGTTCATTCGACCTATCAATTGGAGGTTCGACCACGATGTCCGATATGCTCAATCAATTCGATCCGGAAATCTCCGCCGCCATTCGCCAGGAAACCGAGCGGCAGGAGTACAGCCTCGAATTCATCGCTTCGGAGAATTTCGTCAGTGAGCAGGTCCTGGAGGCCCAGGGTTCAGTATTGACCAACAAGTATGCCGAGGGCTACCCCGGCAAGCGTTATTACGGCGGCTGCGAATTTGTCGATGTGGCCGAAAACCTTGCGATCGAACGGGCCAGGGAGCTCTTCGGGGCGGAGCATGTCAACGTCCAGCCCCATTCCGGCTCCCAGGCCAACATGGCGGTCTATTTCGCGACCTGCCAGCCCGGAGATACGGTGCTCGGGATGAACCTGGCCCACGGCGGACACCTGACCCACGGCTCTCCGGTCAATTTTTCCGGAAAGCTCTTCAATATCGTTCCTTACGGCGTCAAGAAGGAAACCGGCACCATCGATTACGAGGAGGTCGAGCGCCTCGCCGAGGAACATCGGCCGAAACTGATCGTGGTCGGGGCGAGTGCCTATCCGCGCACCATCGACTTTGCCGCCTTCCGCACCATCGCCGACAAGGTCGGCGCCACGGTGATGGTCGATATGGCCCACATCGCCGGTCTGGTGGCTGCCGGGGAGCATCCAAGCCCGGTCCCCCACGCCGAGTTCGTCACCACCACCACCCACAAGACCTTGCGCGGACCTCGGGGCGGGATGATTCTCTGCCGGGAGGAGTTCGGCAAAAAACTCAACAGCAACATCTTCCCCGGCATTCAGGGCGGCCCGCTGATGCACGTCATCGCTGCCAAGGCGGTCGCCTTCAAGGAGGCCCTGGCGCCGGAGTTCAAGCAGTACGCGGCCCAGGTGGTGAAAAATGCCGGGGCTCTCGCCGACGGCTTGATGGCCAACGGGTTCAACCTTGTCTCCGGAGGTACCGACAACCACCTGATGCTGGTCGATCTCTCCGGAACCGACATCACCGGCAAGGTGGCCGAGGAAACCCTGGAATTGGCGGGCATCACCGTCAACAAGAACGCCGTCCCATTCGATACCCGCTCACCCTTTGTCACCAGCGGCTTCCGTATCGGCACGCCGGCCACCACCAGTCGCGGCATGCAAGAGGCGGAGATGGCAAAGGTCGCCGACTGGATCGACCGGGCGCTGAAGAACATCGACAATGAAGCAGAGCTTGCGACCATCCGTGGCGAGGTCAAGGAGCTTTGCCGGCAATTTCCCCTTTACGCCCATCGGCTGAGGTAGATGAACCGTCCTTCCTGGGAAGAGTATTTCATGGAGATCGCCCGCCTGGTGGCCAGACGCTCAACCTGTCTGCGCCGTCAGGTCGGGGCCGTGGTGGTCAAGGACAAGAACATCCTGGCCACCGGGTACAATGGCACCCCCTCGGGCATCACCCACTGTTCGGAGGTAGGTTGCCTGCGGCAGCGCCTTCAGGTTCCCTCCGGGCAGCGTCATGAGCTCTGCCGCGGTCTGCATGCCGAGCAGAATGCCATCATCCAGGCCGCCAAGCATGGAGCCAATATAGAGGACTCCACCCTCTACTGCACCAATTCGCCCTGCGTCATCTGCTCCAAGATGATCATCAACGCCGGTGTTCGCAGGGTCGTCTATCTCGAAGGTTATCCGGACGAGCTGTCGATGGAGATGCTGCGGGAGTCGCGGGTCGAGATTGGCCCCTTCGCAGGCGGGACGGGGCCGAACGCACTCGAGGAGGTCTGATGAAGTGTCCATTCTGTGGCTTTGCCGATACCAGGGTCATCGATTCCCGGCTTGGAAAGGAAGGCAACAACATCCGCCGACGCCGCGAATGCATCGACTGCGGGCGGCGTTTTACGACTTACGAAAGGGTGGAGGAAACCCTGCCTTTGGTCGTTAAGAAGGATGGTCGTCGCGAACCGTTCGATCGCATGAAAATTATCTCCGGCATGCGGAGGGCTTGCGAAAAACGGCCGGTCTCCATCGCCACCATCGAAAAGATGGTCGATCGCCTGGAAGTCTCGCTGCAGGAGAGCGGCGAGAAGGAGATCGAGGCCAGCCGCATCGGTTCCGAGGTGATGGAGATCCTGCACGACATCGACGAGGTGGCCTATGTCCGCTTCGCCTCCGTTTACCGGCAGTTCAAGGACATCAACGAATTCATGGCCGAACTGAAAGATCTTCTCGGCAACGACGAAAGTCGCTCCCGTCTCTGATCGGGCGAGGAGTTTCGCACTCGTTATCTATTCCGCACCCTTTAGCTATATTTATAGCAACGTCCCATCATGACCCTTTCCGCGCAGTACATGCAACGGGCCCTGGAACTCGCCCGAAAAGGCGAAGGAAGGACCTGCCCCAACCCGGCCGTCGGTGCGGTCCTCGTCCGCGGGGACAGGATCGTCGGTGAAGGTTTTCATCCCCGGGCCGGCGAGCCCCATGCCGAAATTTTCGCCCTGCGCGATGCCGGAGAACTGGCCCGGGGCGCTGATCTCTACGTCACTCTCGAACCCTGCAGTCATTTCGGAAGGACCGGCCCTTGTGCGCAGGCGATCGTCGATGCCGGAGTGAGCCGGGTCTTCGTCGGCACCGCCGATCCCAACCCCAAGGTGTGCGGGCAGGGGATCGCGCGGATGGTCGCGGCCGGGATCGAGGTTCACGAAGGGATCCTCGAGAAGGAGTGCCGGCGCCTCATCGCGCCTTTCGCCAAGCACGTCACCACCGGAAGGCCATTCGTCATTCTCAAGTCGGCGATGACTCTCGACGGGAAGACCGCGACGCGCAGCGGGGACTCCCGATGGATCTCCAACGAGGCGAGTCGCGAAGACGTTCACCGGCTGCGCGACAGGGTCGACGCCATCATGGTCGGGGTCGGAACCGTCCTGCGGGATGACCCCCGATTGACCACCCGTCTGCCGGAAGGGGGGCGGGACCCCGTCCGGATTGTTGTCGATACCCACCTGCGGATTCCCGAGGAGGCGCGCATTCTCGAAGTCGATTCCGCCGCCCCCACCCTGGTGGCGACGGGGGAGCAGGCGTCGGAAGCAAAAATCGCCCGTCTGAAGGACCGTGGGGCGGAAATCCTGTTGCTGCCCCTTGCCGGAGAAAGTGTCGACCTGAAAGTTCTGATGGAGCGTCTCGGCGCCAGGGGCCTGCAGAGTATCCTGCTCGAAGGCGGCAGCCGCCTCAACGCCGGCGCCCTGGCGGCGGGAATCATCGACCGGATAATGGTCTATGTCGCGCCCAGGATTGTCGGCGGCGATGACGGACGCGGCATTTTCTCCGGTCCGGGCATCGAGAAAATGGCCGGAGCCCGCGGCCTGACGGATGTCCGGGTACGTCGTTTCGGCGACGATATTCTGGTCGAAGGGGAGGTGGCGGGATGTTTACCGGATTGATCGAAAGCGTCGGCTCCGTACGGCACCTGCGGCGCGGTGACGACAATGTGCGCCTCGCCGTCGCCACAGCGCTTCCGATGAACGAGCTGACCCTCGGCGAGAGCATCGCGGTGAACGGCATCTGCCTGACGGTGGTGGGCTTCGGCGGCGGATGCTTCGAGGCGGACGTCTCGCCGGAAACCCTGGCATGCTCCAATTTCGGCGAGCTGGCCCCCGGCAGCCCGGTCAACCTCGAGCGGGCCCTGCGCCTGTCGGATCGTCTCGGAGGACATCTGGTCACGGGCCATGTCGATGCCGTCGGAACCGTCGTCGCGCGCCGCAAGGAGCGCAATGCGACCCTGTTTACTATCGGTCTTCCCGCTGAAATTGCCCGACAGTTCGTCCCCAAGGGCTCGGTCGCCGTCGACGGTATCAGCTTGACGGTCAACACGGTCGGGAAGGAGAGCTTTTCCGTGACCGTCATCCCTCATACCCTGGCCGAGACGACCCTGCGGGAGAAGGCCGTCGGCTCTCGGGTCAATATCGAAACCGACATTATCGGCAAGTACGTGATGCGGCTGCTCGAGGGCCGGAAGCAGGGGGGCGAAGGCGGTTCCATCGACCTTGAATTTCTTGCCAAGCACGGATTTGTGTGACATAGTACCGGGTCACGAAAGGACTTAGCGCTCATGCCTATTGCCAGAATAGAAGCAGCACTCGAAGATATCCGCCAGGGGAAAATGGTCATCCTGGTCGACGATGAAGACCGGGAAAACGAAGGCGATCTGACGATGGCGGCCGAGATGGTGACGCCTGAAGCGATCAATTTCATGGCCCGGGAGGGCCGCGGTCTTATCTGCCTATCCCTGACCGAGGAGCGGGCCGACTTTCTCGATCTGCCGCTGATGGTCAGTGCCAACACATCCTCCTTCGGCACCGCCTTTACCGTCTCGATCGAAGCGCGGCGGGGAGTGACGACGGGAATCTCGGCGGCCGACCGGGCGCAGACGATCCGGGTGGCGCTCGACGACCAGACCACCGCGCTCGACCTGGCCCGTCCAGGCCACGTCTTTCCCTTGCGGGCAAAAAAGGGAGGCGTGCTGGTGCGGGCCGGCCAGACCGAAGGTTCCGTCGATCTTGCCCGACTCGCCGGCCTCAAACCCTCCGGGGTGATCTGCGAGATCATGAACGATGACGGCACAATGGCCCGGATGCCGCAACTACAGGAATTTGCGGAAAAACACGACCTGAAGATCATCTCCATCGCCGACCTCGTCGCCTACCGCATGCGCAAGGAACTGCTGGTAAGGCGTGCCGCCGAAACGGTGCTGCCGACTCCCTTCGGCGGTGATTTCAGGGCCATTGGTTATGAGAACGATGTCGACCAGGCACAGCACCTGGCCCTGATCAAGGGCGACATCGATCCGGAAAAACCGGTCCTGGTCCGGGTTCATTCCGAGTGCCTGACCGGAGATGTTTTCGGCTCGCGGCGCTGCGATTGCGGAGACCAGCTCCATGCCGCCATGCGGCAGATCTCCGAGGAGGGGGCCGGTATCATCCTCTACATGCGCCAGGAAGGCCGCGGGATCGGCCTGATCAACAAGCTGAAGGCCTATGCGCTGCAGGATTGCGGCCATGACACCGTGGAGGCCAATGAGGTTCTCGGGTTCAAGGCCGATTTGCGCGATTACGGCATCGGCGCCCAGGTCCTGTCGGAACTGGGGGTTCGTCAAATTCGGCTGATGACCAACAACCCCAAAAAAATCGTCGGCCTTGAGGGTTACGGTCTGGAGATCGTCGAGCGGGTACCGATTGAAATAGCTGCAACCGGCGACAACATCGATTATCTCAAGACCAAACGAGAGAAAATGGGGCATTTGCTGGAAAATATCTGAGTGCGTCGGCAGATATCCGATCATTAATTCAGGGAGGGCCTGATGACGAGAATCATCGAAGGAAAATTGGATGCCAGCGGGTTGAAGTTTGGGCTGGTGGTCGGACGTTTCAACAGCTTGATCAGCGATCGCCTGGTCGAAGGTGCAATCGATGCCCTGGTGCGCCACGGCGCCGAAAAACAAGATATTCATCTGGCCCGGGTTCCCGGCGCCTTCGAGATACCGATGACCGCCAGGAAAATGATCGAAACCAAGAAATACGATGCGATCATCTGTCTCGGCGCAGTCATCCGCGGTTCCACTCCCCACTTCGATTATGTCAGCGCCGAGGTTTCCAAAGGCATCGCTTCCGTGAGCCTCGATTCGGGGGTTCCCGTGGCCTTCGGTGTCCTTACCACCGACAATGTCGAGCAGGCCATCGAACGGGCCGGAACCAAGGCCGGGAACAAGGGCTTTGAAGCGGCCGTAAGTGCCATCGAAATGGTCAATCTGTTTCGGGAAATTTGATATTTCATGAATAAGGGTGTCAGGCGCCGGGGGCGCGAACTTGCTCTCAAGCTCATCTATGGCCTGCGCGAAGAGCGGGCCACCGAGGAGATTGATGAGACCATCGACGATTTCTGGAAAAATTTCCGCTTCAGGGAGGATATCCTGGGCGAAGCCCTCGATGAGGTCGACCGGCCGGTTCCTCCCGAGGTCAGAAACTTTGCCGACGGCCTGGTTCGAGGGGTGGCCGGAAATCTGCGGCGGATCGATGCGGTGATCGGGGAATTTTCCACCAACTGGGCCCTGGATCGAATGGCCCGGGTCGACCTCGCCCTGCTGCGGCTGGGGACCTTTGAACTGCTCTTCCACGAGGATGTTCCCGCGAGCGTGGTTATCAACGAAGCCATCGAAATCGGCAAGCGTTTCGGCACCAAGGAAACGCCCGCATTCATCAACGGCATTCTGGACAAAATCTCCAGCGTTCATCGCCAGCCCAAATCGTGACTTTGCCCGTCTTTCGCGAACTTACCCCCGATTGTCTCGATGGCGAGGTGGTGGCGAGACTGACATTTCCGAACCGGCGACCGGCAGCTTCGGTTCGAGCCGGATCGGGTAACGTTCAATACCAGAAAGTATCTGTTCGGCAGGCCCGAATTTTGTTCTCTGGCAAGGCGTGATCAGCGCGGAAGCGCAGCATGCACCGGCTATGTGAGCATTCGAGCAGCACGGCAACGCAGCCAGGGGACAAAAGGCGGGTTGTGCCGAACAGATACACCAGACAAGAGGTGAAAATGAAGGAGATCAGGGCAGGATTACTCGGGTTCGGAACTATCGGCACCGGCGTGGTCAAGGTGTTTCAACAAAATGCCAAACTGATTGAGGATCGTCTCGGCGGCAAGCTGGTCCTGGCGCGGATCGCGGATCTGGACATCACCAGCGACCGTGGCGTGCCCATCGGTCCCGACATTCTGACAACCGACGCCGACCAGGTCCTGGCTGCCGACGATATCGACATCGTCATCGAGCTGATCGGCGGATACGAACCGGCCCGCACCTTCGTGCTGAAGGCGATTGCCAACGGCAAGCATGTGGTCACCGCCAACAAGGCCCTGCTCGCCCTGCACGGCGAGGAGATTCTGGAGGCGGCCAGCCGCAAGGGGGTGGCCGTCATGTTCGAAGCCGCGGTCGGCGGCGGCATTCCGGTTATTTCGTCGATCAAGGAAAATCTCTGCGCCAATAATTTCAGCAGCGTTTTCGGCATCCTCAACGGTACCTGCAACTACATCCTCTCCCGGATGACCAACGAGGGCGAGGATTTTTCCGACGTGTTGCGCGACGCCCAGGCCCAGGGCTTTGCCGAGGCCGATCCCACCTTCGATATCGAGGGGATCGACGCCGCTCACAAGCTGGCGATCCTGATGGGCCTTTCCTTCGGCACCCGGGTCGATTTCGAAAAGATCTACACCGAAGGCATCAGCGAAATTTCCGCCCTCGACATACAGTTCGCCCGCGAGTTCGGCTACAAGATCAAGCTTCTGGCTATCGCCAAGCTGGGGTACGGGCAGGTCGAGGCCAGGGTTCATCCAACCATGATCCCCGTGCACTACCCCTTGGCCGATGTCGACGGCGCCTTCAACGCGGTGCGCCTGCTCGGCGATTTCGTCGGGCCGGTCATGCTCTACGGCCTCGGCGCCGGGATGGACGCCACGGCCAGTGCCGTCATGGGTGACGCCATGGCCATCGCCCGCAACATGCTTGCCGGCGGCCAGGCCCGAACCCCCGCCATGGGTTACTGTCCCGAGGCGGTTCGGGACTTGGCGATCAAGCCGATGGACGAGATCGTCAGCCAGTACTACCTGCGCTTCGCCACGGTGGACCAGCCGGGCGTGCTGGCCCAGATTGCCGGCGTGCTGGGCCGGGAGAATATCGGGATCGCCTCCATGATTCAACCGGAACGCCAGGAGGGCGGGGCGGTGCCCATCGTCCTGATGACCCATGAGGCCCGGGAGGCCGATATCCGCACCGCCCTGGCGGAGATCGACCAGCTCGAAGTGGTGCGGGAAAACAGCCGCTTCATCCGGATCGAAAGCGAGTTGGAATAGAGCCTGTTGTGACAACAAGACCATCTTCAACGAGGCCCCGTGGGGGCCTCGTTTTTTTTGGGGGGAGAGTGTTCCCGGAAAATAGACTTTCTTGTATTTGACAGGGAGTTTTCCTTTGATATATGGAAGGAAAGGGCAAGAAATCTCCCGATAAAGCCAAACCTGGCGTGAGTCCGGGACGGAAAGCGACGGATCTTCCGGGGTATGATCGAAGATGGCCGAGCTGCCGAAGGGGTAAACCTTTTCGTGAAGCTCGGCCTTTTTGTATTTTCTCCACTATTTGTCAGGCGAACCGGCCACGGCCAGAGGGAGTGCTGAATGAAGACGAAACCTCGGACGAAAAGACAATGGGCCGTGGTGCCGGCGCTTGTTCTCCTGCTCTTCGCGCCGGCTGCCCTGGCGGCCCCCTCGACGGCCGATGTTCGTTCCCCTCTGTCGAGAGGGGTGGCAGCCGGCACCCCCGTTTCCGAGTCCGGAGTCGTTGCGAATCCCCGGCCAGGAACTTTGCCTTCAACGGCTTTCCGCCTCCTGGACAGCGACGAAGACAGGATTTCCGATGGTTTTCAAAAGCGACTTGCGGTATTAAGCCCGGGCGCAAAGGTCGATGTCGTCGTCACCTTTTCACTTCCTGTCGAAGTCGAGGCGATCCGGGAGCGGGTAGGGCTGTTTGGGCTCAAACGTCAGTTCCGGATAATTGACGGTTTTTCCGCTACCATGACAGCCGCACAGGTAAAGGCATTGTCCAGGATCCCAGGACTGTTCCGGATCGAGGAGGATTTCGAGGTCGCGGCACTGTTGAATGCGGCGACATCCGATTTCGGCGTGCTGGCGGCGCGCACCGATTTTGCGGTGAACGGGTCGGGAACCGGCATCTGCGTCATCGATACCGGCGTCGATCCAGGCCACGAACAGCTCGACGGAGGGAAGGTGGTGGAATTTGCCGACTTCGTCGGTTCTCAGACCGCTGCATACGATAACCATGGTCATGGAACCCATGTGGCGGCCATCGCCGCCGGCGACGGTACCGGCGGAAGCCTGGCGGCTACCTACAGGGGGGTCGCCCCCGGAGCCGCCATCTATGCCGCCAAGGCCCTCGACGGCAACGGTTCGGGAAGCGAAAGCGATGTCATCGCCGGTGTCGAATGGTGTGCCGATTCCGCCAGAGACAGCGTTGGTCCGGGAGTGAGGGTTCTTTCCCTGAGTCTTGGATCGACAGGCTCCTCCGACGGCCTCGATGCTCTCAGCCAGGCGGTAAATGCCGCAGTCGCGGACGGCAAGGTTGTCGTGGTTGCCGCCGGTAACTCCGGAGCAATGTCGTATACCATCGGTTCTCCCGGTGCCGCCGAGGATGCCGTGACAGTCGGAGCGGCGGCCGAATGGTCGGCAGCGACAGCAGCCGAAAACCATTCCGAGGGGATTTATCTCGCCTCCTTCTCCAGTCGGGGGCCGACTGCGGACGATCGCCTGAAACCGGATATCGTTTCACCGGGTGTCTCCATCACCTCCGCCGAGGCCAATACGACAAGCGGCTATGTCACCTGGAGCGGCACTTCGATGGCGACGCCTTTCGTCTCGGGATCTCTTGCTCTTGCGCTGGCACGCAACCCGGGGCTTGGGCCGGCCGCCCTGAAACAGATGCTGAAGGATAGCGCAAGCGACCGGGGTTTGCCCGGGGCGGACAACGACTGGGGAGCCGGGCTGCTCGATACCTACGCCCTCGTCGCCGGCACCTGGAGCGATTCCGGCTCCACCGCTTTTCCCGCCGCCATTAGTGGTTCAAGAAACGTGGCCGACAATAGTGTGCTGGAAGAGAGATTCCAGGTAGCCGAAGAGGACCTGGCTGTCCCCATCGGTATCACAGTGACCATCGACGGCGCTCCGGAATGCAGCCTCTGGCTCCTGCCCGGGCTCTGCTGGGCGGAAGAATGGTCTCCAGACCTCGACGCCCGTCTTCTCGACCCGACGGGGTCGGTGATCGCCGAAAGCATCTGCCCTGCCGACGACGACTGCGGGGACATCCTCGGTGTCTCGGGACGGCAGGAGACCCTGCACGCCATGCCGACCGTCGCCGGGGAGTATCGGGTGCAGGTCTTTCCCTTTGCCGGCGATCCCAACAACGGAAAAGGAGGGGATTTTGTCCTCGACGTATCCTTCCCGCCGGTAGGCGGAGGAGACGCCCCGGCAGGCAACCAGATGCCCAATGTACTGATCAACCAACCTGCCAGCGGGACGGTCTTCGGTTCTGGGACCGCAATCGATTTCGTCGCCACGGCCGACGACGCCGAGGACGGCGATCTCGGGGAGAGTCTGACCTGGAATTCCAGTGTCGACGGACCGATTGGAACAGGGGGGAGCATCTCCGCCCTTCTCAGTGCCGGTGACCATACGATAACGGCCGCCGTTACCGATTCCGGCGGACTGACAGACAGCGACTCCGTCAGCATCACTGTCGAGTCGTCTGCCGGAAACGTCAACAGCCCGCCGGTTTTGACTATCGTTGCTCCGTCCGATGGATCGCACTTTGATTCCGGAAACAAGATCGTCTTCGAGGGTTCGGCCCTCGACGCCGAGGACGGGAATATCTCCGGAGATCTGGTGTGGACCTCCGACGGAGAGCTGCTGGGCAGCGGGGCCAGCTTCACCACCCGGGGCAGAACCTCGCTGAGTGACGGGGAACACGTCATTGCCGCATTGGTGACCGATTCGGACGGAGCCGTCGACAGCGCCACTATCACTATCAGCGTCGGCAGTGCCACTGAGCCTCCTGCCGGAGGCAGCGTCATGCATGTCGCCGACATCGCCATGTCGACCAAATCGGGCGGACCGAATGTCAACGCAATCGCCACCGTCACCGTCGTCGACGATCAGGGTGTGCCGGTCGGGGGCGCCACCGTGTCGGGGAAATGGAGCGGTTTGACCTCGGACAGCGACAGCGGTCAGACTGACGGTTCCGGCAGGGTCTCCTTTAACTCGGACCGTTTGAAAAAACCGAGCGGCATCTTTAACTTCAGTGTCAGCGACGTCGCCAGAGCGGGATCGACCTACGACCCGGGAGCCGATATCGAGACAAGTGATTCAATCAGCGCGCCATAGGAGCCTGCCGACCGGGGGATATTGTCGCGGGAAAATGGTCTCGCAGGATTTTGACGGATGCGGCAGGCTCCTTACGGTGAAAAGCTGCCGGCAGGGCGACATTGACGAAAGGTTGCGATCCGGTGATTCGGAACGGAAATCCAGGTTTGGGGACGGCCATTCGTGGCCGGACGGGGCAGGCGGGGGGGCCTGCCCCGGTAATTCCGGGTTCCTTTCTACTTGTTATCGCCCTCCTTATTCTGGCCTTCGCCGCGGGGTGTGCGCAACCGGATGCGGCGACAGGTTCCGGACTTGAGGACCGTGCCGGGATTGAGAACCCTGCCGGCCCTGAGGATCGGGAAAGCCAAATCGTTAATTTCGTTGCCGAAATCAGGTGGATCGATCTCGAAGGCGGTTTTTACGCTATGGTGAGCAGCGAGGGAAAACGGTATCTTCCCCTGAATTTGCCTGAAGCCTTCCGTCGAGAAGGGTTGAAGGTCGAAGTCCGGGGTCGGGTCGAGAAAGTGGTGAGCTTTCGCATGTGGGGAACGGCTCTGAGGATCCTCGAAATTCATCCGCGTTGAAGGGTGTTTCCCTTCGAATTCGACCCCTGTCCGGGGATTGCCAAAAAAATGGCCTGAAGGGGATAAAAGTGCTTGACATGACTTCAGCCATTCTGATAAAAGTTACCCCGCATTACGGACGTAGGCACGTAGCTCAGTGGGAGAGCACTACCTTGACACGGTAGGGGTCGGCGGTTCAATCCCGCCCGTGCCTACCAACTTTCCAACGACCGTTTAAAGTGATAGAGGCATCCCCGGATGCCTCTTTTCATTCGCGGAGTGGAGGAGTGGATTTGGTTCGCGTCGAGCTGCCGGACGGCACATACAAAGAAATTCCCGAGGGGAGCACCCCCTTCGATGTCGCCCGCTCCATTGGAGAGCGTCTCGCCAGGCAGGCGGTTGCGGCCCGTCTGAACGGCGAGCTGACCGATCTCGACAGGGCGATAGAAGCCGATGCGCGCCTCGAACTGGTCACTCTCGACTCCGGAGTTGGTCTGGAGGTCTATCGGCACTCCACCGCTCATCTCATGGCCCATGCCGTCAAATCCCTTTTCGGGGACGAGGTCCAGGTGACCATCGGCCCGGCCATCGAAAACGGTTTCTATTACGACTTTTTCAGTGAAAATCATACGTTTACCCCGGAAGAATTCGACCTCATCGAGAAGAAGATGACCGAATTGGCCAAGGCCGACCTGCCCATCGTGCGCGAGGAGATGGGGCGGGACGAGGCGATCGCCACTTTCCGGGAGATGGGCGAAGACTACAAGGTCGAGCTGATCCGGGACCTGCCCAACGAGACGGTGTCCCTCTACCGGCAGGGCGATTTCGTCGACCTGTGCCGTGGCCCCCATCTGCCCACCACCGGCAAGATCAAGGCCTTCAAGCTTACCAGTGTGGCCGGTGCCTACTGGCGAGGCGACGAAAAGAACGCCATGCTCCAGCGGATCTACGCCACCGCCTTTCCCGACAAGAAAGAACTCAAGAGATATCTGGCCAGGCTCGAGGAGGCCAAGAAGCGCGACCACCGCAAGCTGGGCAGGGAACTCGATCTTTTCTCCTTCAGCGAGGAGGCCGGGGCCGGCCTGGTGATCTGGCATCCCAAGGGCGCCCTGCTGCGGACCATTCTGGAGGACTTCGAGCGGCGCGAGCATCTCAGGCGGGGCTACGACATCGTCATGGGACCGCAGATCCTGCGCACCGATCTGTGGAAAACTTCCGGTCATTACGACAACTATCGGGAAAACATGTATTTCACCGAGGTCGATGACCAGAGTTACGGCATCAAGCCGATGAACTGCCTCGCCCACATGCTGGTCTACAAGTCGCAGATACGCTCCTACCGCGATCTGCCGCTACGGCTGTTCGAGCTGGGAACGGTTCACCGGCACGAAAAGTCGGGGGTGCTTCACGGTCTGCTGCGGGTGCGCGGCTTCACCCAGGACGACGCCCATATCCTCTGCACTCCCGAACAGCTCGACGGGGAGATCAAGGGGGTGCTGCGCTTCGTTCAGGATGTGATGGGGATTTTCGGTTTCGACTACGAGATGGAGGTTTCCACCCGGCCCGAAAAGTCGATCGGCAGCGACGAGGACTGGGAGCGGGCCACCGGCGCCCTGATGAGCGCGCTCACGGACAGCGGTCTGCCCTTCGAGGTCAACGAAGGCGACGGGGCTTTCTACGGACCCAAGATCGATATCAAGCTTACCGACGCTCTTGACAGGAAGTGGCAGTGTGCTACAATCCAGTGCGATTTTACCCTGCCGGAGCGTTTCGATCTCACCTATGTGGGAAGCGACGGCGAAAAGCACCGTCCGGTCATGGTTCATCGGGTCATTCTCGGGGCCATCGAGCGCTTTGTCGGTGTGCTCATCGAGCATTACGCCGGAAATTTCCCTCTCTGGATTTCCCCGGTACAGGCGGTGGTGGTCAACGTAACCGACAACCAGGCCGACTATGCCGACAAGGTCTACCAAGAACTGTTGGCCGAGGGGGTCCGGGTGGAAAAGGACCTTCGTAACGAAAAGCTCGGCTTCAAGATCCGCGAAGCCCAGATGGCCAAAATTCCGTATATGCTGGTTATCGGCGATCGGGAAAAAGAGGAGGGGACCGTGGCGCCCCGACATCGTTCGGGCGAGAATCTCGACGCCATGACGCCGGCCGACTTCGTCCGCTTCGTGCAGGATGAATGCCGGCAATACCATTAGGAGGTGGCACCATAGCTAAGTCAGAAACCAATATCAACCGCGCCATTAGGGCCCGGGAAGTCCGCGTGATCGACGACGAGGGGGGACAGCTCGGGATCATGAGTCTGCAGGACGCCCTGGCGGCGGCCAGCCAGCAGGGCCTGGACCTCGTCGAGGTCTCCCCGAATGCCGCTCCTCCCGTTTGCCGGATCATGGATTACGGCAAATACAAGTATCAACAGAGCAAGCGGGCGGCAGAGGCCAAGAAGAAAACGGCCAAGGTTGAAATCAAGGAAGTCAAGATGCGGCCCAAGACCGAGGAGCACGATTTCCAGGTCAAGCTCAGGAATGCGCGAAAATTCCTCGAGGGCGGCAACAAGGTCAAGGTCACCGTCATGTTCCGGGGGCGGGAAGTTACCCACCCGGAATTCGGCCGGCGGCTCTTGGCGCGGGTGGCGCAAGAGGTTCAGGACCTTGCCGCGGTTGAAATGCATCCGCGCATGGCCGGACGCTTCATGACCATGGTGGTGGGACCGTTGAAAAAATAATGAAAAGTCGGCCTGTTCCTGCGCAGGCCCGGAATTTCGCATATGAAGGAGATGGGTCATGCCCAAAATTAAAACCAATCGCGGTGCCGCCAAGCGCTTCCGTAAAACGGGCACCGGCAAGATTCGCCGCAACAAGGCCTTTACCAGTCACATCCTGACCAGCAAGAGCACCAAGCGCAAGCGCAATCTGCGTCAAAGCACTACGGTGGCCAAGACTGACGAGAAGAATATCAGCCGTCTCATCCCTTATATCTAGGGGCGGGTCGGTCGGCTTCAAGTCCGTGAACTGAGGGGAAAATGTCTCCCCCTTCAGATCCGGCAGGCGGAATATGCCGCAAGGCATGCCGTCTTATTCTACCTGAAGAGGAGTAACAAATGCCGAGAGTAAAAAGAGGTTTCAAAGCGAGACGCAGAAGAAACAGGGTTCTCAAGCTGGCCAAGGGCTACCGCGGTGCCCGCGGCAAGCTCTTTCGCAGCGCCACCGAGGCCGTCGATCGCGCCCTGAACTACGCCTATCGAGACCGCAAGGTCAAAAAGCGCGACTTTCGCGCCCTGTGGATCAGCAGGATCAACGCTGCAGCCCGTGAAAACGGATTGTCCTACAGCCGCCTTGTCCATGGGTTGAAGAAGGCCGAGGTCGGGCTGGATCGAAAAATCCTGGCCCAGGTCGCGGTCAGCGACCCGTCCGGATTCAAGACAATCGTCGATCAGGCCAAGGCCCAGCTTCAGTAAAACGTCTCCGTGAAAAAAGAGATGAGGGCCTTCCTCATCTCTTTTTTTTTCACGAATATTTTCCCCCTCCGGAAGCGCTTTCGCTTCCACCAATCCTTTTACCGTCGACGCGGAAGAATTCAATGGAAGACAATCTGCAACAGATGCTGCAAACTGCGCGCTCGGCCCTGGCCCGGGCCGAAAACGAAAGCGAGCTGCAGGAGGTGCGGGTCCGTTTTCTCGGGAAAAAAGGGGAACTGACAAGCATCATGAAGGGGATGGGCAAACTGCCGGCCGACCAGAGACCGGTGGTAGGCGCCATGGCCAACAAGGTCAAGGAAGAGCTCGAGGAAGTTTTCCAATCGCGGCTTGTGCAGGTGCGCGAAGAGGAAATTGATCGCCGGCTGGCAAGCGAGAGAATCGACGTGACCCTGCCCGGTCGCAGGAATTTTGCCGGTTCCAAGCACCCGATCACCCTCGTTACCGAGGAAATCACCGAAATTTTCGGCGCCCTCGGTTTCGGTGTCGAGGTCGGTCCGGAAGTGGAGCAGGACTTTTATAATTTCGAGGCTCTCAATATCCCCAAGGACCATCCCGCCCGGGACATGCAGGATACCTTTTATATCTCCGATGATCTGGTCTTGCGCACCCATACCTCCCCGGTGCAGATCCGGACCATGCTTCATCACGCCCCGCCGGTGCGGATCATCGCCCCCGGAACCGTCTATCGGCGCGACTCGGACCTGACCCACAGCCCGATGTTCCACCAGATCGAAGGATTTCTGGTTGACCGCAACATTACCTTCGGTGACCTCAAGGGGGTTCTGACCGCCTTCCTCGGCCAGTTCTTCGGGAAGGACATCGGCGTTCGCTTCCGGCCTTCGTACTTTCCCTTCACCGAACCGAGCGCCGAAGTCGATATCCAATGCGTGATCTGCGGCGGCAAGGGCTGCCGCGTCTGCAAGAATACCGGCTGGCTGGAAATTCTCGGAAGCGGCATGATCGATCCCGAAGTTTTCAAGGCCGTCGACTATGACAGTCTGGAGTACAGCGGGTTTGCCTTCGGCATCGGTCTCGAGCGGATGGCCATGCTCAAGTACGGCGTCAATGATCTGCGGCTCTTCTTTGAAAACGACGCACGCTTTCTGCAACAATTCCGATCCTGATTTGACCCTTTAATTCAAAGGGTTGCACGACTTTCTTGATACAGGACATTAACCATGATCGTTACCTATAACTGGCTCAAGGAATTTGTCGATTTCAATCTCGCCCCGGAAGAGCTATCCAATGGCCTGACGATGGCCGGGCTCGAAGTCGAGGCCATGGAGGAACTCGGGGCCGGCCTCGATACCGTCACCGTCGCGCGGCTTGCCTCCGTCGACCCACATCCCGACGCGGATCGCCTGACCGTCTGCCAGGTGGAGACCGGCAGCGGCACCGTCCAGGTCGTCTGCGGCGCCACCAATCACAAGGCCGGCGACCTCGTGGCCCTGGCCCAGGTGGGCACCGTTCTGCCCGGGAATTTTAAAATCAAGAAATCCAAAATTCGCGGCCAGGTCTCGATGGGCATGCTTTGCTCCGAGACCGAACTGGGACTGGCGGAGGAATCGGCCGGGATCATAATCCTTCCGGCCGGACTCGAAATCGGAACCCCCGTCTTCGAAGCCCTCGATCTCAAGGATATTCGCTATGAGATCGGTTTGACCCCGAATCGGCCGGATTGCCTCAGTGTGGTCGGCGTTGCCCGTGAAGTGGCCGCCATGGCGGGCCAATCGGTGAAACTGCCCGATGTCGACCTGGCCGAAGAGGGCGATCCCGTTCTCGACCAGACTTCGGTGACGATCGAGGAACCCGGCCTCTGTCCCCGTTATGCCGCCCGCCTGATCAAGGGTGTCAAGATAGGCCCGTCGCCCGACTGGCTGGTGAGAAGACTCGAGTCCCTCGGGTTGCGTTCGATCAATAACGTGGTCGATGTGACCAATTACGTTCTCATGGAACTCGGCCACCCGTTGCATGCCTTCGATTTCAAACTGCTGCGCGGCCGACGCATCGTCGTCAAGCGGGCCGGGGAGGGCGAGACCTTCGTCACTCTGGACAGCCAGGAACGGGCTCTTGATCGGAGCGATCTGGTTATCTGCGATGCCGAAGGCCCTGTCGCCCTGGCCGGTATCATGGGGGGCGAGAATTCCGAAGTACAGGCGGAGACAGTCGATATCCTGCTCGAAAGCGCCTACTTCAACCCGACGACCATTCGGCGCACGTCCAAAAGACTGGGAATCCATTCCGAGTCATCGCACCGGTTCGAAAGGGGGACGGACGTCAACATGGTGCCGGTCGCCCTCGATCGGGCCGCAGGTCTGATCCTCGACCTCGCCGGGGGCAAGATCGCCGAAGGGCGTATCGACGTCTACCCGAGGGAGCTGACCGAAAAAAAACTGACGATAACCCCTCGACGCACCAATGATATCCTGGGTCTTCAACTCGATTCCCTGGAAGTTCAGCGCCTTCTGCGCTCCATCGGGCTCGGGGTGGAAATGGCCCCCGATCGGGAGGACGGAGCGCTCTACGCCACCGTTCCCTCCTATCGACCCGACCTGGAGCGGGAAATCGACCTCATCGAGGAAGTGGCCCGGCTCAACGGATACGGCCGGATTCCAACCACCATGCCGGGCGGACGCATCGTCTGTCATCGCGCCGACCCGAAACAGGCCCTGACGCGCCAGGTTCGCAATGCCATGGTGGCCGGAGGGTTTTCCGAAGCGATCAACTACTCCTTTGTATCGCCGGCGGCCTGGGACAGCCTGCTTCTTGCGGCGAAGGACCCTCGACGGCGGAATGTCGCGATCCTCAATCCCCTGACCGAGGAACAGTCGGTCATGCGAACCAGTCTGGTTCCGAGCCTGCTGGAGACCGTCAGTCGGAACCTCGCTTACCGCTCCCGGAATCTTCGGCTCTTTGAGTTGCGGCCCGTCTTTCTCGGTCGGCAGAAGGATGAACTGCCGCACGAGCAGTTGCGTCTCTGTGCCGTCGTGTGCGGCAGGAAGGAACCCGAAGGGTGGGCCCAGGAAGATGTCGGGGTCGACTTTTTCGACCTCAAAGGGGTCGTGGAATGCCTGTTCGAGCAGATGCTTATCCACGGGGTAAAATGGGATCCGGATCACGGGGAGCCGTATCTGCATCCGGGCAAGTCATGTGCCCTGCGCAAGGGCGGCAAAACCTTCGGCATTCTCGGCGAGATCCATCCCCGGGTGCTCGGAAATTTCGATATCGACCAACCGGTATACCTGCTCGATTGCGACCTGGAGGCCCTCTTTCAGGAAGCCGGAGAAATCCCTTCCTTCACCCCCCTTTCCCGATTCCCGGATGTTTATCGGGACAGTGCTTTTCTCGTCGATGAGGCGGTCAGCGCCGGACAGATTTTTGCGGCACTTGATCGAGCCAAGGGCCGTTATGTGGAGGAAGTGATCCTTTTCGACCTCTACCGCGGCAAGGGAGTGCCGGACGGCAAGAAGAGCATGGCCGTGCGGGTGCGTTACCGCAGCGCCGAAAAGACCCTCACCGATGAGGAGATCACTTCGGCCCATGAGAAAATCGTTAAAGACCTCAAGAAATCGGTAAGTGCCGAAATACGTTAAAAAAGCGGTTGCTAACCTGGAATTCATGTGCTATAAAAACCCGTAAATTCGGGGACCTGTGCTCCTCAGGAAGTGGAGGTGTTATGACCAAGGCGGATCTGATCGAAAGTATTTACCTTAAAACCGGCTTTTCCAAGAAAGAGTCCGCTGAGATTGTCGAAACGGTTTTTGACTTGATGAAGTCAACCTTGGAGGGCGGAGAAAAGATTAAAATCGCCGGCTTCGGCAATTTCGTGGTAAAGGAAAAGGCGACTCGGCGAGGACGCAATCCTCAAACGGGCGAGGAGATCGAAATTTCTTCGCGCAAAATCCTGACATTCAAGCCGAGTCAGGTGCTCAAAACGGCGATCAACGGGGGAGAATGACGGCATCTCCCCTCCCTTGACGCAGGTGATGCATGAATGACCGAATTCCCGAAAAGCTCTATTTCAAGATCGGAGAAGCGGCCGAAATCACCGGCGTCAAGGCCCATGTATTGCGTTATTGGGAATCCGAGTTCGGGGTTTTCAGGCCCAACAAGAGCCGCAGCCGTCAACGGCTCTATCGCCGCTCGGATATCGAACTGATTCTTCGACTCAAGGACCTTCTGTACAATCAGGGATTCACCATCGCAGGTGCCAAGAAAAAGCTCAGGGAATCCCCGGTATCCAGGGAAGAAACGAATCAGTTGACGCTCCCGCTGCCCTTCGATCGGAAGGAGCGTCGCCTTCTCGAGGAAGTGCGGCGCGACTTGCTGGCCCTCAGAAAATCCCTCGATTCTTCACCCTGAAAATGCAATAAATTATCCCACCCGCAGACCCTGCACGACCCGAGGCTCTTCTTGCTGATACTGGTGACCAACGATGACGGTATTCACTCCCCGGGCCTTCTGAGTCTGTCCGAATCCCTGCGCTCCCTCGGTAAAGTCGTCATTGTCGCTCCGGACCGCGAAAGAAGCGCCGTCGGTCGATCCCTGACCCTTCATTCGCCCCTCCGGGCAGAGGAAATCCGTCCCGGTATCTTTTCCGTCGACGGCACCCCGAGCGACTGCGTCAATCTCGGTGTTCACGGCCTGCTCAAGGAACGGCCCGATCTTGTCGTATCCGGTATCAACAAGGGCGGCAATCTTGGCGATGACATCACCTATTCCGGCACCGTGGCCGCCGCCATGGAGGCGACCCTGATGGGTGTTCCCGCTTTTGCCGTCTCCCTTGAAGGCGGGCCTTATCATTCAGATAATTTCGATGTCACAGGCCGTTTTTCGGTGGTTCTGGCCGGCGAGATTCTCCGGCGACGCCTTCCTCCCGACACCTTTCTCAACGTGAACGTCCCCACCGGCATTCCAAAGGGGGTCCGGTTTACCAGGCAGGGCAAACGGGTCTATGGCGATGTCGTCATTGAAAAGGTCGACCCGCGAGGACGCAAGTACTACTGGATCGGCGGCGGCGAACTCAGCTTTCAGAATATTGAAGGAACCGATTTCCACGCCATGCAATCCCGCTTCATCTCTATCACGCCCCTCCATCTCGATTTGACCAACTATCGTTCGTTCGAGCAGATGCAGGGATGGAATATCGACGTCTCCACCGTTCTGAGCCCGGCAGGGGCCGGGAGGTAGGTCCCATGGATTTCGCCATTGCCCGGCGCAGGATGGTTGAACGGCAGATCAGGGCTCGCGGAGTTTCCGATCCCCTGGTCATCGACGCCATGCTCACGATTCCCCGTCACCTCTTCGTCGAGGAGGCTCTCCAAAATCAGGCCTACAGCGACTATCCGCTTCCCATCGGGGAGAAGCAGACCATCTCCCAGCCATTCATGGTGGGGTACATGACGGCCGCCTTACGCCTCCGTGGAGGAGAGAAGGTCCTCGAAATCGGCACGGGATCGGGATACCAGGCCGCCGTCCTCGCCCGTATCGCCGGCCGGGTCTTTACCATCGAGCGTATTCCCGAGCTCGCTCGGCGGGCACGCCGGATATTCGATTCGCTCGGAATGACCAATATCAACCTCAAGGTTTGCGATGGCACGGTGGGCTGGATGGAGGAAGGGCCCTTCGATGCTCTTCTGGTCACCGCCGGTGCCCCTGCTGTCCCCGAGGAATATTATTCCCAACTCGCCGTCGGTGGACGGCTGGTGATACCGGTCGGAGGGCAGGGCGGTCAGACCCTGAAACGGATCGTCCGTACGAGCGAAGTCGACTTCGAAGAAGAAAGCCTGCTTGACTGCCGTTTCGTCCCCCTGCTCGGCAAGCACGGCTGGAACAGGTAGGCCAAAACAAATGGGCATTCTGAGAAAACTCTACGACTGGGTCCTGCACTGGGCCGAAACCCCTTACGGCGCCCCTGCGCTTTTTCTTCTGGCCTTTGCCGAATCCTCTTTCTTCCCGATCCCCCCCGACGTCCTTCTTCTCGCACTCTGCATTTCCCTTCCCCTGAAATCCTGGCGGTTCGCCCTGCTCGCCTCGGCCGGATCTGTGCTGGGCGGGGTGGTCGGTTACGGCATCGGCCATTTCCTGTGGGAAGTCGTCGGACACTACTTTTTCCATTATGTCCCCGGATTTTCCGAGCAGGTTTTCGACCGGGTGCAAGCCCTTTTCAGAACATACGATTTCTGGACCGTCTTTACCGCCGGATTCACCCCCATCCCCTATAAGGTCATCACCATCGGAGCCGGTGTTTTCGACATCAATCTTGCCGTGTTCATCGTCGCTTCGGCGGTGAGTCGAAGTTTGCGCTTTTTTCTTATCGCCCTTCTCATTTTTCGCTTTGGGGGGCCGGTTCGGGCGTTTGTCGAAAGATACTTCAATGTCCTGACCCTGGTGTTCATGGGCTTGCTTATCGGAGGATTTCTGATCGTCAAGTACGTCTTCTGATCCCCTGTTCTTACAGGTAGCCGCGCTGAACGGGGCGACTTGACTGGAAAATGGCCCTCCGGTAGGGTGGAGGGATCGAGTCACCTCTGTTGAATTGTCACTGATGCGAAATTCCGCCATGGCGATCCGGATAACAGCTCTATTTCTTTTTGCGGTCCTGCTTGCCGGTTGTCCGCCCCCTCCGGGTGTTTATCATACCGTGAGGGAAGGGCAGACTCTCTATCGCATCGGCAAGATCTACCGTGTCGATGACCAGCTTCTCCTTCGCTACAACGGCATCGAAGATCCCACGCGGTTGCAGGTAGGTCAGAAACTGTTCATCCCCGGCGTAACCCGCGTCCGGGAGATTCCAACGACCACTTCCGCCGTGAAGTCGCCATCGTCGGCACCGCTCCGGAGAGCTGAAAATACGAAGACCTCACCCGGTGATGCCGGGAGGAAAACGTCTCCTGCGAAAAGTCCTCCCCCGCCGCCGAGGGCGGAGGAAAAGGGCGGGGCCCCCGCCAAAAAAGGCACCTTTGACTGGCCCCTCAAGGGGAAGGTTGTCAAAAAATTCACCACCCGCGCCAAGACGCCCAGCAGGGGGATCGAGATCGCCGCCCCCAAAGGCAGCGAGGTCTATTCGGCGGCAGCGGGGCGGGTTATCTACAGCGGTGACGGCATCAACGGGTACGGCAAGCTCATCATCGTCAAACACGACGACTCCTATTTTACCGTTTACGGATTCAATTCCCAAAACCTTGTCGAGACCGGCAATTTCGTCGGCAAGAAGCAAAGGATAGCTCTTTCCGGCACTCCCCCCTCAGGCGGAGCGCCCCGTCTTCACTTCGAAATCCGGCGCGGCAAGCAGGCTGTCAACCCGATTTTTTACTTGCCTTAGAGCGACCCATCTCCTAGACTCTTAAAGAGATTTTTTCCAACCCGATTCCAGAGGAGAGAACCCCAAACATGGACGAAGTGCTGCCTGAATACGAAGGTTCCGATTTCGCCCAGGATGCGGCCGGTGAAGATGCGGAAGATCTTTCGGAGGACTCCGGGGAAGAGGAAGAGAAGGACGAGAAGGAGGAAAAGGAGCCCGGATACGAAGGTCATCACGATGACGCGATCAAGCTCTACCTGAAGGAAATACAGAAAACCACCCTCCTGACGGCGGAACAGGAACGGGAACTGGCCCGGCGCATCTCCGCCGGAGACATGGCGGCCAGGGAGAGGATGATCGAGTCGAACCTGCGCCTGGTGGTCAAGATAGCCAAACGCTACATGAATCGGGGCTTGCCCTTTCTCGACCTGATCGAGGAAGGCAACATGGGCCTGATCAAAGCCGTCGAACGATTCAAGCTCAGCAAGGGATGCCGCTTCTCGACCTACGCGACCTGGTGGATCCGGCAGTCGATCGAGCGGGCGCTGGTCAACCAGAGCCGCACCATCCGGCTACCGGTTCACGTGTCGGACGATATCAACAAGCTGATCAAGATAAGCCGGGAACTGGTGCAGAAGAGCAAGGGAGAGCCGAAGGTCGAGGACATCGCCGAGGCGATGGGAGTCGAACCGGCCTACGTGCGGCGACTGATGGTCCTGGTCAAGAAAACCTATTCCATCGAGCATCCCATGGGTGAAAACAACGACTACAGCCTGATCGACACCATCGAGGATAGTTCGGCCGTCGATCCGGGGGCGCTGATCGAAGGGCTCGATAAGTTCGACCATGTCAACGAATGGCTCAACACCCTGAGCGAGAGCGAAAGGGAAATCCTGACCCTTCGCTTCGGTCTCGATGACCGTGAGCCCCAGACCCTGGATACCATCGGTCGCCGGTTCGGCGTGACGCGCGAGCGCATTCGCCAGATCGAGGCGAAAAGTCTTGAAAAATTGCGCAAGATCATCGAGGAAAAGGAGGCCCATTGCGCCTCCCTGCTGGAAAAAGAGTTCTGATCCTGTCCCTGCATTCCAAGTCGAGAAGGAGTGATGCGCCGTGGAGCGTTTGAAAGATATCATCCGGGATATTCCCGATTTCCCAAAAAAAGGCATCGTTTTCAAGGATATTACGACCCTGCTGGCCGACGCCAACAGCTACCATCGGATGATCGATCTGCTCGCCCATCGCTATATCGGCAAACACATCGACCAGGTTGTCGGTGTGGAAGCGCGAGGTTTCATCCTCGGGTCCGCCCTGGCCTATAAGCTCGGCACCGGCATTACCCTCGTCCGCAAACCCGGCAAGCTGCCCTACAAAGTCCGGAGCAAGACCTACGATCTGGAATATGGCACCGACACTCTCGAAATCCACGAAGATGCCTTCAAGCCCGGAGATCGGGTCATCGTCGCCGACGACCTCCTGGCCACCGGGGGGACCATGTCGGCCGTGGTCGACCTGGTGCAGGAACTCGGTGCCGAGGTGGTCGAGTGCGCCTTCATGGCCGAGCTGGATTTCCTCGGCGGCCGCAAGAAACTGCCGGACGGAAAGGTATTCAGTCTGCTCAAGTTTTGAGCCCGCGGGCAAAATCTCTTGCCAAGCTCCTTCCTGTACGTTATAAAGAACGCCTTTTTCGGCCCCGTAGCTCAGCAGGATAGAGCAACCGCCTCCTAAGCGGTAGGTCACAGGTTCGACTCCTGTCGGGGCCGCCAGTAATTACAAGGGCTTGCCAGTTTTGGCAAGCCCTTTTTCTTTGTTTTTGGGTTCATGGTGTGTGCGCTGGTGTGTGCGGTGGGGTTGTAAATAGGCCCGGATGATTTCAGCAGGGCAGGGCTGTCGTCGATCCGGGCCGTTGTGATTAATTAGAGTTGACTGTGGATGATCTTAGTCAAAGATTAATTGGCAGAGTGGACGACTGCTGAGGATTGGTTTTCTTGAATAATGTTGTGCAACACCGCTTTCGCGGGAACTAATTTGTTTTTTTTATCCATTTTATAAAGAACTGTCACGTCACTGTAAATTGAATTTTTCCCGAAGAGAAGGGCGGGCTTAATTCCCAAGCCAAGTTCCATTGGAATCCTCTTCTCGCCAATGGAGGGGATTATAACGCCCCACCCTCTTTTTGAGCTGTCAAGGTCAATGGCTCTGATTAAAATTTCAGTATTTTCTAAATCAACCGTTTCAATTTCATTCAAGTCCTCTTGAAGATATGTCGGTATAGCTTTAATTGTTTTATTGTTTATTGTTAGGTCGCTTGTTTTGTCGAGCTCTATAGTAGACTCTGGGTCGCTCTTTGCCGGACGAATTATTTTAACAGTATTTTTTGCAGCTTCAGCCTTGTTTCCAACTGCCGCGTCAATAATGGCTTGATAGTCTTCCGGCTCCATTCCAGCAGATTTAGCACCTATGTTTATAATGATATTGTTGTTGGCTTCAATGGTTGTACGACTTTCAGGGGGCGCTCCAAAAAACGATAAGGCATAGGCTCCTCCAGCCATAACTAATGCAAGCACTATGGCTGGCAAAATAGGGCTCTTATCCCCTAGAGTTTCCATCCCGGTTACCTTCCTAAGCTTATCAATGCCTTGGTCCAAGTTTTCCTGGCTTCTAAAAAAATATCTAACGATAATCTTTTCAAGAAGGCTGCCGCTTTCAATGGTCTCTATGAATAGATCAACTTTTTCTATCTTTGTTCCTGGAAATATCTTTTCTAGGGCTAAAGGAGTCCTTTTAACGATATTATCCAGAGCTATCAATGCCTCGGCTACTTGGGCTATTGGGATCGGATTTTTGTTGGAATAGTAGATTTGGTGGGTTGTGGCGACTTGCATCTAATGCCCCCTCCTTCTCGGGTCAGCTATTCTCCGTACACCTTCACCATGGCCACACTGATCAAGCCGAATCCTTCGCGGATCTCCAAGGCCTGGACTTCTTCAACGCCTCCCTTGGCTTGGGCAATTTCTGCGCTGGCGGGCTTGGCTTCGATCCCGAGGACCTTTACCCCCCAAGCCTGGCCTTCTTTTGCTGGTCCGTTGTCCCGCAGGAAGGCGAGAATGTCCTGATGGTCGCCGTTAAAGAACGCCGGGCTGCAGCCGGAGAGGATCGAGGTACAGGCTAAGGCGGCGAGGGCAAGTTTGAATTTACGGGACAGGTGAGCAGAGCTTTTCCGGGCGAATCGCCAGAGATGGATGCCGACCAACATGGCGGCGATGGAGCACACGGTGCTGATGGCGGGTGAGGGAAGCATCGTCCCGATCACCAGGACAATCAAGGTGGTACCGAGGATCGAAAGGCGGCGGTTGATTTCGGGTGGTGGTGATGCAGCATCTTTGATGAGACGGATGATTTGCTCTTTCTTTTGTTGGCGTGAACTTCCGTGTTTCATTTGGGCCCTCTCCATTAAACTTCACCCTCATTTCTTTGCGTACCTTACCATAGCTTGCGAGAAGAGCGGGGAAGGGCTGCCGCCTACGACCGGAGCTACAACCTGAAAATCTCCGAACGGCTGCCAGCCCTTGGAAATGAGGTTGTTTACTTCGGTGACCAGTTTTTTGAGGTCGTGTTCAGAAATGGCCCGGTATTCTTCAATGCCTTGCATAGAATTCCCCTTATTTTGGTTTTGTAATGCGTTCCTGTGGTTTTTTCTTGGTTTGTGTGATTGCGTCTCCAAAGAGATTAGAGCCGACTTTAGGCAATTGTTTAAAATGAGATGTCTAAAGCCTACCTTTGATAAAGCCAAGATTAACCAGGCGATATTTCATTGCTTGCTTAGACACCTTGAAAAGGTTCGACATTTGCTCAATGAAAAAATTTACTGGGACTTTGTCTACGTTGTTTTCGCCTTTATATGTTTCTATGATTTTTTTCCCATGTTTTTTTATTAATTCGTGAGGCATAAGTAGTTGTGCAGCAAAGTTGTTTGCTTCATATTCTTTAGAATCCCAATATGTTTCACTTCTGCTAAGAGAATTTTTGCTATCGACTATTTTATTTGATCCTTCATTTTTATCCAAATGCAAAATGTAGTGACCTATTTCATGTGCTATTGTGAACCTTCTTCTGTTTTCATAGTTGTTTTCTGCTGGATTTAACCAAATTTTAGGTCTATTGTTTGCAAAAGATATTGAGCCTATTTTGTCTAAGAGTTCCATATCTATTGTTTCAACAATTTTTATTTTTAGAATATCGCAAATCTTTTCTACATCAATTGGGGGACAAAATTCAAAGTCAAAATTTTTGGTTAAGAACTTTAATAACATCTTTGGAGTGATTTCATTCCTATTCATTTTTGGAATCCTCCTCCAATTCAAGCTGGACAGACAAATCTCCAATTTCTTTGTCAGCTAAATCATGCTCTCGATTTTTTATTTCATCTTTTACTTTTGCATCAACAAGGCTTTCTAGCCTCTCCTTGGTGGCCGTGTGTTTAAATAGTTTTTTTGTGAACGAATCGGCCAGAGTGCTATCGGTGTTTAAGTTGAAAAAGAAATCATGCATATTATCTTGAATTTCTCTTTCTTTTACGGCCCCGAACCATTTCGCAAAGTATAGCCCAACTGCCGTCACCAGCAAGGTGATAACAACGAAAATAAAAGTGGTATATACAATATAGGTATTTGCTGTTGCCATTACGTCGGATGAAGAAACTGCCCAGCTCGCAGGTGAAGTGTGTCTTGAGTGGGCAGCGGCTGCATCTTGGAAAAGATCAAAAGTTAGCCCACCCAAAAGGCCTGCAAGGTATGCAACGCACAAAAGCCCTGTGAAATTAAGTATTTTGATTATTTTTGCCATATTGACCTCTACGTAGCCGATCTAGCCAGTCGCAGTACCGTCTATTTATTGACATCTTTCTAGTAATAAATGTGAATCAGTCTTTGCAAAGCCTCTCTCGTTTCCGCCGCAAAGAACTATCCATTCGAGTTTTTGCTGTATGGCAATCATCACATAGGGTTGCCAAATTAGCGATGGAATTGTCCCCGCCATTTTGCAGCGCCCGCTTATGATCGACTTCCAGCTTGTAGGTGCTGCCGCAGATAACGCATTGATTTCCGTCCCTTGACTTGATGAATTCCTTGACGGATTGCGAGACGTCTCTTTCGTAAATGGTTTGGTCGCAGGACAGGGCCCCAACATTTTCATTTGCCTGCCGAAAATATTCGTTGAGCCGCTGTTCGCGAATTGCGGAAGAGATCTGTGTGGACTGGCGCGGGGATTTTTCCTGGCGGGTCGCTCTGGCAGAAGAATTGGCTCGCTTCTGGTGGTAATGGTATTCGCCCGTTTTTCTGTTGTGGTGGCCACCGTTGGCATCCAAGCCACCTGGGTGCGAGAAAACCAAGCCGGGAAGAGTAATTAAAATGAGAATTGAACCGAGAAGTCTTCGTCCCCCTCGAACAAGCATTGTTCCCTCCTTGCCCCCTACGCCGCCAACCTGATCAGCCGCAGCACCGTCTTCTTGTCGACGTCTTTTTCTTCCTCGTACATCTCGTAAATGTGAATGATGAGTTCGGCTTTTTTGTCGGGCTTGAGTTCCAGGTTGAGCTGGCCAAGGCCTTCTTCCACGGCCTCGATGATCACCTGGAGGAGTTCCTTGTCGAGAGGTTTCCCTTCCGATCGCTTTTCCCCCACACCAGTTTTTAGCCAGTGGAAGTTGATTCCTGAAAGGTCAGAAACCTTTGCAATACTGCCATCTGGCACCGATCCTCTTTTTTTCCATTTGCTAGCTGTCCCAAGCGAAAAACCAGCCAAGTCCTGCATATCCTGCTGGTTTTTGGCGTTTAACGCCTCGATCATTCGATCAATAATTTCTTCAACAGATGACATTTGGAATTTTTTCCGTTGACAAAATGCCAAACGGCATTTATTGTTTGTCCCAACAGTTAGACACGAAAGGGGACGTTATGAGTAAGGCAAAAATAATCTTGATCAACGGTGCCGGTCGCGGAAAGAGCTTCTTGGCCTCCATTTTGGCTAAGGAGTATCTCAGGAACGGCATCGAATGCCAGGTGGAGCATGTGGCCTCTCAGCAGGAGGCCGAATCCCTGACTCCTCCTGCTTCGGGCTATCTGATCATCGTTACCAATACAGTCCTCATGATGGAGGAAATTTGGCAAACGATTACTGTCGAGGGCGGTTATCTCTTACCAGCGGCCTGATATACCGGACATCTTTTCGATACGCCGATCCCCGGGTTGGGGGAGTCGTCGAAAGCCTTCATCGGAACACCGAGATAGAGGGCAGCGGCGATCATGGCCCCATTGCAGATGTAATCCCCGGTGGAATATTCGGCGCGGTGTTTCAAGTTGTAGCTGGAGGGGGAGGTTCGAGTGACTGTTTTGGTCGTTTGGCATTGACGAAGCCAACCAACCGATCTCTTGAACTCGTCAAACCGGAGGGTGAGGGAAGCGCGATTCCCCTCAAGGTCGATTTTCATCAACCGGCCTTGGTGAGGGTTCCACCATCCCCATGCGCACAAGGGAGGGTGTTTTACGATGAGAGCTAGGAACTGCTGTTCGGTAGGTTGATTCATTACTTCCCCCCTTCTTAGTCAGACAATTAGGACAGTTTTACCAATCTTCGGAGAGTTTTTCAATGACAAAGTCTGTAGCCAACATCGTGATCTCCCGGATGCGTTTGAACAACGTGACGGTGAAGGGTTGGGCCGAGGTCAACGACCACAAGCCGGACACCGTCTACAAGACCCTCTACGGTACCCGTGGCAAGGCCGATCGAGGCGAATCGCTCAAAATCAAGGAGGGCCTGCGGCGCGACGGCTACTGGCCGACTGATAAGGAGAGTGAGGCGGCCTCGAATGGCTAATTCCCCCTGTCGTAACAGTAGCGGAGCAGGCATGAACTCGACATTAAAAACGAGGGTGGTTTTTTAGTATGAGATCACACGAGGCAATTCGCCGCATGGTCGGCGAGCATCATGAGGAGATCGCGAAGGCGATTCACAGGAGCGCGAACCTGGTCTATCGCTGGACGCTGCCGACGACGGACTACACGGACTCGGGAGCGTTCAACGACCTGGACCGGATCGAAAACGGAATGCGCCGGGCTCTGGAGTTAGAAGTGCCCCACGTCGACGCACTGGCGCCGATTCACTACTTGGCCTTGAAGTTCGGCGGCCGCTTCCTGCCGCCTGTCCCTCACGCCTGTGGATTTAAGGACCTGAGCCGCCAGCTGACCCGGGCGATGAAGGAGACGAGCGAGGCCTTCGCGATCGCGGCGGAGGCGCTGGAGGATCATGAACTGACGCCGGCAGAGCGGCGGCGGATCATCAAGGAAACCTACGAGGGGATCCACGAGCTTTCCCAGATCATCAGCATGCTGGAAAGCGGGGAAGGGGAGGGGTAGGGCATGGCAGCGAATCGGCCGGGAGACGCAACCAGGGAACTCGAGGAAGCCCTGGACTTCCTGATGGGCTGGGAAGAGATGAGCGGGGTGGCCTTCGCCATGATCTCCCAGCGGATCGAGCGAATCCTGAACGCGACAGGTAAGACGGCCAGGGACTTGACCCTGGGGGAACTCAAAAGAGAGTTCGACTGGGTACGCGAGACGATGGCCGCTAATCATGACCGGTTTGTGGGTGAGGGGTAGATGGAAGTTTTGCGAGAACGGCATCTTTGCGAAAAGCTCAAGGTCTCGCCGAACACGGCGCGGAAGATCCGCCGCGAGGACCCGACTTTCCCGAAAGCGCGGGTTATCGTCGGCGACGTCGAGGGCTGGCTGTCAGAGGAGATCGAGGCTTGGCTTCGCCAGCGGCCTGTTGCACCGAAGTCCGTGCGGGAGGCCGGCAGAAGAGCTTAGTGAAAATGGCCCGGCGATAGTCAGGGCCATGCGCTGCCGGCGGGGACTCCCCCCTCCACTCCGCCGGCAGCTCTTTTGATCGGGGGGATGATTTATCGAGGGTATTGCCATGAGGAGCGTATTGTGCGTGGTCAAGCGGGCGCCGGGAAGTGTCCGCTCCTGGGTAGAGAGGCATCCGGAGGATGTCGCGGCGGTGGCCGTTACGATCCTGGCGGGTGTTTTTTTATACCTCTGGCTTACCTGGTGGGGGTGGCCATGCGAATGATGTTCGTGACGTTGATTTTCGTTTTGCTGCTGATGATCGTGGGATGGGCCCAGGAGCAGGACCGTCTGGACGAGCTGCGATACGAGCCGGTGCGGGCGGAGATTATGGCCTCGGCGCCCCATTGGGCGGTGACGGAATGACGAGGAGAAGCCAATGGTCCAAGTCGAGTGCACGACATGCCGGTCTGAGCCGCGTTGCTCGAAGAAGGGCGAGCACCATCGCAGCACAGCGTTTGCCTGGGCCAACGACCGGCCGATCGAGGACTGCAGGGGCTACGAGCCTCGTTGGTCTCGGGGTGTCCCAGGCGTGCTGGATCTCCCCGCGCCCCACCGCAGGCTCTTCTCTGGCGAGCAGGACAATCATGCCCAGCGCCGCTGAACGGGAAGGGGGCCAGCCTTTGCCGGCACCTTTGCGCCGCTCCCCGCGCCCCTCCCGAAGGGAATGCTCCAGAAAGATAAAAGGTCATGAACGGACGGCGGGGCAGGGCAGGAGGCCCTCGCAAGCTGCGGGTCCTTCCGGCGAGTATTCCGGGATACGGGTGCGAAAACCCCGGAATTCGAGTCCATTTGATTTTTGATTCGAAAGTGAAAAACTGAATTTTATCGATAGCTTATGCAGTAATAGAGAGGGTTTGTTATGGAGTCAGGAGCGGCAAGTCTTTCTCGGGGTATCCCCCAGGAGGCTAGAGAGGCCTTTTCTGCGGACTTTTTGGATGACGAATATTGCCGCCAATGGTTTTTGAGCCGGTACTATCCCGACGGCCCACGGTGTCCGGAGTGTAAAGCCCCGATCTCCAAGCGGTCGCTACAAAATTTTCGTTCCTTGCGCCGTTTCACCTGTGGTTCCTGTGGCACTCAGCCAAGGGCCACAAAAGGAACCGTCCTCCAGGATTCCCCCTTCACACCGAAAGAGCTTTTCCTCCTCGCCGTGCTGATCGACCTCGACGTCGATGATCGACAGATCGCCCGGATCGTGGACGTCTCCAAAGAGACCGTCCGGACCTGGCGGGAAAAATTCTCAGCCCTTGCCGAGGTCGGCCACTGATGACCACAGAGAATTCCGACAACGTCGTCGACCTGCGCGAAAAATCCGAGCAGCGGGCCAAGGAAGAAGCCGAGAAGCTCGACGCCCAAGAGGCCGAAAAGAAATCCGGCACGGGCGGGCCCGACGACCCGCGTTTCGTCCGAGAGTGCTTCAAGCACAACGAGGTCGGCGACGGGACGCTCTACGCCAGTCTTCACGACGGGAAATTTCTTTTCAACAAGATTCAGGGCAAGTGGTACGCCTGGGCCGGCCACCACTGGATCAAGGACATCATGGGGACCTCCGTCGACGCCGTCGAAGCGGTCGCCCTCAAGTACGAATTCGCAGCCGACTCCATCTCTCCGGAGATCGCCGACGCCACGGAAAAACGCAACGAGGCCGAAGAACGGGCCAAGGATTGTGAAGCCGCCGAAGACGAGGAAGGCAAGCGGGCCGCCGAGGCCGAGAAAGCAAAATATCAAGGCCGGATAAACCGCCTCACCGGGGAACGCAACTCCCTGCGAAAGCGGGTCAACCAACTTCGCGGCAAGACCCGGGCCGAGAAATGCCTCTGGTGGGCCCACCACGGCCCGGCCCGCATCGCCATCAAGGGCGACGAGTTCGACCAGAAGCCGATGCTTCTGCCTTGCCCCAACGGCGTCATCGATCTCGAAACGGGCGCCCTTCGCGACGGAGAGCCCAAGGACCTGCTGCTGCGGGCCATCCCCATCCCCTACGATCCGAGCGCCCAGGCGCCGACCTGGAAGAAATTCCTCCTCGATATCCATCAGGGGAACGAGGATGTCACGAACTTCGTGCGCCGGCTCCTGGGTTACTGCCTCACCGGCCTCACCGTCGAGCAGTTCATCGCCGTCTTCATCGGAGAGGGAGCAAACGGCAAGGGAACGCTCTTCGAGCTCATGCACCACATCCTCGGGGAACTCGCCTGGAGCATCAACCCCGAGCTGATCCTCGAGCAGAAGGCCCAGCGCAGCAGCGCCGGGCCCTCGCCCGACATCATCTCCCTCTACGGCCGCCGTCTCGCGATCGCCTCCGAGACCGATGAAAACCGAAAGATCGGCGCCGCGGCCGTCAAGCGCTTCACGGGAGAGGACACTCTCACCGGCCGTTCCCCCTTCGACAAGGACGATACCAACTTCGAGCCGACCCACAAGATGGTCCTGATTACCAACGAGGCCCCCATCGGGCTGACCAAGGACTTCGCGCTTTACCGCCGGTTGGTCTATCTCGAATATCAGTTGCGCTATGTCGACGACGTCGACGCCATGAAGCGTTCCGATCCACAGAACGCCCACCTCTATCGGCAGAAGGACCCGGCCCTGCCGGCGAAGTTGCGCAAGGAGGCCCCTGGGATCCTTGCCGATCTGGTCAAGGCTTGCCTGGAATACCAGAAGATAGGTGGACTCAAACCTCCTCCCTGTCTGCTGGCCGCCAAGGAGGAGCATCGGCGCAAGGAGGACCACCTCCAGAGATACATCGAAGAGGTCTGCACCCGGGTTCCCGAAGATGAGGACAACAAGATTATCCTCGGCGTTTTCCACGATCGGTACATCGATTGGTACAAGCGCGAGGTCTCCAGCAAGGAGCGGTACTGGCCCAGCAAGATCATGCTCGGCAAAGACCTCGTCAAGAAGGGGTACCGGAAAGAGACCAAGGGCGGTCAAACGTGGCTCTACGGCCTCAAGCCGCCGGTTCCACCGGACAAGCCCTGGCTCGACTGACTATGACGTTTTATGTCCTGGCCGAGCCGTCCGGAGGGGGTGCGGGGCATGATGATTATCTTTTGAGGATGTTTTTCTAGGGGCGGCCCGAAAATATAACCGTCCGGCATCGTTAAGAAAAAGCACCCAAAAATGATGGAATGATGTTTTTCCCTCGCGTGCGCGTACATGCGCGCGCGTGAAGGGAGTATGGGGAAAAAATAAAAAATAAAAAAACTCTCTTATATGGAAAAAAGATCATTTCATCATTTTTGAATAAAAAAATAAGCAAATCCGGCCACTTGTTTACATGATGATACTTTCCAACGGAAAAACGAAAACATCTTTATCATGGCTATAGACCTTCTCCAACTCGCACAGCAGCACGTCCCGATGCGCAAAGTCGGCACCGAATGGCACGGCGCCTGCCCCGCCTGCGGCCCCGGCAAGTCCGGTCCCGACAAGACCGACCGGTTCAGCGTCAAGGGCGACGGCCGTTTCTTCTGCCGGATCTGCACGCCTCGCGGGGGCGATGCCGTCACCTTCCTGCGCAAGTTCGAGAACAAGAGCTGTCCCGAGGCCCATCGCCTTCTGGACACGGAGTGTGATTCCACAACCTGCCCGGTTGCCGGAAAGTGTTCCCAGGGCAAGAAGGGCGGCCCCGTAGCTCCCCGGCCGCTGCGGGCGCCGAAGAAAAAAGCCTCTCCCGAGTTCACCCCGGCCACTGCCACCACGCCGGAAGAGAAGTGGCGGGCCCGGGCCGAAAAGCTCATCGCCCAGGCCAACGCCGCCCTGCTCGACTGCCCCGAGCAACTCGCCTACTTGGCCAAGCGCGGCCTGCCCCGCGAAGCCGTCGAGCGTTATCGCCTCGGCTGGCTCGAAAAGGACATGTACCGCCCCCGCGCCGCCTGGGGTCTTCCCGAGGAAATCAGCCCTCGGACCAGGAAACCGAAGAAACTCTGGATCCCGGCCGGGATAGTAATTCCCTTCTTCTCCGCCGACGGAGCACCCGAGCGCATCCGCGTCCGCCGGCACAAAATTAACGAAGGCGATGCCCGCTACTACTGGGTGCCCGGATCGGGCAACGACGTCCCCGTCATCGGGGAAGACGCCCGCGGCTTCGTCGTCGTCGAGTCCGACCTCGATGCCTTCCTGGTCCACTGGCATGCCGGCGACCTGGTCGGCGCCATCCCCCTCGGCAGCTGCAGCCCCAAGCCCAAGGAAACGGCCATGGCCGCTCTGCGCCATGCCCTCGCCATCCTCGTTGCCCTCGACTTCGAACCCCGCGAAAACGAGCGGACCGGCCGACATGAGAACCCCGGAGGGCAGGCCGCCCGGTGGTGGCTCGAACAGTTCCGCCGGGCCGTTCGCTGGCCCGTCCCCGCGGGTAAGGATCCCGGCGAGTTCTATCAGGATCACGACGGCGACATCCGCGAGTGGGTTCTCGGCGGACTTCCCCTCGTTTTCCATGTCGATGTTCCGACCCAGCAGGAAGAGCCGGCCCAACCCGTCCCCGCTCCCGACGTCGAAAAACCGGAAACACCAGCCCCCGAGTCAAACCCCGAAGGCCTGCAGGGCGGCTACATCCGCGGAGTCAGCGAAGGCGGCCGCCCCTACCTGGTCGCCGAGGCCCGGGACGATCTGCCGAAGTTGCGGGAGGAGTTTCCCGACGACATCCCCTTCCACCGCCAGGAGCTCAACGTGCTCAAGGGGCGCAAGCCTGAAGGTGCCGTCGCTTTGCTCGGCAAGAGCGTATTTTCCGAAGGTGTCGTCGTCGCCGTCAGACCCGTGAGCGGCGACGGCCGCCCCGAATCGGCGAAGTTCGATCCTTCCGTGCAGCGTCGCAAGAGATGGGAGGGCTGTCATGGCGCTTGATTTCGACAAGGTGAAAAAACTCCACGAAATGGCCGGCGCCAACGACAAGGCGGAGATCTCCGTCCTTCACAGCGCCGTCCTCGAGGGGATGAACGCCTATAAGGCGAAAGCCACGGCTGCCAACAAGAAGAACTGGGATGCCGCCAAGGAAGGCCTGGAGGAATGCGTCGCCCGTCTCTGGCCGAAATATTTTCCCGGAGAGGGGGAGTTGCTGGAGCCGGAGATTTTCACCAAGCAGAAAGATGCCCTCGAATATCTCAAAAACCGCGGCTGCAAGCTTTCCGCCGGCAAGTTCAGCAAGGATTGGCGAAACGGTGCCGTGCGCCTGCAGAAGGACAAGAGTGTCACCCGGGCCGACCTGCTCGCCTACGCCGCCACCCTCGACCTTGACCAGCAGGCCCTCGATGAGGCCCAGCGCAGGGCGGCCAGGAAGGATGAACTCGAAATCGAGGAACGCGAGCTTCGGGTCGAGAAGCTGAGGCGGGAAAAGCGCAAGGACGATCGTGACTGGCTGCACCGTGAAACCGTCCACGAGAGGGAAGGGGCGTTGATCGGACAGCTGCTCGGCGAGATCCGTTTCCAGCTCGGCAAGATCGTTCCTGCCGTTATCACCATCTCCAAGGGGGATCACGGACGCAAGACCGAAGTCGCCAGCGCCCTCGACGAGGCCGCCTTTGCAGCATTCCGCGCCCTGTACGAAACCGGCGAGGTCGACATTGTTTTCGAAGAGGATGAGGAATGAGTCAGGATTCCCTTGCTCACGACCTTTGCGCCCGGCCCCTGCCGAGCTTCCTTCCCGAGCGTGTCCGGAAGGCCTGCGCCGGCAAGCGGATCAGCTATCGCCTCCCGGCCGCCGTTCGGCAGCGCATGGAGGTTCCCGAGCCGCTCACCGTCAGCGAGCATGCCGAGAAATACCGTCGCGTCACTTCTATCGACGCCCATCCCGGCCGCTGGCGCAACGAACTGGTCCCCCATGCCGTCAAGCCGATGGACACCATCAGCCTGCCCTGGGTGCGCCAGGTCTGGCTGTGCATGCCCGAGCGCGCCTCGAAGACGAACATTGTCCTCAACGCGGCCCTCTGGCAGCTCGACCGCGGCGTCGACAGCGGCAACGTCTTCTGGCTCATGCCCAGGGAAAAGGACGCCAAGGACGCCCTCGGCGAGCGGATCATCCCGGTGCTCAAGGAATCCCCGCGGATGGCGCGCCTCCTCACCCGGTATGCCGACGACACCACGCGCGGCCTGATTCGTTTCCGCACCGGCGCCCGCCTCTTCCCGGCCTGGTCCAATAGCGCCGCCTCCGTCGCCTCCTACTTCGGGCGGCTCAATATCGCCGACGAGATCGACAAGTTCGAGACAGGCGGGGTAGGGCGCGAAGCCGACATTCTGACCCTTTTCTTCAAGCGCGGTCGCGACCGCGACGACAGCAAGCACCTCTTCGCCTCCACCCCGGCCCAGGGCTACATCTACGAAGGGACGATGGGCTGCCAGCAGGTCTGGGCCTTCCGGCCGCGATGCCCGCACTGCGGCGAGCTGGTCGACATGGACGTCGATCACTTCGTTATTCCCGAAGGAGCCACCCCGGAAGACGTCGCTCACGGTAAACATGTAATTACCTACGCATGCAACGATTGCGGTTCCGAGTGGAACGAAGCTGCTCGCGAGCTCGCCTATCGCATGGGAACCTGGGTCTGCATCAAGGGCGCCGACGTCGAACGCCCCGAGACCGTCGGTTTCCACCTGACCGCCTTCCCCCTTCCCAACATCCCCATGCGGGAGATCGCCGAGAAGATCCTCAAAGCCAATACCGGCGAGATCACCGCCAAGAAGGCCCTCGATAACGGCTACAAGGTCATCAACTACGAAGACGCCGTCGCCGACCGCAAGGAAGACGGCATTCTCCTGCTTCGCGACGACAGGCCCGAAGGCCTTGTCCCCTCCGTCCCGATCGCCGCCATCACCGCCGTCGCCGATATGCAGAAGCGCGGCTTCTGGGTCAAGATCACCGCCTGGGGGTTCGGCCTCGAACAGGAAAGCTGGTTGCTCAAGGCGGGCTTCGTCGACTCCTGGGAGGCCCTGCGCAAGCTCTTCTACGAGACCGAATTCCGTGACGTCGCCGGCAACCGTTTCGTTATAACTCTGCGAGGCATGGATTCGGGCGGCGGCGAAAGCGAGGAGTACGCCGACCTGTCCCGTACCGCCGAATCCTACCTCTTCGCCTGCGCCAATCCCGGGATGGTTCTTTTCAAGGGCGCCCGGACGCTGGCCAACCCCTTCAACGTCAAGCCGATGGACCGCCTTCCCGGGACGAACAAGCCCCTGCCGGGAGCCGTCCAGCTCTACACCCTGAACAGCAAGCACTACAAGGACCGGCTCGCGGCCAAGCTGATGACGGCACCGGACAACCCGGGAGCATGGCACCTGCACAGCGGTTATACCGCCGAACAGGCGGGGCTGATGCGTCGCGATCCATCTCTCAAGCTCGACAACAACCTCCTGCCGCTGGCCCGGCAGATGTGCGTCGAGGTCAAAGACGAAAGGGGGTTCTGGATCAACCCCAAGAAGCGAGACAACCACTTGTGGGACTGCTCCTACATGGAGCTCGCCCTGGTCGATATCGCACAGGTGAAATTCTGGAAAAACCCCGAACAGACGAAGAAACAATCCGGTCCCCGGGTTCTCGATCCCGGGATGTGATGACGACTTACCGAGGAGGTGTCATGGGAAAAAGAGAAGCGATCGCATTCAAGCAGAGGGAAGAAAAGCCGCACCTGATGCAGGTCACCCGGGAGGAGATTGACCAGGTCAAGCGCGACTTCATTCTGGCGAACCTGTCACTCTCGCCCGACGAAGTCGGCGCCATCTTCGGCAAGTCCGGCAGGTGGGCGATCGGCAAAGTCAAGGACGGCGTGTTCGTCGCCGTCGACGGCGATGCGCGGCCAGGTGAAAACGGCCTGCAAGCCTCGCGGGGGATTCGGATCACCGCCGAATCGGTGGCAGAGTACCGCGAGTCGATCAGAATTTCACCGGAGAGGTGGGGAGAGTAACCGATGGGAAAGAAAGTCGAGGAGCCCAGAGAGCACATCGTCTCGGCCCGCCTGACGACGACCGAACGCAACGCCCTGAAACGCATCGCCAAAAAGCGCCGCCTGCCGTTGTCCGATATCGTCCGCGAACGTTTACTGGGAACCAGGTTGGTAGGGGAGTTTTACGAAGAATAAAGAACCCCCGACGCTCGGAGGGGGGGAGAGCGCCGGGGGTCCTGGAGGAGGGAACCTCCGGGACCAATCATTAAACATTGAATCCAGCGAGTCAAGGAAAAATCATGGCCTTCATCGGTTCCATCAGTCAGCCGCTTCGCAAGTTTTTCGGCACCCATGCCCGCCTGCTGAAAGACCGGCGGGTGTACGTCGGCTGCAGCGGCAACTTCACCATCGAGGCAATCCTCTCCGCTACCTGTCCTAGCGCCGAGCTCCACAGCAACGACGTCTCCCTCTACTCCACCGCCGCCGGCTATATGCTCACCTGCCGCCACCTGCCCCTGGAGATCGTCCACCCGGAACTGTCCTGGCTAAACGATTACGCCAAGCGCGGCGCAGCCGAGCAGGTCGCCTCCCTCATGCTCCTGGTCGAGGCCCTCAAGTTCGAAAAACGCAACAACCGCTTCAAACAGCGCATGTGGCAGGCCTACGTCGACCAGTTCCCGGGCATGTTCGAGAAGACCCTCGCCAAGGTCCACAAATTCCGCGAGGCCGTCAAGATCCGGGAATACACCACCGTCGACGCCTTCGACTACTTCCCCCGCCGGGACGGCGTCTCCATCGGTTTCCTGCCCACCTACGTCGGCGGTTACGAAAAGCTCTTCAAGGCCCTAGACGAGTCTATCCGGTGGGAGCCGCCCGCCTACGATATCCTCACCACCGAGCGGCGCCTCGCCACCATCGAAAAGATGGCCGAGGGCGACTACATCCTGTACGACGACGTCGAGCGCGATCTGCCCTGCGTCGCCAAGGTGCGGCAGCGGGGCAAGCGGGCCGTCTATATCTACAGCAACCTCCCTTTCCCCGGCGCCCTCATGCGCCAGAGAAGCAACGAAAAGGTTCGCCACTTTCCCATCCTCATGCCCGATGACGAAATCCCCGCCGATTCCGAGATCACCATCCGGCAGGTCGACCTGGCCACCGTCAACCACTACCGCAACCTCTACCTCAGCAAGCGGATCGCCCCGGCCCCGGCCGACATCTCTTTCCTGGTCTTCGCCGGCGGCAAGCTGATCGGCGCCATGATGTTCACCGCCTATTCGGTCAAGATCAAGAGTCCCACCGAGATCTACCTCATGTCCGACTTCGCCGTTCCCAGCAACCGGCACCCGCGCCTATCCAAGCTCATGCTCATGGTCACCCTCTGCCGGGAGACTCGCGAGGTCCTCGAAAAAACCCAGATCAAGCGATACCGGACCATCCTCACGTCCGTCTTCACCGACAAGCCCGTTTCCATGAAGTACCGCGGCCTCTATAAGCTCGCCAAGCGCGGCGACGGCTTCCTCAACTATCGCGGCACCTTCGGAGACATGACCCACAAGGAGGTTATTGCGGCATGGAAAGCCAAGTACGACAAACGCTGAGCCAGCTCAACGCCCAGTTGGCCGACCGGTTCCCCTACAAGCTCGACATGGTCGACCCCGGGCGGATCCGGCTTCTCGACAAAAATGCCCGCTACATGGAGCACGAGACGTTCCAGAACCTCGTCTCCAACGTCCAGCGCGACGGCGGCCTCTCCTCGATGCCGCTCTGCTTCAAGGAGGCCGACGGCTCCCTGCTCGTGCTCTCCGGCAACCACCGGGTCCAGGCCGCCGCCCAGGCCGGCGTCGAGGAGATCCTCGTCATGGTCATCGACCGGCCCCTGTCGCGGCAGGAGCAGATCGCCATCCAGCTTTCGCACAACTCCCTTGCCGGCAAGGACGACATGGTGATCCTGCGCGAGCTATGGCAGGAGATGGCCGACGTCGACCTCAAGTATTACGCCGGCCTCGACTCCGACACCCTCGGCGAGATCGACAAGCTCCAGTTCGAGACGCTCTCCGACGTCAAGCCCGACTTCGAGCAGGTCGTTTTCCAGTTCCTGCCCGAAGAGACCCAGGAGCTCCAGGCCATCGTCGACGACGTCGACGCCATCTTCTCGAAAGACCAGAATTTCATCCTGGCCCGCGACCATTACGACGACGTCTTCGACCTGCTCACCCAGGTCAAGGGCGGCTACAACATCGTCAGCAACCCGGCGGCCATGGCCAAGGTGATGAGCCTCGCGCGAAAGGCCATGGACGAAGATCCCGAACTCGACGACGAGGAGGAAGAAGACCTATGAACGCATTCACCCTGATCATGCAGGAGCGCCAGCGCCAGATAAAGGAAGAGGGCTTGACTCCCGAGCACGACGACGAACACAGCGCCGGCGAGCTGGCCCAGGCTGCCGAGGTCTACCGGTCGGCCGACTCCGAGGCCTCCAGCGAGCCGCCTCCCGAGTGGCCATGGCGCCCGGGCTGGTACAAGCCCGCTTCCCGCCTGCGCAACCTGGTCAAGGCCGGCGCCCTTTACCAGGCCGAGCTCGACCGGCTCGAACGCCTCCGGAGGGAGACTCACCGCCGCTTGCTGGCCGTCATGGTCGAGACCGACACCATTTTGATCGGAGAGAAAATAAAAGAAACCGACGCTAAATCGTAAGTAGCCGAAAAAAGGACGTTTTTTGCATTTTTTTACTTGACTTTGTAATTACAAAAAGTAGTATATAAATAAATAAAAACACAGCAAAGTCAAGGAGTTATGAAAATGCGGATTTCGTCGATGAGAGTTGAACTGGTCAAGGAGAAATGGGTGAGCTACGAGGGGCCTTCCCGTGTCGGCAGCAGCGAGGCGGCAGTCCAGTTGTTTCGGGCACGCATCGGCAACAGCGACCGGGAAAACTTCGTTGTCATCCTCCTGGATGCCAAGAACAAGCCGCTCGGCATCCAGACCGTGAGCATCGGCTCCCTGACCGCCGCGATCGTCCATCCCCGCGAAGTCTTCAAGGCGGCGATCGTCAGCAACGCAGCCGCCGTCGTGGCCGGGCACAACCATCCCTCGGGCGATCCGACTCCCAGCCGCGAGGACCTCGAAATCACGAAGAGGCTCAAGGAATCGGGCGAGCTCCTGGGCATCGGTTTCCTGGATCACGTGATTCTTGGTGATGACGACTATGTGAGTTTTGCCGACAGAGGCCTTCTGTGAAAGGAGAAAGAACGATGACCGAGGGAGCCTTCAACACCGGCCTGCAGGAACTGCTGGAACTGATGATCGAAAGCGCCGAAACCGAGAACGACAGCACCATGGAGGAATGTTTTGGAACGACCATAGAGAAGGTCAGAACCTTCGAGGAAGCCGAGGTCCTTTCCAATGTTCCCGGCCTGGTCGTAACCCTTGCCGACGGGAAAGAGTTCCAGGTGGCCGTGGTGCGCAGCTGCTAACCGAGAAAGTCAACCAAAGGAGGAGAGAGAACCATGGCAAGAAAAAGTACGAAGAAAAAAGAGGCTTCGCCGCCAGGCAGCACCGACGGATTCTTTTCCGTCATGTCGCTGTCCCTTCTGGCCCCCAACGATTTCAACGCCCGCCGCTTCGAAGAGAACATGACGCCGCAGCGCCGGGCCCGGTTCGAAGAGCTAACCGCCTCGATCCGAGAGAAGGGCATTATCCAGCCGCTCCTGGTGCGGATGATCAGCGCCGACCACTTCGAGGTCGTCGCCGGAGAGCGCCGGTACCGCGCCGCCCTCGAGGTTGTCAAGCGGCTCGGAATATCCCCGGAACAATACGAGGTCCCCTGCATGGTCCGGGAAATCGACGACGATGCCGCCTTTGATCTCATGCTCGTCGAGAACCTGCAGCGCGAAGACCTCACGCCCTTCGAGAGCGCCCAGGCCTTTCGCGCCTACCTCGACCGGCACGGCAACACGCCCGAGGCCGCGGCCGACCTAGCCACCCGCACCGGCGTTCCCGTCCACGCCATCCGCCGGCAGGCCCGCCTGATCGATCTGCCCGAAGAAGCTCTCAAGGCATGGCGGGAGGGGGATCTCACCCAGTCCCACCTGGAGACGCTCACCCGCTTCTGCGACCGGGAGCGCATCCTCCAGGCCCTGGCCGAGTGTCTGCGCCGCAAGCTCTCCGTCAAGGAATTCCGCGAATACGTCGCCGGCATCTCGCCCGACCTCGACAAGGGCTTCTTCGACAAGGCCGAGTGCCAGAGCTGTTCGCACAACACCGCCGTGCAAAGCGGACTCTTCGCCGACGAGTCGCCCGGCGCCCGGTGCTGCAACCCCGCCTGTTTCGAGGAAAAGCAGGGAGCGTTCCTGACCGAGAACTGGCCGAAGAGCAAGCCCGCCGAAACCTTCGGCACCCGCGGCTTCCGGTTTGGCCACCGCATCGTCGGCGAGTATCGCGAGATTGTTACGGGCGAGACGGTCGATCGCTGCAGGGAATGCGATGCCTTCGTGTCCCTGCTGCGCCTGACCGGCGTCGTCGTCAGCGGATACGACCGGACCTGCATCGGCTCCCGCGAGTGCTTCGAGGAACTGTATTGCCCCAAGGCCGCGCCGCCTCCGGAGGAAGAAGCCGAAGAACCGGAAGAAACCTCCAGCCTCGGCGAACATCTGGCGGCCGCCCGCGAGAAGAAAAAAGAGAGCCAGGCCTCCGAGCCGGTACCGGCTTCGACAACCTCCGGCAGGCTGGAGAAGCCGGCGGCATCGCCGCCCGAAGAGACCGGGCCCGTCTTCAACGCTCAGCGTGGGGAGAGGTTCCGCAAGGAATTCGTCAAGACCGCGCTGCCGGAGCTGGCCGTGGCCGAGGGGTTCGAGGCACCCAAGTTGCGACTCGCCCTGGTTGCCCTCGCGCTTTCCTCCTCGGCGGCGAAGACTCATCTGCTCGCCGCCCTCGGGTTGAAGGGCAACGTCAAGCCCGATCGGCTGGCGGAAGAGATCTTCGAGATCCCGGCCGAGGACGTCCTCGGCGAGCTGATGAAGGCCTCCGTCGCCCAGGTCCTGAACGACTACACCCTCATGCCCGCCGTCTGGGAGCTGGTCGCCCAGCGCTTCGGGATCGACTTCGCGGGCGACTGGCGCATCACCGAGGAGTATTTGAACACCCTGACCAAGAGCGAGATCGTTCGGATCGGCGAAGAGCCCGACGTCGACATCTGGACGGATGACAAGGTCAAGGCGTGGCGCAAGGAACACCACAAGGGCAAGGCGCTGCTCTCGCTCAAGAAAGAGGAGCTGATCGCCATGATCCTCAAGAGCGGCGCGGATCTCGCCTGGCGGGTTCCAGCCGAGGTTGCCGGGAAGAGGAAGTAGGCCATGAACGCGCAGACCATCGCCGCCCGCATCGGCACTGCCATTGACGGGGAGCATCTGGTTGCCATGCCCGAACCCGCCGCGGCCCTGGCCGTTCGCACCTTGGGCGACTTGCTGACCCAGTGGAAGGGAGGGTGTGTTTTGGCGGATGCCGGCTCCTATCTCCGTCGGCCCTGCTTTGCACCCCGGCCCCGTCGCAGCGGCCGTCCCCTGCCGGCTCCTCGTCCAAACATCGCCTCCGTCAAGCCGGTCAGCGCCCGTCTTCTCGCCTCCATCACCGGAGCATGGGCCTATTTCGAGTCAGTTGGGAAGACCGACCCCGCTTTGCTGCAGGGACCTGTCGCCGGAGAAGGACTCGAAAGGCTCGTCGAACTTCTCGTGGAGGAAGTCGGGGAACAGTGGCCCTTGGCCGCATACCTGGAGGAGGTCGTTTTCGAGGCCGAGAATCTCGCTGCCCATCATGGCCTGTGTTTGGTTCTTCCTCATATGGTCTACGAAGACGAGGCCGCCGGCGTCATCGAGGCCTTCCTTAGCGGGCCGCAGCACGTACATTCCTGGCTCGCGCATTCCTACGAGCTGATGCAGCACGAGCCGACGTTCGATCTTGAACTTCCTCCGAAAGACCACTCCCTGATCAAGGAAATCGGTTTCGGCCGATTGGTTGAAACCTACGCTACTTATGAAGGGGAAAAGAGTGTCGACCTGAAGAAGCTGGAGAGTTGGTGGGAAACATATTTCGGCAAGGTTGTGAAGGAGTTTCCCGTCCTTGCCGAAGAAGAATGGCCGATCATCTGCGGCAACGGCGGGCAGGATGCGGAACTCGTCATTACCTCCGCCAAGGACATACGGTTCGCCGTCGCTTACTCCGATGCCTATTACACGATGATGGACGACCTTCCGGACCCGTGGCAGATGGATCATAACGATGATGGAGCCACCGAAACCTTCATTCACGAGATCTGCGAGGTTTGGCGCAAGGCCAACGGAAAACGGTCCGTAAGGTGGACTACTCCAAAGCAACAGAGGCTTTCATATCTCTATCGGGAGGGGAAGCTATGAACGATAACGCCACCACGCAGCGCCAGCTCTACGGCGTCGGCATCTTCGAGGAGGAGATCGTCCTTTCCGACTTCACCGGCGAAGCCGAGCGTCGTTTCCTGGTCACTCCGGAACAGCTGATGGATTTCTTCCGGGCCGAGCGGACCTTTGTCCCTTTCCCCGGTTTGGTCTGGATGAAGGCAGACGGGGTGCGGGAGCGATACCTCTTCACACTGCCGCCCGGGCGGCGCACCATCCTTTACCGGCGAAAGAAGAAGGTCGTCGGCAAGCGCCTGCAGCTGCCGGCGATCGCCATCGAGGCGGCCGTCGTTCCGGCTGGAAGGATGATCCTCTCCATCCAACTTTGGGGATTCGCCGGCCGGGATCTCAAGGCGGACAGCATCCTCTACGAGCTGCCGCTTCCGAACCTGGGCGGCTCCAGCCTTTGCCTCGGCAGCACCGAGCGCGCGATTTCCGGCGATGTCCTCGGCGCCGTCGAGCGAACCATCTTCGATACCCCGTTCAACCACCACAACCACCTGGTCGGGAAAGAGTCCTTGCCGTTCCACGACTATGTCAAGAAATACGACGGCCGCTGCCCCCTGCGCACGCTCAAGCGCATCGGCCGCGGCCGCGACATCCTGGAGGGAAACCGATGAACCGCAAGACGCACCTGGCCCCGCAGTTCCGCCGGCTGGTTCTGGTCGGCACCGGCGGCACCGGCAGCTACCTCGCCCAGGGACTGGCGAAGATGGTCGCCGGCTACCGGCTCGACATCGAGGTCATTCTCGTCGACCCCGACGTCGTCGAGGAAAAGAACTGCGCCCGGCAGAACTTCATGGCCTACGAGATCGGCCAGCCCAAGGCCGAGGCCCTGGCCTTCCGGCTCAATCAGCAGTACGGCATCGGCTTCGGCGCCGTGTCGGCGAAGGGGGAAGAGTTTCTGTGGAACCCGGGATATTCGGGGATCCGCCACTCGCCCCGCCTGATCATCACCTGCGTCGACACCGTCGAAGCCCGCAAGCACTACAAGGGCGCCGGGCCCTGGCTCGATCTCGGCAACGGGCAGGAAGCCGGCCAGGCCCTCTACGGCACCACCGAGGACAAGAAGAAGATCAAGGCCGAGCTCGAAGGGTGGGAGACCACGCCGCACGTCGGCGCCCTGCCGAGCCCCTACCTGGTCGCCAACATGGCCCGGCGCCGCACCCGCAAGCGGCAGCCGTCCTGCGCCGACACTCCCTTTGCCGAGCAGGGCGTCTTCGCAAACGAATGGGCCGCCGCCGCAGGCCTCGCAATCCTGCGCCAGCTCCTGATCAAGGGGCAGCTGTCCACCCCGGCGATCTACTTCGACACCGGCAAGGGCCGGATGACGTCGGGATTTATTACACGGGAAACTCTAGCCGCTTGAGAGAGGTCATGAAATTTACTGCAGAGCAATACGCCGAGGCCATTAACCGGTTGGAGTTGGCTGCAACGCAACTGGATCCTGATGGGAGGTGCTGTGCCATTTGTGGTGACTCCGGCCATCAAGCTTGGGAATGCCATCACAACCCGCTGGTGCAGACAAAACATGTTGAAGCAGCGGAGAGCAAGTGGCGTTGCTTCCACTGCAATGAGGTCTTCGACGATTACGAGAAGGCGCGCCAGCATTTTGGAAACAATCCTTCGGCAACGCCTCGATGCGTCATGAAGAAATGTATGTGTCACGAGTGCCCCTGCAATCCAACGGAATGCGCCGGCAGGGGATAACGAAAAACCAAAACCCAGGAGGAGACAACCAATGGCAGAAACCAGAGCACAGATCGCCTACCACTTCAGATTCGACCCGGCCAAGGAGACCCCCGGCCTTGTCCGGCTGCCGGAGATGATCACCCGCACCCTCTCCGTCGGCGAAGAAATCGTCCCCGAGAAAGTATCGTCGGCCGTCATCCCCGAGGCCGATCGGGCGGCACTGCTGGCCGAGATGGAAAACCAGGTCCGCGAAGCGAACCGCACCGCCAAGCCGGCCGGAGGATCCGCCGACGCCGAGGCGGATAAAGATGAGATGAGCGCGTTTTGAAAAGGAGAAAATTCTGATGGGAAGCGGACTGTCACATAATGTGGCACTAGCCTTTATCGTGCGTAAAAGAGCAGAAACCGTAACCGTGAAGTGCCCGTATTGCCTGCAGGAGCATGAGCATTACTCGACCGGGGTTGCCGTGGCTATCTGCGGGCAGGGGGAATACAGCATCATCGAGCCAATGAAGAGGAGATAGAGAGATGACCCAGCAAACCGACATGATCGTCAAGTTCGAAGGCAAGGAATACAACGTCCCGGCCGGGTTCACCGCCGAGGAATTCGTCGACTCTCTGGCCGTAACCAACCCCAAGGCGGCGACAGCGAAGCTGATCAAGGACGGGGAGGGGAAGTTCACCCTCAAGCCGACGTATCAGGACAAGGGGTGATGACATGCAGATAGAGGAAATCAGCAAACTGTCCGGAAATGAACAGAACGACCTCCTAACGCTACAGGCCAAGGTCAACGAGGTGGTCCGCAAGTTCAACCAGATGGTTGAGCCGGTGGTGCTCTCTTCGGATTGCGCATTCGTGCCGAGCTTGCCGCCGGCAACCGTCTCGGCGGATGCCGACGCTGGCGCCGGACCCGTGGCCATACTCGAGACGTGCCCCCATTGTGGGGGCCTGAAGCTAAAGGAGTGATGCGATGACAGCAGCAGAATTCAACAGCAGGTACCCGGTCGGAACTCCGGTGTTTTACCACCCCATCATCGGCAAGCCCGAAGGGCGGGAAACCCGAACCAGGTCCGAGGCTTGGGAACTCGGGAACGGGGAGCCGGTAGTCAAGATCGAAGGTCTTACCGGCGGAGTCTGTCTCGACGCGCTGACCATTCTGGTCGATTGAAGCGAACCCGGCCCAATGGTTAACCCTCGGAGTTGCCATGAAATACGACCCTTTGAAAAACAAGATTGTCATCACGCCAGAAGAAGTACAGATGGCCGCCCATTGCCTGATGTACGCATTGCGCAATATCAGGCTTGCAGCCGGCCTGCCGCTGGAAAAGCACGAAAGGCCCGGATGTCTGGAGCCGGCAGATCATGCCCAGCGCGGGATTCTCGAAGCCGCAAAGGCCCTCGGGATGGACTTGGGTGCAGAATGGGGGAACGAGTTAGATCTACGTCAAGAGGTTTAACGCTTAAGCTGCCGGACCATGGAGGAATCGATGGATATCAATTTGAAGTGGGGCCGCAAAGGGATTGACTCGATGGCCGAGAAGATCCGCAGAGACGGAGAATGCGCTGAACTGTCCGCACTTGTTTGTTTAGACATGATTGTGATGCTGCAAGCAGAGGTAAAACGGTTGGAAACTGAAAACGAAGAACTTGGGCAGCAGGTTTGCAGCGAGTGTAGCCCCGAAAACTACGGGTGGATCTTTAATCGTGTGGAGGGGAAGGCGGCGTGTGGTTGTATGACGGAAGCGGAACCGTTCCAGATTCTACAGGCGGCCTTGGAGAGAATAGCGCAAGGCAATTACTCGGAGTCGCAGCAAAGCAGAATGGCCCGCAAAGCATTGCATGCTGTGCTCCCGCTTGATCACCCCGATGTGTTTTA
>Ga0102953_1000085_pt1 | contig 59825 bp, 47 predicted proteins | sample SalPon2A_C_D2_MG_FD_78509 | JGI IMG/M metagenome (GOLD analysis project Ga0102953, IMG submission 78509) | Soil microbial communities from South San Francisco under conditions of wetland restoration - Salt Pond MetaG R2A_C_D2_MG | ecosystem: Environmental > Terrestrial > Soil > Wetlands | place...
GATAGAAAGGATTCTCTTTGCCAGCTTCTTTACAACCAGGATGATCTTTACACTCAAATGGAATTTATTAAATGGGCAAACCCGGATGCAGAATTTTATTCAAGACTTTACGATATATTAAAAGGTGACATCGAGAAAATAAATTCCTATGGAGCAGATTATCTTCGCGAACAACTCAGTTTTAAAAATAAAAATGATTTCCGGGTAGAAACAGCTTTAGGTATGCTGGACAGGTATGGCGTAACCGAAGGTTCTGTTGAAAATAAAGATTTGCAGTTAGTTTCTGAAATGCCGGAAATACTTGAAGATGAAGAATACCTGAAAGAAAAGATGATGAGTGATAATAAAAAACTTTTATCCGTTGTTCAATATTTCAGGGGTGAGGAATGCAGAAGAGTTTACATTTCAGAATATTTTGGTTTTAATGATGAAGAGCCATGTGGAAATTGCGATAACTGTACATTAAACGCAATAGAATAAATTTTTTACCTCGTGTAATAGCTGGAATATTTATCAAGCAAGGCCCTGATTACTTTTTGATATCTTGTACCGTTTTTTTCCGCAATCTTCTTAAAAAATTCAACGCTTGATTTACTTAGATTTAATGTAACTTTAACATTATCTTCTTTAAAAACCAATTCTCCCGGTTTTGGAAGAAAATCTTTAACGATCTCCACTTTGCCGATTTCTCCTTCACTGTATTTTATTTTCTTTTTCATATATTTTTTTCCCTTTTCTCCAGTATCCCGCACCAAAAATTCTGATTATATTTTTCCTGTAGGTAAAACGAACTGTTACAATAGTCTCATTAACACTTCCAAAACAATAAAATCTTTCCTCACTGCCACTATGTTCTTGATCTTTTGCAATTATCCTGTTTTTATCTGCAAATGCATATTGTGCTTCTTTGAAAGAAATTCCATGTTTCTTTTGATTTAACAGTTCTTTATTTTTATCCCACTCAAATATTGTTTGTTGAACCAAAGTTTTATTTTTAATATACATACTTTTATATGGCTTTTCAACCATATAATTACAGTCTGCAAGAGAACTTTTGATGTATAAAGACATAAATCAGATAGACGAATTCAACGAATTTATAAAATCAAACGAGGCCGCACTTGTATATTTTTCAACTCCGGAATGTAATGTCTGCAAAGTTTTAAAACCTAAAGTGCTGGATTTCCTTTCAGAAAATTTCCCGGAAATAAAACCTGCATATGTAGATTGTGAAACGATGAAAGAATTAGCTGCGCAAATCAGAATATTTGCAATCCCTGTAGTCATCATCTTTTTTGAGGGAAAAGAATCAATCAGAAGAACAAGAAACATTAATCTTGATGAACTAAATTCAATTTTAAACAGACCTTACGAATTATTATTTGACTAATCTTCACCTACGTGAACATTCAGCTTTTTCACAAAATCTTTTCCGCCAACGATAATTAGTGAGACTGTAATTAATCCCAAAGTGATAAAAACAGTTGCAAACCCTATTATTACTATCTGCTGAGCAATTTCCAGCTCAACCAGAGCCATTGCAGCAAAAAAGAGAAGCACAACCGCTTTTGTAAACTTTGCAATTAGTCCGGCTCTCGGAACCTGTTCTCTTTTTAAAGATTTGTGAATTGAATTAGAAGTCCAGCTTGCAATCAGCCATCCTATTAAAATAATAACTGATGAAATTGCAATCTTTGGTAAATAAAAGATAGCTCCTTCAAGAACTTTAGAAAATATTACCAATTTCCATGCATTTAATGCATCGTTAAAAAAGATTATAAAGATTATAAAAAAGAAAAAATTACCTATATAATTGTACATACCGTATCGAACATCTGCTTTTGCAAAATCTTTTCCCCAGCGAAAACTTACCAGGAATTTTTCAAGCCTTAATAAAACAGCCATTTGAATTATGACTCTTTTAACAAACCACCCAAGAAACCAGCCAACTACGACTAGAATAATTCCGGCAAATAAATTCGGGAGATAGCTGATAATGTTTTGCCCCAATCCCCCAAACAATTCCTGTAATTTATCACTCATTTTATTCACCTTCTATTTTAAATGGTTTAAATAAGGCGCTCCAGAAGGAAGGCCTTTCTTCATATTCTTTCAGCCAGATTACAGGACATTTTACACTTTCCGTAATTTCCTGCGCAAGCGACTTCTTAATCATTAATTCAAGAAAATCTCCGGATTGTCCTCCCATTAAAACCAGGTCGGCATCTTTTGATTTTTTAACAATCCCGTTTAAAACATCTGAATCATCAATTACCTCAACTCTTGCTGTCAAATTGTTTTCTGATATTATTTCATTTATTTGTTTTAATTTTTCTTCGCGCTTATATTCAGCCACTTCCCTGTCAAATACAATTGCAAAAATTAATTCAGCGTTAAAATAATCTACAAAAGAAGGTGCAATTTCAGCAGCTAATCTTGTATGAGCATCCGGACTAAACGGAATTAATATTTTATTTACTTTTTCAGTTGTAAATGTTCCGTGGAGAATTGCAACTTCGCTAGGCGCTTTCTGCAAAACAGTATCGATTAATGATGAAAAAACTCTGTCCATAAAGTTCGGTTGTTTCTGCCTTCCAGTTACTATAAAATTACAGCCTTCTTCAATTGCAGTATCAACAATTCCCTGGGAAATTCTATGAGAAACTTTTACAATAGACCTTACATTAATACCTGAATCTCCTATAATTGATTCAGCTTCATCAAGCAATGATTTATATCGATCAGCACTATCCAATCCAACCTGAAGTTTTTTACCTTCGCCGACTTCAATTACATTTAGAAAAATTATCTGCCCGTTATGTTTTTTAGCAATTGCCATTGCAACGGAGGTAAGGCTTTTAACAGTCTTTTGATTTGATAAACAAACAAGAATGCTGTATTCTTTTTTCTCAATTCTCTCAAGCGCTTTAACTTTTCTAATATGTTCCACTTCCCTGTCGGCAGCGTAAAATTTATAAATCATAAGTCCCATTACAGTCCATATACCAGTAATTATCCATGCTATTAAAGAATACTCAAGCATATAAACTGCAAGGAATAAGAGAAGTGCAATTCCAAAAATTGATAAATAAGGATAAAGCGGAACAAAGAAACCTCTATCAAGATCAGTACGTTTTTTTCTCAATCTTATCATTGCAAGGTTTACCTGCAAAAATAAAAGCAGGAACATAATATCGGCAGCACTTGCTACGTCTTCAATCGGGAGAGACACAGCCATAACAACTACAATTACCAATGCGCCAACTATTCCCCAGTGGGGAGTAAAGTTTTTAGGATGAACCTTGGCAAAGAAAGAAGGGAAATTTCTATCACGCCCCATAGCAAAGGCTACACGGGAAGAAGAATAAATAGTAGCATTAAGTGCGGACATTGTGGAAATTAATCCACCCACCAAAATCATTATTCCACCGCCTACAAAAAAGTGGCGCGCCACTTCAACAAGTGCTGTTTCTTTTTGTGAAGCCAGGTAATCCCATGGAGTCATGGTTCCCGAATTTACAGACCCGATTGCAGTAATTGCAACTAGTAAATAAATTGGAACAACAATAATTAGTGATAGAAACACAGCCCTCGGAATATTTTTCTTCGGATTTTTTATTTCTTCGGAGCTTTGTGCTATTACTTCAAATCCCTGGAATGCAATAAATGTTAATCCCATTGCTTTGAAAACGCCGCCCCATCCATGTGGCATAAATGGACTGAAAGTAGTTTGCCAATCGCCTTTGCGCAAAATTAATTCTAACCCAAAACCAATAAATATAATCAGAATAACAATTTTGCCTATCGTTACAAGGTTTCCAATCTTTCCTGTTTCTGAAGCTCCACGAAAATTTATATATCCAAATAACAGTGCGGCACCGGCAGCAAGAAGTTTTTGAGGTGAAAAAAATCCCCAGTATGGAAAGGTAACTCCTAGTTCATGAAACACGTGTTCAAAATAAGCACCAAAACCAAGCGCATAAAGACTGCATGCAACGGCGTGAGCAAACCAGCTCATCCAACCGGAAAGAAATCCATTCCATTTCGGAAGACCTTCTTTAACCCAAAGATATCCACCGCCTGCATCGTGATAACAGGAACCAAGTTCTGCATAAGCCATCGCTGTAAAAAATGCCACAAAGCCATTAAGAGTAAAAGTAATAAGTAAAGCCGGACCAGCAACACCAGCAGCAATTCCAATTAACACGAAAATTCCCGCACCAATCATTGCCCCAACGCCGATCAGTGTTGCATCAAGCAAGCTCATTTCGCGGCTTAATCGAACTTCGGTATCAAATTTCTTCATATTACCCTCTGTTTTAGAAGAAAACCCCACGCATTAGGTCGGGATAAATTACCCTAAAAATGTTATATGCGCAATAAGAAAATATTGAAATAATTGTTTGGCTAAATTCTTTAAATTTGATTAAGCATCGATAAATACCGATTTTGCATGGCTATATTAATTATGTTATTCCAAGAAAATTTAGTTTCCTAATTTTTGTAAAATTATTTCATAAATAAATTGAGTAAGATGGAGGTTTAGTTATGTCGAATGCATATTTCAAAGTACCCACTCCGATAAACGAACCGGTACTTTCATACGCTCCGAATAGTCCGGAAAAAGCAGAATTGAAGAAAAAACTTAAAGAACTTCAATCAAAAAAAATTGAAATTCCATTAATCATTGGTGGAAAAGAAATAAAGACAGGAAGAACTGAAGAAATAAGAGTTCCCCATAATCACAAAAAAGTTCTTGGCAAATATCACAAGGCAGGTGCAATAGAAATTAAAATGGCAATTGAAGCTGCACTTGAAGCCAGAAAAAAATGGGCTGATATGCCTTGGGAACACAGAGCAGCAATATTTTTAAAAGCTGCTGACTTATTAGCTGGTCCGTGGAGATCAACTATTAACGCAGCAACAATGCTGGGACAATCCAAAACAGCTTATCAGTCGGAGATCGATGCAGCCTGCGAACTCATTGATTTCTGGAGATTCAATGTTTATTACATGACACAATTAATGACTGAGCAACCATATTCACCTGCCGGAATGTGGAATCGTTCAGAATACAGACCGCTCGAGGGATTTGTGTTTGCAGTTTCTCCTTTTAACTTTACTTCAATTGGCGGCAATCTTCCAACAGCACCGGCAATGGTTGGAAATGTCGCTCTTTGGAAACCGGCTTCTACCGCAGTTTATTCAGCTTACTTTTTGAAAAAACTTTTAATCGAAGCAGGCGTTCCGGCGGGAGTAATTAATTTTATCCCGGGTTCCGGCAGAGAAGTTGGCGATCCGGTTATGGACAGTCCAGATCTTGCTGGTATTCATTTTACAGGTTCAACTTCAGTTTTCCAGGGAATGTGGAAAAAGGTTGGAGATAACCTGAGCAAAATGAAATACTATCCGAGAATTGTCGGTGAAACCGGCGGTAAAGATTTTATCTTTGCTCACAATCAGGCAGATGTAGATTCATTGGTTGTTGCAACAATCCGTGGTGCATTTGAATACCAGGGACAGAAATGTTCAGCAGCATCGAGAATGTATATTCCAAAATCAATCTGGCCTGAATTCAAGAAAAAATATGTTACTGAAGTTAAGAAAGTTAAAATGGGTAATCCTGAAGATTTTACTAACTTCATGTCTGCAGTAATAGATAAAGCAGCATTCAAAAGTATTACTGAATATATAGACTATGCAAAAAAAGCAAAAGATGCTGAAATAATTACAGGCGGAAAGTATAATGATTCTGTCGGCTATTTTATTGAACCAACAACAATCGTAACAACTAATCCGAAATTCAAGACAATGCAGGAAGAAATTTTTGGACCTGTAATGACGATTTATGTTTATGACGATAACAAATTTGACGAAACACTTGAATTGTGCGACACTACTTCTCCTTACGCTTTAACCGGTTGTATCTGGTCACAGGACAGAGAAGTTTTGGTGAAGATGTCGAATAAACTTAGAAATGCAGCAGGTAATTTTTATCTGAACGACAAACCGACCGCAGCAGTTGTCGGTCAGCAGCCCTTCGGCGGTGGCAGAGCTTCGGGTACAAACGATAAAGCAGGTAGTGCAATGAACATTCTTCGCTGGATGACAGCAAGATCCCTGAAAGAAACCTTCGATCCTCCAAAAGATTGGAGATACCCTTTTATGGGTGCTAAATAAATAAAATTAAGGACATTCTTAAAGACCGGCTTCTCCCAAAAGCCGGTCTTTTTATTTTATCTCCACTTTCCTTTTTCCCAGAAAATAATTGTGTGTTTAGAATGGGAAATATTCTATTTTAATTATCATTATTTAAAAGGTTTTATGAAAATTTTCAATTTCAAATTTTCCGCCTTAGCTATAATAGCATTAATGTTTTGTACTGCAAAAATTTCTTTTGCACAAAACCAAGGCGCTAAACAAATACCTGTTGTAATTTCCAGCGATACGCTCTTTTTTATCAAATCAAACATTGGCCCATTCACTGCAGATCAAAGGGTAAATGAAATTGAAAGGAAAATTAATTCTATTATTATAAATGATGGAAACGTAGATTCTATAAAAGCAGAAGATTATTCTGGCTACACAAATATAATCCTTAATAATAAAATTATTCTATCAATAACCGACGCAGACGCCGATCTAGCAGGAAGGAAAAGAGCTGATCTCAGCAAAGAAATATTATTAATTCTAAAAGAAAAAATAAATAAAGAAGCCGAACATTATAGTAGCAAATCTCTAATAGTAAACGCTGCAATCTCACTGGGATTGTTGATTTTACTTCTACTTATTCTATGGTTGTTTACAAAGGTATTCCCCAGGGGATATACATTTATTGAAGGATTGGAGAGAAAAGTTTTTAAACCATTTCGATTCCGATCACAGGAAATTTTAAGTGTAGAGAGTATTTCCTCATTTTTCATTGTATTACTTAAAGGAGTGCGGCTAGCTATAACACTGGCTTTGTTCTATTATTTTATTACCTATATAATGGGACTATTTCCATGGACAAAAGATTGGAATATTAAACCAATATTAGGTGGTATCCTTTCTTCTATTGTACTTATCGCAGCAACTTATGTTATTCTAAAGTCTGTTTTTGTATTTCTAAAAATGTTCAGCACTAAAGTCGAAAGTTGGAAAGGTACTGTAATTAATTCTGTTAAGGTAAAAAATGTTGAAGTATTATCTGAAGAGAGAATTGTTGAGCAGATTAAATTAGGAATAAAGGCAGTAAATTTTATAGTGCTAATAATTGTTGGCTATTTCTTTTTTACTTTATTATTCAGTTTTTTCTATTTCAGCAAAACCTGGGCATCAACATTAATTAGTTATATAGTTGATCCACTAATAAGTGTGCTTGTTTCTTTTATAAATTTCCTTCCAAACTTATTTACAATTATTGTAATTATTTTTGTAATTCGGTATGTCCTAAAGTTCATAAAATTTATTTTTAGTGAAATTGAAAGGGGAACTTTATCATTTCAGAAATTTCCATCTGAATGGGCAGAACCAACTTATAAAATAATAAGATTTTTATTATTTGCATTTAGTGGTATTGTTATATTTCCCTATCTGCCGGGTTCAAATTCTCCTGCCTTCCAGGGAGTTTCAGTGTTTTTGGGAATTCTCTTTTCATTAGGTTCATCTTCAGCAATAGCAAATATGGTTTCAGGTGTAGTTTTAACTTATATGCGACCTTTCAGAATTGGTGACAGGGTAAAAATTGCAGATACCATGGGGGACATTGTTGAAAAGACACTGCTAGTAACAAGAGTTAGAACCGTTAAAAATGTTGATGTTTCTATTCCAAATGCGATGGTGCTGGGAAGCCATATAATTAATTTCAGTTCATCAGCTAAAAGGATGGGATTAATTTTACATACTAAAATTACAATTGGCTATGATGTACCCTGGAAAAAAGTACACGAATTAATGAAGAGTGCTGCAATATCCACAGAGCATATTTTGGATACTCCCGAGCCTTTTATTTTACAAACAAGTCTTGATGATTATTACGTTAGTTATGAATTGAATGTTTATACAGATAAACCCGGCATAATGTCAAAAATATATTCTGACCTTCATCAGAATATTCAAGATAAGTTTAATGAAGCAGGAATAGAAATAATGTCACCAAGCTATTCGGCTGTTCGTGATGGTAATCAAACTGCTATTCCGGATGAATATTTGCCGAAAGGTTACATTCCAAAACCATTCAGGATATTTCCGTTTGGCGATATTTTAATAAAAAAGAATAATCCTGAAAAAGAATGATGAATTTGGACGGTCTAAACAATATTTTTTTATATATTAGTCACATAAATTAATTATTAATATCCGGTAAAAGCCAATGTTTAAGAAATTATTACCAAAAGAAGAAAAATATTTTGAAGATTTTAAAGAAATGATCTCCCACATTCAGGAGATGGCCAAACTAACGCATCAGCTTTTTACTGCAGAAGTACCCGATAAGGATTTGCTGCTGCAAATCAGACCTTTGGAGCGCAGGTGTGATGAAGTTTCTTCAAAAGTTATAAAAAGATTGAACAAAACTTTTATCACTCCTTTCGATCGTGAAGATATCTTTACACTTATTAAAAAACTTGATGATATAGGAGATATGCTTCTGGCTGCTTCCCTTCGAATTGATATTTTTAATGTTACAAAAAAGATCAATCACGCTGACAAACTAGCTGCTATAGTTTTACAACAGATTAAAGAATTAGGTATTGCTTTAAATGATTTAAAGGTTAAACATACAAACGAATGTAAAGCCGTAGCTGTACTTGAAACTGAAGCTGACAAAGTTTATCAGCAGGCAATGAAAGAATTATTTCTGGAAGAAAAAGATCCGCTGAACGTGATAAGAAAAAAAGACATACTCAGCATACTGGAAGAAGCTTCCGATAAATCACAATCCGCAGCTAATGTAATTCTTTCAATATTCATTAAAAACGCGTAACTGAATATGACTTTTGCTTTAATAATTATTGGGATGGCACTCATATTCGATTTTTATAATGGAATGAACGATGCCGCTAATTCAATTGCAACAATAGTTTCTACACGCGTTTTAACTCCTATGCAGGCCGTTATTTGGGCAGCATTTTTTAATTTTGCTGCAGCATTTATTTTTGGTGTTAGCGTTGCCAATACAATTGGTAAAGGAATTGTTGATGTTTCAATTGTAAACAACACGGTTATTTTTTCAGGACTCGTTGGTGCAATTTTGCTATCGGCAACTGCTACTCATTTAGGAATGCCAATTAGCATATCTCATGCAATTATCGGAGGTTACGGTGGAGCGGGAATTGCAAAAGCCGGATTCAGTGCCTTGGTTGCAAGTAGTTTTTCGACAGTGGTAATATTTATTTTTCTTGCTCCAATTATGGCCTTTGTTGTCGCCTTGCTTTTTTCCGTTTTAACTACCTGGATAGTAAAAGATAAATCACCCGGCAAAGTAGATAATTATTTCAGAAAATTACAGTTGGTTTCTTCTGCACTTTTCAGTTTGAGCCACGGATCAAATGATGCGCAAAAAACAATTGGAATAATCGCTGTGGTCTTATTTACAAACGGACTTCTTGGCAGTACTTTTTATGTGCCAAATTGGGTAATTTTTTTAAGTTATTCTGTTATTGCGTTGGGAACAGCAATTGGGGGCTGGAAAGTAATAAGAACACTTGGAATGAGAGTAACAAAACTAACACCCTTTGGTGGATTCAGTGCCGAAACTTCGGCAGGTATCACTATTTCAATAGCCTCCCTGTTAGGGATTCCTGTTAGTACAACCCATACAATTACAGGTTCAATAATCGGGGTTGGCACAATGAAAAGTTTTTCAGCAGTGAGATGGGGGGTAGCAAAAAATATTTTATGGGCATGGGTATTGACAATTCCTCTTTCTGGAATTTTTGCATTTATTGCCTACGAGGTTTCTGTTTATATAACCGCCCTGATTAAATAAAAATTAGTCTAAGATTTTATTTTAACATTTGATGGAAAACGAACGGTAAAGGTGGTTCCCTCTCCTACAATACTCTTGAGAAGTATTTGCCCACCAAGCAATTCTGTAAATTTTTTAGTTAGGGTCAATCCAAGGCCAGTACCTTCAAAAAACCTGCTGGGTCCTTCACTGGCTTGTCTGAATTCTTCGAAAATAATATTTTTTGCATCATCCGGTATCCCTATGCCAGTATCAATTACCCTTATTTCAATAATTTGATTTTCATTCTCACTCATTTTTTCAAGTTCAACAGTAACACCGCCTTCATGTGTGTATTTTAAACCATTATTTACAAGATTACTCAATATCTGCAATAAGACTTTATAATCCAGTTTTAACTTACAATCCTGATCAAGTAAAAGAGTTTTCAGATAAAGATTTTTCTTTTTTGCAAAACTTTCAAATAATCTAACGGTTTCCTGAACAATATCAGCAACATTCAATTCCTGAAATTTTAATTCGTATTTATTTGATTCAACTCTAGATAAATCAAGTATTGAATTCAATGTATCCTTCAATCTTAGGCTGCTTATCCTAATAGTTTCAGCCATTGTTTTGAATTCGGGGTCTTCAATTTCTGAACTCAATATTTCAGAATAGCCAATAATTCCTATCAATGGTGTTCTCAGTTCATGACTCATATTAGCCAGAAAAACGGACTTCAGCCGGTTCATTTCTTCTGCTTTTTTCTTTCCTTCTTTCAAGATTTCCAGAGATTTTTTACGCTCACTTATATCCATATAAATTCCATAAACACCTATAAGTTTATTATCAATATTTATAGGATAGCCAACAATTGAAACATCAATTAAATTTCCATCCTTCCTTTTTCTTACAGTGTCGTGATGAACAATTTCATTCCCGAGAGCTTCGTTACTCAGAACTGAAGCTTCTTTTACAAATCCTTCAGGTACTATCAAATCATTTAATAATAATCCCTTGATTTCTTCCAGTGTGTATTGAAATAAATTTTCAAAACCTTTATTAATGTTTATTATCCTGTCTTCATTATTAAGCATACATATTGCAAGTGGTGAGCTATCAAACAATTGCTTAAAATATGCCGTTTGCAATCTTATAATCTCTTCTGATTTTTTCCTTTCAGTAACATCACGTACTATCGCTTGAATATAAATTTCACCAGCAAATTCAACACTATTTAGCGTTACTTCAGCATCAAATAATGCCCCATCATATTTTTTATGTTTCCAGTAAAAATATTGAGGTTTCCCACCCAATGCTTCCATAATTAATTGCTGACCCTTCTGTCTGGATGATTGTCCATCCGGCTGATATTCGGGAGAAAATTTAAATGGAGTATTATCAACAATCTGTTCTCTGCTACACCCAAACATTGTTAGTGTATGTTCATTGCAATCAATGAATGCATCATCTTTCATTAAAAATATTGCATCTTTAGCTGTATTAAAAAGTGTCTTAAATTTTGCTTCACTTTCCTGAAATGCTCTTTTATAAACTTTGTTTTCAGCTATATCTACAATAAAACCTTGTGTATAAAGAGGTTTTCCATGGGAATTTTTTACAACATTTGTGTAGTCCCTAACCCACTTAACAGTTTTATTTTTGGTTAATATTCTATATTCCTGTTCATAACTATCAATACCTTTCTTTTTGTAATATTGAATGTCTTTTAGAGCTTTTTCTATATCGTCCGGATGAATAATACTTTCATAATGAATTTTATTATTAAGAAATTCCTCCTTTGTATATCCATAATTTGCAACATTATCAGAAACGTACACTACCGGGTGACCTGCTTTATTGCTCCATTTAAAAAATACTACCGGGCTTTCATCCACAATTTTTGCAAATTCGTTTTTTTGAGATGTTATAGATTTAAAGGATTTTTTTAATTGGGAATTTTCAATTGCTTGTCGTGAATACTCTAATAATAATTCAGGAGGAAAAGGTTCTGTAAGTATATAGTCTGCACCAGCATCAACTATTTTTTTCTTTTCACTTAAGGTGGAGTTTCTTGCACAAAGCACTAAAACAGGAAGCGAATAACTATTATTTCTAATTTTGTTAATCAGCCCTTTAACCTGCCCCGGAGTAAATGATTTGTGAATAATTAGAAAATCGAAAGGCTTTTCTTTTGATCTTTTTTTAAAATCCTTAAAAGAACTAAATAAACTTAAATCTGCATTTTTAACCGGAAATATCTTTGAAGCTGTTTCAAAAAATTTAACTTTTTTTGTGGCGATTAATATATTTGAGCTTTGTTTTTTTCTCAAAGTCTTAAACCTGAGATTACATTTCTTATATCAATGAAATTTAATGTTCACTAATATTCTAAACATAATTCAATATGCACAAAATTACTAATTTTTACTAATTTAGTATTTATAAAAATTTACCAATCTAAACAAATTGTTATGTTTTAAAGTTTCAGGTTTAAAAACAGTGATTTTCTTTGAGGAAATTACTTATTTTATCAAAAATGGTTGGTGATTAAACTTTCTTGAATCATTTTTATGAATTCAGCTTCAATATTTTTCCCCCTGTTTCTTCCGTACCAAAGATGAATTTTTTCAAGTAATTCATGTTTTGTACAACTATCTGATTTCCATACTTTTATTAAATCCATTAATTCCCGGGGTCTTGGCCCCCATTTAAATAATTCATTCCCGTCTTCGTCAAATGCAACGAGAACAGGAATACTCCTGGTTCCATTTGTTAAATATTGATCCATGATATCCAGATTTGAATCCCTGAGAATCAGTTTAAGATAAATATTAGGATTTAATTCCGCCATTTTATTAAAATAAGGAATATTCTGAGCCGAATCGCCACACCAGTTCTCAGTAATAACCATCCAAATCTGTAAACTATCAATCTTCTGAATTTCACTTTTTAGTTCAGAAGAAACTCGGTAATACTTTTCAATTCTTCTGCTACGATGAAGGTTCAGTTTCTTAATTTCGTATTCATTTAATTCTACTGAAGTGAGTGATTCAGCATCCATATTCACGATTTCATTTTCCATCAATTCTATATATTCCTTATATGTTAACCCATTATGAGGTCTTTTATCAATAAAAAAGTGATTTGCCATATTTTCTCCGAAAATTCAAAAATTATATGTTCGTATATTTAGAATAAACACATTTATTATGTTGATTGGAAATGTGTTATTACCTAATTAGATGTAAAGAAATCAATTTTGATTCATTTTATCAAATATTATCAATAAATAAGAAATTTTGGGCTTTTTTTAAGTTTTTATAATATTAAATTTCTCTTGAAAATATCAAATATTTAGAAGGACAAATGACTGAAACGAAATATTTTACTGTAGTTGAGGCCAGAAGGACACTTCCATTAGTAAGGAATATTGTAAAAGATATTTTGGAGACTACAAAAGAAATAAGATTAATTGCAGACGACCTGAACGGGAAAATTGAAGACGATCCTAAAGTAAAAAAAATGGTTGAACAGGTAAATCATTTTATGAATGAACTGGAAGAAATAGGATGCTTTTATAAAGACTGGAATTTTTCAATCGGTCTGGTAGATTTTCCTGCTATTATTGAAGGTAAAGATGTTTTTCTTTGCTGGAAAAGTGATGAAGATGACATAAAATATTACCACGAAATGGAATCGGGGTTTGCAGGAAGAAAATTAATTCCTGAAGAATATTTTAGTGAAAAAAATAGTAGTAATTAGTTATCTAGTTTTAGTGATGTAGTATCTTGTGTTGACTTGCCACTAAACATATCCTTTATATTAAAAACGGCTTTGTATTTCCCGGCAGTGTAATCGGCACCAATATTAAACTGTGCTTCAAGATTTATTCCCTTAAAAGTTTCCTTTTCTTTCTTGTCCACTTCTTTAGTAAAAATAGATTTTAAAGTTTGCCCGCTTGCGGTTATTATATCAACCGTAAAGAAAATCCGGGCAGAGTACATATCATCTTTTTCATTTATTTTAAATCCGTGCACCTCTGTTAAAGCCTGAACTTCCCATCCTTTTCCCATATTCATAGCAAATGCATTTGTTCCGGAAACCGAAAGTTTTACTTCCTCTTCTTTTGAGCAACCTGCCATTAATAAAAGAAGAACCACTGATAAAAGATATATTTTTTTCATAATCATAATTATTTTGTTGAAGTGGCAAGATAAATAAATTTAAGAATGCGTCTCTGCAATAATTTAAGAATAAACTTAATAACTGCAAAGACGCAAAATATTAAATAAAGAACTACCCGTTATTCTTCTGAAAATCGTTCATAAAGCTTACAAGATCTACAACTCCCTGTTTGGGAAATGCATTGTAGATTGAAGCTCTAATTCCACCAACAGAACGATGGCCTTTTAATCCGCTAAAGTTTAAAGCAGATGCTTCTGAAACAAATTTTTTCTCAAGCTCTTCACTTGGTAAATTAAATGTTACATTCATTAATGAACGGCTATCTTTTTCAGCGTGACCTTTATAAAAGCCATTACTGGAATCAATACAATCATAAAGAACGCCGGCTTTTTCTTTATTCAATTTATACATCTCATCAAGTCCGCCCATATCATTTAACCATTTTGTGATTAAAGAAATAATATAAATTCCGAAAACTGACGGTGTATTATAAAGTGAACCTTTTTCAGTATGAGTTTTGTAATTCAACATTGTATGAAGAGAATCCTGGCATCTTTCGGTCATATCTTTTCGGATAATAACAATTGTTACTCCACTTGGACCCATATTTTTCTGTGCGCCTGCATAAATCAATGCGTATTTATTAATATTCAGTTTTTTATGCATTATATCAGAAGATGCATCACAAATCAGAGGAACATTACCAACATTTGGTTCTGAATGCCACTCGGTTCCAAAAATTGTATTATTGGAAGTAAAATGAACATAAGATGCATCTGTGTCCAGGTTTAGTTCTTCTTGTTTTGGAATCCTGTTGAAGCCATCTGCTTCAGTAGTTGCTGCAATATTTACGGCACCGACTCTTTTAGCTTCTTTTACAGCTTTTTTTGACCAACTACCTGTTACAATGTAATCGGCTTTATTTTTAGGCGGCATTAAATTTAAAGGGATCATTGAAAACTGTAGACTTGCACCTCCCTGCAGAAAAAGTATATCGTAATTATCCCCGATGTTTAGAAGTGATTTTAATCCATCAACTGCATCCGCAAAAATTTTGTCAAATGTTTTTGAGCGGTGGCTTATTTCGAGAACCGACATCCCGACACCCGGAAGCATAAAAAGATCTTTCTGAGCTTCTATTAAAACTTCTTCCGGCAGAATTGCAGGTCCAGCACTAAAATTATAAATTCTTTTATCCATTTTATTTTTCCCTTTTTATTTGGTTCTAAATTTTAGCTTTACTTAAATTAAATGACAAAGCAAACCGTCTCTCAATTTTGGTTCAAACCAGGTTGATTTAGGAGGCATAATTTCTCCTGCATCAGAAATATTCATCAGGTCATCAAGAGAAACGGGATAAAGTGAAAATGCCGCTGCCGCTTTTCCTGAATCTACAAGTTTTTCAAGTTCCTTTGTTCCACGAATTCCACCTACAAAGTCTATTCTTTTATTTGTTCTCGGATCATCAATATCCAGGACTGGGGTTAATAGGAAATCTTGTAGAACACTTACATCCAGGGTTTCACCAACTGATTTTGAAAGAGAAAGGCTTGCAGTAACATTATCTTTTGGTTTTAATGAATACCATTTTTTATTTAGATACATTCCATAAGTTCTTTTTTCGGACGGTTCTTTTTTATCAGTTTTTTCAACTGTGAACTTTTCACTTACTTCATTTAAAAATTCATCCGTTGATTTTCCATTCAAGTCTGCAACAACACGATTATATGGAAGAATATTTAATTGAGCAGCAGGAAAAAGAACTGCAATAAAATAATTATATTCTTCATTGCCTGTATGTTTTGGATTTGCTTTCTTTTTTTCTTCTCTTGCTCTACCTGCACTTGCTGCCCTGTGGTGTCCGTCAGCAATATATAAGTTTTTAACTTTTCCAATTTCTTCAACTATAGTATTATTATAATTATCAGGTAAAATCCACACGGAATGTTTTATCCCATCAACCGAAGTAAAATCATAAATCGGTTCAGTATTTTTCATTGTCTGATCAACAATTTTATTTACCGCTTCAACATCCCGGTAAGTAAGAAAAACAACGCCGGTTTGCGCGCCGGTTGTTACAATATGATTTGTTCTGTCGTCTTCTTTTTCTTTTCTTGTTTTTTCGTGTTTCATTATTACGTTGTTATCGTAATCATCAACAGAAAAAGTTGCACCGATTCCAACCTGGGATTTACCGTTCATTTCCAATCTGTATAAATAAAAATGAGGCTTTTCATCTTCAACAAGCGGAGCTTCTTTTTTTAGATTATCTAAATTCTCTTTTGCTTTTTTATAAACTTCCGGTGAGTAAGGACTGGTGTTTTCATCAAGATCAATTTCCGATCTTGTAACTCTTAAAAAACTTAGCTGATTTTCTCCTGCCAGTTCTTTTGCTTCTTCGCGATTTACAACATCATACGGAACACTCGAAACCAGGTGCGATTTCTCTTTTGCGGGTCTTAATGCTTTAAAAGGTCTGATAATTGCCATTTTGATCAAAATCTCCATTTTTTGTGAAAAGAACGTTCTTTAAAATCCATAAAATATTACCAATAATCCATGTAAAAGAGCGAATTAATCTTAAATAATTGAATAATTCTTTGAATATACTGATAGTCTGAGTATAATCCTGAAATTATTACAATAATATTTTGTAAAACTTTAAAGTATCGCTATTTTTAGCGCTTTCATAAATCTAACGTTATTTTATGCCCAACAACAAAGCAACCGGAAGAAAAAAAATAATCGGAAATGTAAAATATCACAAAAATTTTTATTCAAAATTTTTGGATAACGAAAGAGATATAATCATTTGGCTTCCTCCATCATATAAAAAAGAAAAAGGAAAAAATTACTCTGTTCTCTACATGCACGACGGTCAGAATATTATGGATCCGGAAACTTCTTATGCTGGCGTTGACTGGAGAATTGATGAAACTGCAACAAAGCTTATCAAAAAAAATAAAATTAAAGAAATAATAATTGTCGGCATATATAATACTAAGGACAGATTTGAAGAATACAGTGATTCCGAAAAAGGTAATTTATATATGCAGTTTATTATAACTGAATTAAAGACATTTATAGACACTTCCTACAGAACATTGACAGATAAAAACAATTCTGCATTAATGGGTTCTTCAATGGGAGGGTTAATTTCATTTTTGATAGCCTGGAAATATGAAGATGTTTTTGCAAAGGCTGCATGCCTGTCAAGCTCTTTCTATTATGATGATGAAAAAGCAATCAAGCTCGTAAAAGATTACAACGGACCTAAAAAAGATATTAAAATTTACATCGATCATGGTGAAGACGGTTTGCCCCGTGGACAAAAAATGTTCGGTGTTCTTACGGAAAAAGGTTACGTGATTGGTACTGATATGGATTATTTTTACGATCCCGGTGCACAACATAACGAAGCAGCCTGGGCAGACAGGATTGAAAGACCTCTTAAATTCTTCTTCAAGCCAGAAGCCACGTAGCATATATTTCACCAAAAATTTGCGTTTAGCATTTTATTTTCTTTTAATTCAAGTCCGCTTTTGCGGACTTTATATATTTTCTGGATTATTATGATGATGCAAAATGTTTCAAAATATTTTTTCGTTTTATTAATATCGATATCAATTTTTTCCTGCGCCGGAGAAACAAACTATCTCGTAAATTTAAAGCTGGCTAAAAATGCAGTCATCAGTTACAGGGAAAACGGCGGATTTCATAAAGACGCAATGGATGCAGTTGACAAAGCAAAAATTGAATTTGATAAAATTTCCCCTTCCAAAAATTCAGTAGTTATTTTTGATATTGACGAAACTGCACTTTCAAATTATTCAGTAACTAAATCACTTGATTTCGCTTATATCGAGAAAGAGTGGGACAAATGGATTGACAGCGCAAAAGCTCCCGCAATCCCCGAAGTAAAAAATTTATATGCTTATCTTATTGCCCGCGGATTTAAAATTATTTTTATTTCGGGTAGAAAAAATTTCCAGCGCGAAGCAACAAGAAAAAATATGATTGAGGTTGGCTACACAGATTTCGATACTTTGATTTTCAAAACACCGGATTATTTTGGCAAAACCGCGTTAAAATATAAATCGGATAAAAGAACCGAGATTGAAAAAGCCGGCTACAAAATTGTGGGAACCGTCGGCGACCAGTGGAGCGATCTTGAAGGACCTTATCACGGGATACAGGTAAAGATTCCCAATTATCAGTATTATATAGAATAATTATTCCTTAACAGCCTTCAGTAAATTTACATTTTCGTTATCGATAAAATCCAATCACCTATGGTTTTTAATGCAATCGGCGCAATTGTTTGCTCTATCGTTCTATATTCATTAGGCAGACCTATTTTTGCTGTTTGAAATAAATGATTCAATCCTTTTAGTTCAACCACTTTGAAATCTTTGTTCCCGCCTTTTGTCAACGCCTTTTTAATAGCGGCTAAATTCTCTTTAGGGGAGACCTGCAGGTCTTTACTTCCGTTAATTGCAAGTACCGGACATTTTACTTTTTCAAGTACGGGTGCAGGATCATACTTAAAAAAATATTTAAGCCACGGTTTCTCAACAAGACTCAGCTTCTTTAACACTACAGAAGTATCACCGATTTTTTTTCTTTCTTCTTGGCTCAATGAATTATAATACTTTCGAAATTCATTTAATATCTCGTTATGTGCTTTTATACTGTCTGGTTGATTTTTTATAATGTCATATAACTTTGATTCAAACTTTGTTTCATTTCTAATATAGTTTTCGGGTAATCCCTCGGCTCTGGCAATCAGTTCACCCTGTTTTAGAAATATTTGATCCCCCGGCAGACCGGTACCGGCCATTAAAACAATGAAAGCAATATTCTTGGATTTAACCGCAACCATAGGTGCGATCACACCACCCTCGCTATGACCAATCAATCCTATTTCTTTTTTATTTACTTCTTTCCTCGTCTTAAGATACTCTACTCCTGCAAGAGCATCGCCTGCAAAATCTTTTGACGTGGCAGATGCAAAATCCCCTGTCGATTTTCCTACTCCTCTGTCATCCACACGAAGCACGGCTATTCCCCGCCTCGTTAAATAGTCTGACAATACTAAAAATGGTTTGTGGCCCAACAGCTCTTCATTCCTGTTCTGCGCGCCTGAACCTGTGATTAATAGAACAGTAGTGAATGGACCACCTCTTTTAGGATAAGTGAAAGTTCCGGCTAATGTAATTCCCACCTTTTTATTCTCGTATTTTACATCCTCAGAATTATAAGGATAGGGTTTCTTTGGTTCCTGGTATCTGTTATTGATCTTTTCGTTTCCAACTTTTTTGAGATTTAAGGGAAATATTTTTCCTCTTTGTATCCACGCACCCTCAACCGTTGTTCCTTTACTGTTTATTTTTCCCGAGTATCTTATTTGTGCTTTGGGCATCTCAAGGATAAGGCTGTCCTTCGCAAATAAAACCTTACCGGTAGGAAAATTTCTCACTTTCTGGTCAGGGCTATCCATTGTAGCAGTTAATTGTCCATCTGTAGTTTTTTTTATTTTGAAGATTATTCTTAGTTGTATCGACGATACTTTCAAAGTACCCTGCCAGATACCTTCCGCCTCTGACTTTTTATTTTGCGGTAGTATTGAAGTGAAAAATAATCCTGTAAGCATAAAAATGATTAAGCTCGTTTTAAATAAATATGTTTTCATTTTATTTTTCCTTTTTGAAAAATTACAATAGAAGTTTTTGAGAAGACATTATATATGATCTTTCTTAATTTGAATTTAATTTTTTAGAACAAAATGTATAATTATTATTGTAGCCATAATTCCAATTAGCATAACAATAGCAGCAGTATGACCGAAGTTAATGGTCCATCCTATTCCGTATCTTTTCTCGACAAAAAGTGAAGGATCCTCGGGGTTGTAATAAATCATTCCGAACTTCCAATAGCGATCATCATCTGCATTGTTAGCATCATTTGAAGAAAACGCCTGACTAGATTTTAGCCTGCTACCTGACTGCCCTGTTACTATTGCCAGTGTTATAGCGCTAAGCAAAATCATAAAGGGAACCCCCATATTAATAAACCTAAAGAAATTAACCGGAATAATTAGCAGATTGTTAATATGAAGTGAAAGAAAGAAAAACCATGTTATAAGTACAGAGCACATAATAATCAGATAACCTGACCAAATTAATCTGAACCGCCTGTTTTTTTGTGCTGATATTTCAGGATTGTATGAATCAATTTCCTGCTTGGATCTTTTTATTAAAAAATAAATTCCGGCAAATACCAGTAATATTAAAAAAGAAGAAAGCGGCATCATCAAAACATGAAGGTAGGACTTAACTGTAAATTCTGTAGCATTACCCAACATATTAAAATGCAAAGGTATTTGAGCTGGCACCTTATTATAGGAAAAAATCAGTATAAAAAAATTAAGAATAGTTACAAACGCGGCGGGCAAAAACCACCATACAGGAACAAGATATTTCCCTTCCCTGAATTTTGTATCAACTGTAAGAACCCGCCTGGGCGGAGCGGATTCGCTATCACGCAAGAGAATGTCTTTAACTTCAATCGCTTTACGGTTAAATAATACATGAATAAGAAACATCAGGACGAGCTGCAAGATAATTCCCGTGGAAAAGAACCTTTGATCAGGGAAGTTATATAACAAAAATCCGAGAGCAATAATGAACGGAATGTTCACTGATAAATAAACGTGCTTATAATTCTGCTTAAGATTATTAACCTCGGAACAATTAACCATTTGTACCGGAAAGCGGGAACCAAAAATTATTGTTTCCTTCAAAAGAAAAGGAATAATAAAACCAACAAATGAAATAATTAGAATTATAACATAAGAGAACCAGAACATATTTTCTTCAATAACCATGTTTGTCTCACGTTTTAAATATTGAGTATATTTTACTGCACTCGTTCAGGAATTCTTTTTCAGTTATTCCTTTACAAAATGCTTCCGCTATTAACGGTTTTATAATTTCAGGTATTTCCTTTATAAAACCGCTATTATGCATATTTGAAAATTCATTTACTACTACACCTTTTCTTCGGTGTATCGTTACAAACCCGCACCTCCTTAAAATAGAATATGCTTTATTTACTGTATGCATGTTTATGCCTATATCTTCAGCAAGCTGCCGTACAGAAGGCAATGACTCTCCCTCTGCCAGGGTTTTTGAGGCTATTCCTTCGATTACCTGATTAACAACCTGTGAATAAATAGGTTTTTCAGATTGGAGGTCTATTTTTATTATCATACGATAATAGCTCCTTATTGTTATATACAATATATAACACATATAGCAGACTGTCAAGCAGTATTAACAACTTTTACAGACTTTCACCTTCCTTAATTTTGATAGAAAAACCAGCTATACTGTAAAATGATTTCTATCAAAGTCTCTAAAAAATTCTTTATATTTAATTTTTATAATCAAAAAATCAATATTAGAGAAATGCCCGAGAATAATATCAACGAAATACCGAAAGCCTATAATCCGGCAGTTACCGAAGATAAATGGTACAAATACTGGCTCGATCAGAAAATTTTTCACTCCGAAGTAGATAAAGAAAAAAAACCGTATTCAATCGTAATACCGCCCCCCAATGTCACCGGAATGTTAACAATGGGGCATATCCTGAACAACACTTTGCAGGATATAATTATCAGGACAAAAAGGATGCAGGGTTTCAATGCCTGCTGGGTTCCCGGAACTGATCACGCTTCAATTGCAACAGAAACGAAGGTTGTTAACTTCTTAAAAGAAAAAGGCGTTGACAAAGACAAAATAGGGCGCGAAGAATTTATAAAGCATTGCTGGGAATGGACTGAAAAATATGGCGGGATTATAATTCAGCAATTAAAAAAACTGGGCGTAAGCTGTGATTGGGAAAGAGAACGCTTTACAATGGATGATGATTATTACAAAGAAGTAATAAAAACATTCGTTGAATTATATAATGAGAAAAAAATATACCGCGGTTACAGGATGGTTAACTGGGACCCTGCTTCGAAATCAGCAATCTCAGATGAAGAAGTAATTCACAGAACTGTAAATGGCAAAATCTGGTATTTAAAATACCCGGTAATGAACAGTAGCGAACACATTATTGTTGCAACGACTCGTCCTGAAACAATGCTTGGTGATACTGGAATTGTAGTTAATCCAAATGACAAAAGATATAAAAACCTTATCGGCAAGAAAGTTTTACTCCCAATTGCAGAAAGAGAAATTCCTATTTTTGCGGATGACTATGTTGATATGGAATTCGGCACAGGTGCTGTAAAAGTAACGCCTGCACACGATGTAAATGATTACGCAATGGGACAGAGACATAACTTACAAATCTTAAATATTTTTAACGACGATGCTTCATTAAATCATAATGTACCGGAAGATTTTCGTGGACTCGACAGGTATGACGCACGTAAAAAAGTAATTGCAAGACTGGAAGAATTCGGTCTGCTTGAAAAAACTGAAGACTACCAGAATAAAGTCGGTTATTCGGAAAGAGGCGGCGTACCAATTGAGCCTTACCTTTCTGAACAATGGTTTATTAAAATGGATGAGCTTGCTGCACCGGCAATGGACGTGGTAAAAGAAGGAAAAATTAAATTTTATCCCGAACACTGGACAAAGACCTACGATCACTGGATGAGCAATATAAACGATTGGTGTATATCCAGACAATTATGGTGGGGACACCGAATCCCAGTTTGGTACTGTGTTGGTGACGACCATTGCAACCTGGAATGTAAAAATCCGATTGTTTCAGTCGAAACACCCGAAAAATGTCCTTACTGCGGTTCAACTAATTTAAAACAGGATGAAGATGTACTCGACACCTGGGCATCAAGCTGGCTGTGGGCTTACGATGTTTTTAAAACTGAAAAAGAACAAAATTATTATTACCCGACTAATACGCTAATTACTGCACCAGATATAATTTTCTTCTGGGTTGCGCGAATGATAATGGCTGGATTGCATTTCAAAAATGATATACCATTTGAGAATGTTTACTTCACAAGTGTAATTCGCGATGTCCAGGGACGGAAAATGAGCAAGTCTCTCGGTAACTCCCCCGACCCGCTTAATGTAATAAAGGAATACGGAGCTGATGCTTTACGGTTTACAGTAATTTATCTCGCACCTCTAGGACAGGATGTTCTTTTCAGTACTGATAAATGTGAAATCGGAAGAAACTTTGCAAACAAAATATGGAACGCCGGCAGATTTTTATTAATGAACACTCAAAATATTTCCATTGATAAAAACCGGATCAACAAGCACCTAGATTTTTCGGATGAATGGATTAAATCACGCCTTCATTTTACCCTTATGGAAATGAGCAAGGCGATGGAAAAATTTGAAATTAATAACGCAACAAAAATTATTTATTCTTTTGTCTGGAATGATTTCTGCGACTGGTATATTGAACTTTCAAAAAACAGATTATACTCAGACAACGAAGAAATCAAATCTGCCGTATTAACCAGGGCAATAGGAATTTTTGAAGATCTATTAAAAATCGTTCATCCTTTTATGCCGTTTATTACAGAAGAGCTCTGGCAGTTAGTTGAAAAAAGAAATGATGGCGAAAGTATTTCTACAGCCAAATATCCGGGAGCTGATGAAAATCTGATAAACAGGAATGCTGATGAAGAGATGGAATTTGTTCAGGATATTATCACCGCAATACGAAATATCCGTGGTGAAAAAAATATTCCTCCTTCAAAAATGCTTAATGTGTTTATTAAATCATCTGAAGTTGCACCTCATCAGGTTGAATACATTAAGAAACTTGCTAAAGTTGAAAAATTAACCATTGATAAGAATTTAGAGAAACCGAAAGGAAGTGTTTCTGCCGTATTAAAAGATTGTGAAATTTTTGTACCCCTGGAAGGATTGATCGATCTTGACAAAGAAAAAGAAAGGATTCAAAAAGAAATAACAAGGTTTGAAAAATCTCTTGTTGGTATTGACAAAAAATTATCCAATGAAAAGTTCCTTCAAAATGCTGCACCTGAAGTAGTAGAAAGAGAAAAGAATAAGCAGCAGGAATGGAAAGAGAACATTAAAAAACTGAAAGAAATTTTAAACGACCTTAAATAAAAAAGCGGACTGAAAATTTCAGTCCGCTAATTATAATCTAATTATTCGCGTCTTCTAATTACTCCTGAACAATTACATCTCCTCCTAATTCCTCATCACCATTTATGTAACTGTGATATTCATATTCACCAATCATTTCTTCGGTAAACTCCAATTGAAATTTTGCGCCCGGTTCAAGTTTACCGCTATCAAATTTTATATATTCAGGCTCACCGGACGTAACTGTATGTGCTACTACATCTTTATTTATCCAGGTAACTTTTGTAGGTGGATGAACAACAATAGTTTTAGGGTTATAACCTGTACTATCTATTGTTACAGTAACTTTCATTTCCTTTGTTTCAATTTTAGAACAACCGGAAATTAAAATAATAGTAATAAAAAATAGACTGGAAATAATTGCAATAAGCTTTTTCATAATTCACCTCATAAAATCTTAAACAAAAAATATTACGCTTCTGCCTCTTCCCCTTCTTCAACTTTATCAAGTATCCAATCAATCTGTTTTTTATCCAGGGTTTCATTTTCAATAAGTGCTTCGGCAATAGCATCCAGATTTACCCTGTTTTTCATCAACAGGTTCTTAACTTTATCCTCCATACTTCCAATAATACCTGTAATTTCTTCATCAATAACTTTTTGCGTATTCTCACTGAAATCTTTTTGATGAGCTATTTCTCTTCCCAGGAACATATGATCTTCACCCTGCTTGTAAAAAACGGGACCGAGTTTATCACTCATTCCCCATAGGCAAACCATTTTCCTGGCAATATTTGTGACCTGTTTTAAATCAGAAGCTGCACCGTTAGTAACATCATCAAATACTAATTTTTCGGCTGCTCTTCCTCCAAGCGCCACTGCTATTCTTGCCAGGAGATATTTTTTAGTAAAATTTCTCCTTTCAGTTTCGGGTAATTGTTCAGTTGCGCCAAGAGTTCTTCCTCTTGGAATAACGGTTACTTTTTCAAGAGGATCAGCTTCCGGAATTAATATTGCGGAAAGTGCATGACCGGCCTCGTGGTAAGCAGTTATTTTTTTCTCATTTTCATTAAAAACCTCTTCCCTTTCATCTCCCAAAAGTATTTTATCACGCGCTTCATCAAAGTCCTCTTTATCTACTTTATTTTTCCCTTTTCTTCCGGCTAGCAATGCTGCTTCATTAACGAGGTTTTTAATATCTGCACCTGAGAAAGTAACTGTTCTCGCCGCAATGTTATCAAGGTCAACATTTTCATTTAACGGAACATTTTGAGTATGGATTTCAAGTATTTTTTGTCGTGCTTTTTTCAGCGGAAGATCCAGTGTAATTCTTCTGTCAAATCTTCCGGGCCTGGTAAGTGCAGGATCGAGAATATCCGGACGGTTTGTTGCAGCCATTACTACAACAGACTCATTAGGTTCGAAACCATCCATTTCATTCAATATCTGATTTAATGTCTGTTCTCTTTCATCATGTCCGCCGCCTAATCCTGTTCCTCTCGATCTACCGATTGAATCAATTTCGTCTATAAAAATCACGGCAGGAGAATTTTTTTTGGCCTGATCAAACATATCCCGGACACGGGATGCTCCGACCCCCACAAACATTTCTATAAACTCGGAACCGCTGATGCTAAAAAAAGAAACGTCGGCTTCACCTGCAGTAGCTCGAGCTAATAAAGTTTTTCCTGTTCCCGGCGGACCGACAAGCAAAACGCCTTTTGGAATATCAGCCCCCAGTTTTGAAAATTTTTCGGGGGTCTTTAAATATTCTATTATTTCTCTCAAATCTATTTTCGGATTTTCCAGACCAGCAACATCATCAAAGGTTACACTAATTTTTTCTTTTTTAAATTTTTTTGCCTTCGATTTTCCAATTCCGAAAAATCCTCCTCCTATCATTCCCCCGCTCCCCATTTTATTTTTCATCTTTTTGTTAATAAAAACAAAATATCCAATGATTAAAATCCAGGGAACCGCTAAAATCAGGAGGTAGGTTATCCAGCCATTTCCTTCTTCTTCCGCTTTTATTACTACATTATTTTCTTCGAGAGACTTTATAAGGTCGGGATCGTTTATGCCGGGAATAGTTGTAGCAAAATATTTATAGTAGGCAGTATCTTTATCTGTAACTTTTTCATATTTGGAATTAAATTTGCCATTAATAGACTGACCTTTAATAGTAACACTTGCTACATTATTTTTTGTCACCTGGTCTTTAAAAACTGAATATGGAACTGTTGCTGAATTATTTTTAAAATTTCTAAAGAAAAAAGCGCCAATAAAATAAATTATTAAAAAGACAAAAAATATTTTCCACCATGAGCCAGGATTTCCTGAACCCGGAATTTGTTTATATTTTTTTCCATCGTCATTCTTTTTTTTGTTTTCCATCGGTATCTCCGTGTTTTCATACTTTATTATAGTGTATAAAAATGATATTATAAAATCAATAAATAAATAGAGTTATAGGTTAGTTTATATATATTTGAATATTAAATTAATTCTAAAATTTGAGAATTTTAGTTCAATAATCCATTTAGAAAAGACAAGACAAAAGGAATTCTAAAAAATGATAGTTCTTGAAACTGATAGATTACTCCTTCGCAAGTTAACCTTAAATGATTCTGATTTTATAATTGAATTATTAAACGACCAGGCGTTTATAAAAAACATCGGGGATAAAAAAGTCAGAACTGTTGAAGACGCTCATAAATATATTCTAAATGGTCCTGTAGCCAGCTATGAAAAAAATGGATTTGGTCTTTATCTGGTTGTATTGATAGAAACTGCTGTCCCAATCGGTATATGCGGGCTAATTAAAAGAGATAACCTGGAAGATGTAGATGTGGGATTTGCTTTTCTTCCGTTGTACTGGAGACAAGGTTTCGCCTATGAATCTGCACAGGCTGTTTTAAATTTGGGCAAAGAAAAATTTGGACTTAAAAGAATCGTCGGAATAACCGTTCAAGAAAATATTGGATCTATTGCTGTTCTTGAAAAAATGGGTTTAAAATTTGAAAAAATGATTAAAATGAATGAAAATGAACCCGAGATAAGACTTTATTCTATAGATTTCGAATAATTTCGTTCAGCAAATTTGAATAATCCAAAATTAGAGATTGTCGGATTCAATCTCGATTTTTCAATTACCAATCTTACTCTGTCAGTTTTTACCGGGGGAAATCTCAGCAATCTTTTATACCCTACAGTAGTTCCTTCAGTCAGTTTTTTCCATTCATCTCCTGTCCAGTAATCGAAATGAAATTTTTCAATCCTTTGTCCCACTAAAATTTCTTCCTGTAGCATCATAACATCAAAAGCAGCTTTTTTAGCAAGTGTAAACTCCATTTCTGCGGTTTCTTTTCCATTTTTATTTATCCAGTAGCTACCGGAATTATTTTCAGGATTAATCAGTTCCATATCAGTTTTAATTCCTGCATCTTTCGTAAGATCCTTTTCAAAAGTTTTATCAATAATCTCTTTCATTCCTTTCAAACTTTTAATATCATTTTCATTTATCAATCCTCGTTTATCAGGAGGAACATTTAGAAGAAGTACGCTGTTCCTGCCAACAGAATTGAAATAAATATTAACAAGCTGTTGTGGAGTTTTTACTTTATCGTCTTCTTCGGGATGATAAAACCATCCGGCTCTGATCGAAACATCAGATTCAGCAGGATACCACATCAGTCCTTTTGCATTTAATATTTTTTCCCTGCTACCCAGATCAACACCTGTTAAATCTCCAGGGATATAAATTTGATCGATTGGGTACTTTCTCACCGCAGCATTTTTTTCATTTAAGCCATTTATATTAAATGGAACCACGCTCCATTCTGTTTCTCTTGCAAAACCGTTTTCATTACCAACCCATCTAACATCCGGAGCCATTCCGAATATCACTGCATTTGGCTGAAGTTCCCGAACCACTTTATAATAAGAAGCCCAGTCATAAACTTGTTTTTTCCCGCTAGGTCCTTCCCCGTTTGCTCCATCAAACCAGACTTCAGAAATTTCACCATAATCAGTCAATAATTCTCTTAATTGATTTCTGAAAATTTCGTTATACTTTGGAGAATCCCCGTATGCAGGCAGGTTCCTGTCCCAGGGGGAAAGATAAATTCCTGCTTTTAGACCAAATTTTCTGCAGGCATCAGTAAATTCTTTAACAATATCTCCCTTCCCATTTTTGTAAGGCGAACCGGCAATTGAATGATCTGTATATTTACTCTGCCACAGGCAAAATCCATCGTGATGTTTTGCTGTCAGAATTACAAGTTTAACACCTGCATCTTTCAAAGTTTTAATCCATTGTTCCACATTTAAATTTGTGGGATTAAAAATTCCGGGATTTTCTTTTCCGTCTCCCCATTCCCGGTTTGTAAATGTATTTATTCCAAAATGAAGAAAAGCTATAAATTCATTTTTCTGCCAGTTGTATTGAGGATTAGTCGGAATAATTCTGGCAGCTTTTGAAATGATTTTCCCCGGTGAATCATCTTTTTGTATTAAAACAAAATTTTTATTCAGGATCTGTCCCTGTTCCATAGAACTTTTGATTAATAAAATTAAAAAAATAAAACACAAAAATAATTTAATGAAGATTTTCATTTTTAAATTTACAATGACTTCTATCTTAACTTATTTCTATTTATAACCTGCCATAAGATAAAAACTAGCGAAGCAGATTCCCGATTGCGACACCGGTAAAAGTAGCAATTGCATAACCTAAAGTTCCACAAAGTACAGCAGGGATTACAAGGTCTTTCCATTTCCTAGCAACAGCCATTGCCGCCGCCGTAGTCGGTCCTCCCATATTTGCATTTGAAGCAATTACAATTTCAGCGAGATCCAGTTTAAATATTTTTCCTGCAGCAAGAATAAATAATAAATGTATCAATAAAATAACTGCGGCAAAGAAAAATAATATTGGTCCCACACGAAGTACAACAGAAATATTAGCGCTTGCACCTATCACAACAAAAAATATTTGCATCAACATTGCACCAACCTGGTCTGCGCCCTTAATTGTTCCAATCTGCTTTGGCATAAATGTAGCGAGTGCAACCACAATTGCTGTAATAATCAAAATACCGCTTCCCTGGATATTTATAAGATCCGATAAACTGAATCCAACGGCACAGATTGCGAGGCCGACCGCCAATCCTTTTGCCATATTAAAAAGATCAGGTTTTTTGGAATCTTCAACTTTCACATCTTCTTCAATTGTATTTGCTTTTTCATCGTGTTTAGTAGGATATAGTTTTTTTAAAATTGCTACTGAAGGAAGTGCAAATAACAAAACAAAATAAGCAGCCATTACAAGATTATCTGCAGCTACCCCGGCTGTTAATAAATCTCCTGCATTTAGATTTAAAGCCGCCGCAGTTGCAACATAATTCATCGATCCGCCAACATAGGTTGAGCAGAAAATGCCTGCCAGTTTCCAGCCTTCGGGACCAAGAGAGAAAATTTCAAATGAAATAAAAGTACCCGCAATTGTGCCTATTGCACCGAAGATAAATGCTATTAGGGTTGGTCCGGCTTCCGTCATAATCTTACGAAGATTCGCTTTAAAAAGTAAAAGAGGAATTGCCAGCGGAACAAGGTACGACCAGACAATATTGTAAGCCGGTGCATCTGTCGGAATAATTGAAAGGTTAGATAAAACAAAAGCTGAGGCAATTGCAACAACTACTGCCGAAATTTTTGAACCAATTTTTGTTTTTTCTGCCCACAGACTGAATGCTGCTATTATAAAAAGGATTGCCCACAACCCCCAGTGGTTGTTTGCATTAATAAGAGGTTCGGTAAACACGACTGACTCCAACTAATTATTAATAATATAGATGTGATAAAATGAAAATAGGCGTTTCTTCATAAAAAAACTAAGTGATTTAAAAATTCACTTAACTCTCAAATACTGAACACTGAACAGGTTATTTTCATCTGTCCATATTTTTTTGACAGCAAAGTTATCTGATGCGAGTTCAGCAAATTCTTCCGGAGTGTATTTGTTGGAATATTCTGTTATGATATGCTCTCCTTTATTAAAATGAACTGGCAAACCATTAATTTTGATGTCCTGCTCTCTATTACTTACAAGGTGCATTTCAATTCTTCCAAATACCTGGTTAAAAAATGCATAGTGATTAAAATTATTTTTATCAATTTTTGTTTTCAGGTCAGTATTAATATGATTAAGAATATTCAGATTAAATTCAGCGGTAATTCCCTTCTTATCGTTGTATGCTGTTTCAAGAATTTTAATATCCTTTTTTAAATCAACGCCAATTACAAGTCCGCCATTTGGTCCGATTATCTTAGCAATTCTTCCCAAAAATTCTTTTGCTTCTTCTCTTGTAAAATTACCAATTGTAGATCCGGGATAGTAAACAGCTTTATGATCAAAAGAATTTTTGATCGGGGGAATAGAAAAATATTTTGTGTAATCTGCAACAAGTGGATAAATATCAATATGAGGATAATCTATTTTTAATATTTCTGAAGATTCAATTAAATGCTTTTTAGAAATATCAATTGGAATATAACCCGCTAGCCCGGGAATATAATCCAGCAGCAATCTAATTTTTACACTGCTTCCGCTTCCAAGCTCAATCAGCAGAGTACCTTCACCAAGAAGTGCTCCGATTTCTTCAATATTATCCTGCATAATTTTTATTTCAGTCCGGGTTGGATAATATTCATCCAGTTCGCAAATTTGATCAAACAGTTCAGAGCCACGCTTGTCGTAAAATAATTTACTCGGAAGTCGTTTTTGCGGTTGTTTTAATCCGGTTAAAACTTCGGTAAGAATATCTTCCGGGACAATTTCTTCAGCAAAGGTTTTCATTGATTCCTGTAAAAATAATTAAATGTCCCTAGCTAATCTTAATCCCATAAACTGCCATCTTGAATCCGGGTAAAAGAAATTCCTGTAGGTTTTCCTGATATGTGTTGAAGAAGTTGCACAACTTCCTCCCCGCAATACCATCTGCCCGGACATAAATTTTCCGTTGTACTCACCAAGTGCACCGGGCAATGGTTTATATCCCGGGTAAGGTAAATATGAACTTCCTGTCCATTCCCAAACATCCCCGAAAATTTGTTGCAATTCCTGACCAGAAGAATGTTTTAATGCGATTGGATGAAAGATTCTTTCTTCAACAAAATTTCCTTTAGCTGGAATATTTGATGAAGCAACTTCCCATTCAGCTTCGGTTGGCAGCCTGTATCCCGCCCATCGGGCAAATGCATCTGCTTCGTAGAAGCTAACGTGACAAACCGGTTCATTTGGATTAACTTTTTTAAAGCCCGTTAGTTTGAAATTCCACCATTCCCCGTCTTTCTTTTCCCAGTACATCGGTGCTTCCCATCCTTCTCTTTCCAAAGTCGCCCATCCATCCGAAAGCCAGAGTGGTGTTTTTTTGTAGCCTCCATCTTCAATAAATTCCAGGTAATCTTTATTGGTGACCAGCCTAGAACCAATTTCGAATGGCTTTAAAAATTCTTTATGCACGGGTGTTTCGTTATCGTAGCAAAAGCTTTCCCTGTCGTGACCGATTTCATAAATGCCTTCATTAAATTTTTTCCATTTTAATTCCGGAATTTTTTCAATAACAGGAAATTCTTTTTCAGAATAAACCGGATGAAGCTGATTTACAGAGAAAACATGTTTTATATCAGTCAACATTAATTCCTGGTGCTGTTGTTCGTGATTTAATCCTATCTCAATTATCGAAACAATTTTCTCAAACGTTTCTTCATCACAATTATTTATGAAATCAAGCATATTACTATCAACATATTCCCTGAATTCATAAATATCTTTTACTGTAGGGCGTGTCAGGTGTCCGCGGTGTGCCCGTGTGTGTCTCGGTCCGACCTGCACGTAATAAGAATTGAAAATGAAATTATACATCGGGTGAAAATCTTTGTAATCTTTTTTCGATTCTCTTAAAACGAATGTTTCAAAAAACCAGGCAACATGTGCAAGATGCCATTTTGCAGGGCTTACATCGGGCATTGTTTGAACAACATAATCTTCTATTACTAGCGGATTGCATAATTCTTCAGTAAAATTTCTTACTGATTTATACCTATTAGTAATTTCAGTTCTTAAATCCTGATTTTGTTTTTTTGTGTCTTTTGATATTATTCCATTGCCAGCTTTCATCCTAAGCACCTCATTATATTTTTATCTGGTATATTATAAGTATCGAATGTAAGATTAGTTTAAATATAAATTTCAAATAATTCAAATAAAGAATTAGTTAAGTAAAAAAATGTAAAAAGGATGAAAATCTGAAAGAAAATTCAATGAGGTAAATAAGTGTCACGGTTGAACCGTGACACTTAAAGTTTATTCAAAAACGATTTAATATTTAGGAGTATATCCCATATTATAAAACATAAAAGACCACATATCTGCCTGTTCCTCAAGAATTTTGGAAATCGGTTTTCCTGCACCGTGACCGGCTTTGGTTTCAATTCTTATTAAAATAGGATTTTTTCCAATATATTTTTCCTGCAATGTTGCTACGTATTTAAAAGAGTGTGCAGGAACAACACGGTCGTCGTGATCTGCAGTTGTGATCATCATAGCCGGGTAGTTTAGTCCTGATTTAATATTATGCAAAGGTGAATATTTATATAGTGCTTCAAACATTTCTTTGCTGTCTTCACTGGAACCATAATCACTGACCCAGGCCCAGCCAATAGTAAATTTCTGAAAGCGAAGCATATCCATTACTCCGACAGCAGGAAAAGCAACACGGAAAAGATCAGGAGCCTGGTTGCAAACTGCACCAATTAATAAACCTCCATTTGAGCCGCCGGCTACAGCTAAATATTTTGATGATGTATATTTTTCTTTAATTAAATATTTGGCTGCATAAATAAAATCATCAAATACATTTTGCTTATTAAGTTTTGTTCCTGCTTTGTGCCACTCTTCACCATACTCGCCTCCGCCACGAAGATTTGGCATAGCAAATATTCCACCGTTTTCAAGTAAAACGAGTCTCGATGCACTGAATGAAGGATTCAGGCTGATATTGAATCCACCATATGCGTAAAGGTAGGTTGGATTTGTTCCGTCTTTCTTTAAACCCTTTTTATAAACAATAAACATAGGAACTTTTGTTCCGTCCTTGCTTTTGTAAAAAACCTGTTCTGTAGTGTAATCTTCAAAATTAAAATCGAGATCAGTTTTTCTGAATAATTCTGATTCTTTTTTATCAACATTATATTTGTAAATAGTCGGTGGATATGTAAACGATGTAAAAGTATAGAAAGCAGTGTTGTCATCTTTCTTTCCAGAAAATCCACCAACTGTTCCTATTGCAGGTAGATTAATTACATCGCCGTTTGTTCCGTCTAAATTATACTGGTATGCGTGCGAACTTGCATCCTGCATATAAACTGCAAGAAGTTTTCCACCTATAATTCCAACATTCTGCAAAACATTCTTACTTTCAGGCAATATTACTTTCCAGTTTGCCTCTTCAGGATGATTCGGATTTAGAGAAACCAGCCTGTATTTTGAAGCGCCATTATCGGTCATGATTAATAAATCTGATCCAATATTATCCACCACAGAATAATTATTGTCAAAATTTGTTACTATTGGTAATATTTTTGAATCAGGATTTGAAAGATCTTTGGCATACAACGCATTGTTGCTTGTTCCCTGAGAGGCATAAATAATTAAATATCTTTCATCTTCAGTAGTCTGGGCATAAAATGTCATTTTAGGATTATCCTCATCTCCATAAATAAATTTATCTTCGGATTGTGGAGTCCCAATTTTGTGATAATAAATTTTTTGATATTCATTAGAAGAAGTTAATTCTTTTCCTTCTGACGGCTCCGGCATTCTTCCGTAAAAGAAACCATCACCTGCCCAGGAGATACCTGAAAACTTTATCCATTTTAAATGATCGGATAAATTTTCTTTTGTAGCCACATCCATCACGTAAAATTCGTTCCAGTCAGAACCACCCGAAGCAGTTCCGTATGCAAAATATTTGCCGTCTTTTGAAAATGCAGTTGAGGTTAAAGAGACAGTTCCATCTTCGGAAAGTTTATTTGGATCAAGAAATAGTTTTGGCTCAGAATTCAGATCATCCTGCTGGTAAAGTATACTTTGATTCTGCAAACCGTCATTTTTATAAAAATAAAATTTATCTCCGCCTTTAAATGGAGTGGAATAACGAGGATAGTTATAAAGTTTTTCCAGCCTGTTTTTTATTTTATCACGGAAAGGAATTTTGTCCAGGTATCCAAAAGTTATTTTGTTTTCCTGTTCAACCCAATCTTTGACTTCAGGTGCATTATCATCTTCCATCCAACGGTAAGGATCAGGAACAATTGTTCCGAAGTAATCATCTTTTACATCAACTTTTTTAGGATGCGGGTATTTTAACTGTGCAAATGAAGTGTAACACGTACACAAAATAAGTGCGAATGTAATTGTCAGTTTTGTCTTCATCTTATCCTCTCTTTTAGATTTGAATTCTAATTATAATCGATTGCACAGCATATGGCAAGTAAAAAATGATAAGCAGTAAGTCTCTAATTGTCTTCTGTGTATATAATCTTAAACTTTAATTAATAAATTTTTCGTATTCAGGGTATTTTTTTAGGAATGTATGAATATACGGGCATGTGGGAATAACTTTAAGATTGTTTTCTTCGGCATATTTAAAGCCTTCTTTTACAACCTCTGCGGCAAGTCCTTTCCCCCTTAATTCGTTTGGTACATATGTATGATGAAAATCAATTTTTTTATCTCCCTTTATTAAATATCTAAGGTATGCATCTTTTCCTTCTACATTTGCTACAAATTGCTGGTTTTCTTTATCATGTTTAACTTTATAATTCATTTTTTCTCCTTTTATTATTCAATATTAAATTCAAATTTTACGTCGCCCGGTATTTGGTCTTCAGGGGTAAATGTTCTTTCAATAAAATTAACTTTGTTATTATTGTCAACTAAAATTACAGTGGAGCATCTTGTACCGTAATGTTCAGTTTTTATGAAATTTGATGACAGCGCTCTTTCTCTCTCAATGTCAAGTCCAGTTTCGGGTAATTGTTCATCTTCAGCAGTTTCAGTATCAGAAAGAAATTTAAAAATGTTTTCCGCTGTAAGAGTATGGGATGAGAATAGTTCTGCCATTTTTTCTTTGCTCTTCGTGACTTTAGGCCATGGTGTATTTAACAAAGCATTGCTGAGTCCATAAAGACCTGAACTTAATTTAACAAGGTGATTTGAAATATTTGAATAATAAAAAAGGTCGTCTATTGTTCCAAATACCAGGTTAAACCCGTTATATTCAAAAGATTTTTTGCGAAGTTTTTCTGAATATTTTTCTGCTGATTTCATTCCTGTTAAATAACCTGTCGTAAGAAGTCCCCGGGTTGGCGCATCTGTTTTAGCAGGATTGTGAAAATCCCGGTAATTTGTAATTGCAGAAAATCTACCGGATTTTGTAATGCCCATCCAGGTTCCTCCCCCTTCCAGGTCTTTTCCAGCTAATAATTCGGGATAATCCTTCCAGAATTGTGCTTGTAAAGCAGGACGATTGTAAAACTCATCACGATTTGCGGAGATAATTAATTTATACTCAGGATGAATTTTATTTGCAATTAGTAATAAACACATAAAATTATCATTATTTTTACAGGCTAAAATTAAGCAATATCTAATAAAATAGTTATTGATGTAATATTTCACAGATTATATAATTTTTTATATATCAACTGACCTGACCTTTCATCATTTTGAATGACCACTTGATAAGTAAACGTTTTTAGGATATTATATTAAGTCTATTTTGTAACCACTTAAGTTAAAATCCAGTCTTAATAATAGTTTTATTGGAGCAGGTATGATAAAAAATTATATGCGCATTGCATTCCGAAATCTTTTTAAACACAGAGGATTCTCTTTAATAAATATTATCGGGCTCACAGTTGGGCTTACAATATGCCTGCTAATTTTGTTATTTATTAAAGATGAACTTAGCTACGACAAATACAATGATAAATCCGATCAGATTTATCGCGTAATATTACACGGAAGGATAAGCGATTCTGATTTTAACCTTGCCGTTTCCTGCGCTCCTATTGGTCCAACTTTAGTAAATGAATTACCCGAAGTTGAAAATTTTGTCAGAATTCTCAAAGGTGGAATTCCGGTATTAAGATACCAAGACAAAGTATTTAGCGAAGACAGATTTTTCTGGGCTGATTCAACATTTTTTGATGTGTTTTCATTACCACTTGTGGAAGGAAATCCTAAAACTGCATTAGTAAAACCCCAATCAGTAGTAATAACAGAATCAATGGCTAAAAAATATTTTGGAAATGATGATGCGGTTGGAAAAATATTGAATATGGATAACAGGATTGATTACATGGTAACGGGAGTTATGAAAGATGTTCCTAAAAACTCTCATTTTCATTTTGATTTTCTTGGATCGTTAGCTTCTTACCAGGGAATTATGCAAGATAATAGTTGGCTAAGTAACAATCAGTTTACATATGTACTTTTAAAGAAGGGAGTTACATATGATGACATTAAAAACAAAATGGAAGATATTGTTCTTAAATATGTCGGTCCCCAGGTAAAGCTGGCTCTGGGTGTTACTTTTGATCAACTTAAAAAAAGCGGGGCAATGTATCGTTATTCCTTACAGCCGCTATCTGATATTCATCTTCGTTCTCATCTTGACAATGAAATTGAACCAAACAGTGACATTCAGTACGTCTATATTTTTGCATTAATAGCGTTGGGAATTTTGCTGATAGCCTGCATAAATTTTATGAACCTTGCAACAGCACGATCTGCAATGAGAGCTAAAGAAGTCGGGATCAGGAAAACACTTGGTTCAACAAAACCACAATTAATAATGCAGTTTATTTTTGAATCAATTTTAATGAGTTTTATTGCGGTAATTCTTGCTGTTTTTTTAGCAGAACTGTTCCTGCCAATGTTCAATAGCATTACCGGGAAAAACATTGCATTTGGACTGGCTGAAAACATTACTTTTATCCCGGTTTTTATTCTGTTTGCAATTGTTGTTGGATTTATAGCCGGCAGTTATCCGGCATTTTTTCTCTCAGCATTTGATCCTGTAACTGTACTAAAAGGAAATAAACTAAAAGGAGGGAAAAACTCCTGGCTTAGAAGTACGCTTGTTATTTCTCAATTTGCTGTTTCAATAATTTTAATAATCGGTACTTTTATTATTAAAGATCAACTGAGTTATATTCAGAATAAAAAGCTAGGTTTTAACAAAGATCAGATAATATTGGTTAAAAAGACCGATGATATAGGAACACAAATTGAGACTTTTAAAAAAGAATTAAAAGACAGTCCTTCAATAGTTTCTGTTAGTAATTCAACTACTTACCCGGGATTTAATAATTTCGGAAACAGTGCATACACTGCCGGCGGTGAAAGCGGAGATAAATCTCAACTAATAATGCAAATGGCAGCCGATTACAATTTTGTTGACACATATCAAATTCCAATGTCCGAAGGAAGATACTATTCAAAGGAACATCCTTCTGATACTTTAAATGCAATAGTTGTTAATGATGAAACAGTAAGAATTTTTGGATTAAAAGATCCGATCGGGAAAAAATTAATTGCTATTGGAAATAACCCGAAAAATTCAAGAACATATACTATAATCGGTGTTACAAAAGATTTTAATTATGAATCATTACACTCAAAAATTCGCCCGCTGGCAATTCATTTGATTGTGCCGGGCCGCGGATTTGGAAGATATACTGCTGTTCGATTTGCCACTAACGATGTTAAAAATACTCTTAATTTTATTAGTAAAAAGTGGCACAAACTTGCAGGTGCACAGGAATTTGAATACAGTTTCTTTGATCAGGAATTTGCTAATCTTTATAAATCTGAACAAAGAACCAGCGAGCTGTTTACTTCATTTTCAATTCTTGCTTTAATTATTGCAAGTATGGGATTATTTGGTCTTGTTGCTTTCATTACTGAAAGAAGAACTAAAGAAATAGGAATAAGAAAAGTTATGGGTGCATCTATTAAAGAAATTGTATTTCTTCTTTCAAAAGAATTTTCAAAATGGGTACTGCTTGCAAACATAATTGCCTGGCCTGTTGCATATTATTTTATGAGTAACTGGCTCAAAGAATTTGCCTATAGAATAGAAATTCCCATACTTCTATTCCCGGTAGCCGGATTATTAGTGCTAATGGTTTCACTTTTAACAGTAAGTACACTAACATACAAAGCGGCAAGGGCAAACCCTGCTAATTCTTTGAAGTACGAATAAAAACCAGTGAAATCAATATTTTAAAGTCCGCTCAATATTTTGGGCGGACTTTTTTTTGTAGTTGAGTCAAAACAAAATTGAATTTTAATTTTCATTACCATATATTTGAAAAACTAAAAAGGTAGATAATTGATCGGCAGAAAAAGACAATTCTTAGATATTAAAATTGAAGACGTGAGTATTTATTAATTCCGCCATTGGCGGAATTTTTTTTGCCTAAAAATTAAAAAATCCAACCCATATGAAAAAAAGAGATAAAAGTATGCCTGTAAGGGCTAAACTTGTCCTGGAAGATGGTACTGAATTTACAGGAACCGCTTTCGGATATACCGGTAATACCAACGGTGAAGTGGTATTCAATACCGGAATGGTAGGATATCCGGAAACAATGACCGATCCTTCCTACCGCGGACAGATCCTGGTCTGTACTTTTCCTTTAATTGGTAACTACGGAGTACCGGGAAATGAAAGATCAGACGGACTTTTTAAAAATTTTGAATCCGAACAAATTCACTGCAGGGCATTGATTGTTACGAATTATTCAGAAGATCATTCTCATTGGAGTGCTGAAAAATCTTTATCCGATTGGATGGAAGAACAAAAAATTCCAGGCATTACAGGAATAGATACCCGAATGTTGACAAGAAAACTGCGTGATAAAGGTACAATGCTCGGTAAAATTATTATTGATGCAAAAAAAAGAACGAATTTTCAGAATATAAATAAGATCGATCTCGTTGGTGAAGTTAGTGTTAAAAAACCGGTTGAATATAAAAGAAACAAAAAGAAAATAGTGCTGGTTGATTGTGGAACAAAGAATAATATTATTAGAGCTTTTCTCGAAAGGGACATTACTGTAATCAGGGTTCCTTATGATTATGATTTTAATGATATAGAAGCAAATGGAATTTTAGTTTCCAACGGCCCGGGTGATCCCAAGATGTGTAAGAAAACAATAGCCAATGTAAAAAAAGCAATGAGTAAAAATATCCCGATGCTTGGAGTTTGTCTTGGCAGCCAGATTATGGCTCTTGCTGCTGGTGCAAACACTTACAAACTTAAATACGGACACAGGGGACATAATCAACCCTGCAATGAAACAGGTACAAAAAGAACCTATATTACTTCTCAAAATCACGGTTTTGCAGTTGATGGCGAAACTTTACCACAGGATTGGAGAGAATGGTTTATAAATGATAACGATGGAACTAACGAAGGAATAATTCATATTTCAAAACCATTTTTTGCTTCACAGTTTCACCCGGAAGCTTCACCCGGACCTGATGACAGCGAATTCATTTTTGACATGTTTATAAGAGCACTATTATGATAAAACGCGGAAAACCAAAAAAAGTTTTAATCCTTGGATCAGGTGCTTTACAAATCGGTCAGGCTGGTGAGTTTGATTACTCGGGCAGCCAGGCGATAAAAGCACTAAAGGAAGACGGAATATCAACCGTACTGATCAATCCAAATATTGCCACTATTCAAACTTCCGAAAATTTTGCTGATAAAGTTTATTTTCTCCCGTTAAAAGTAGATGTGGTTGAAAGAATTATTATTCAGGAAGAGCCTGACTCTATTCTTTTACAATTCGGCGGACAAACAGCATTAAATGTTGGCGTTGAACTTTACGAAAAAGGAATTCTGAAAAAAAATAACGTTAACGTTCTCGGTACACCTGTGGATGCAATACAGGCAACCGAAGACAGGTTGATTTTTGGAAATAGAGTTAAAGAATGTGGCCTAAAAGTCGCCATCAGTAAGACAGCTAAAAGTGTTAAAGAGGCTGTTTCGGCTGCAGACAAGATTGGTTACCCGGTAATGGTAAGAATTGCTTATGCTCTTGGTGGACTTGGATCAGGAATTGTAAATAACAAAGAAGAGCTAACTGAAAAAGCCAGGCGGGCGTTTACTTTTACAAGCCAGATTTTAATTGAAGAATCACTTTACGGATGGAAAGAAGTTGAATATGAAATTGTCAGAGATAAATTTGACAACTGCATTACAATCTGCTCTATGGAAAACATTGACCCAATGGGTATTCATACAGGTGACAGCATTGTTATTGCTCCGGTTCAAACACTTTCGGCTAAAGAAAATTTTATGCTGCGCTCACACGGAATTAAATTGATAAGGCACCTGGGAGTAATTGGTGAATGTAATATTCAATATGCTCTAAACCCTGAAAATGGTGACTATAGAATAATTGAAGTTAACGCAAGATTAAGCAGAAGTTCTGCTCTTGCATCGAAGGCTACAGGATATCCGCTTGCATTTATTGCTTCTAAACTTGCACTGGGCTATGCCTTAAATGAAGTTGTGAATAATATTACCCAGCAAACATCCGCCTGTTTCGAACCTGCTCTTGATTATGTCGCTTTGAAATTCCCAAGGTGGGATCTCCAGAAATTCAGGCAAGTCAGTACGCAACTCGGTTCGGAAATGAAATCCGTCGGTGAAATAATGTCGCTCAGCAGAAGTTTTGAAGAAGTTCTGCAAAAAGCGATAAGAATGCTTGATCTCGGTTATAAAGGATTTACGGGAGACGGTCACAAATTCAAAAATCTTGACGAAGAAATTGCAAAGCCAACAGATAAACGAATGTTTGCAATAGCTCAAGCTTTAAAGAAAGGATATTCGGTTAAAAAAATCCACGAACTTTCAAAGATCACACCCTGGTTTCTTTACAAGATGAAAAACATTATTGATACGGAAAAGAAACTTGAAGGATTAAAGCTTAATAAAATAAGCAAAGAATTAATGCGCGAAGCAAAAGAGCGGGGATTTTCAGATTTGCAGATCGCGGGATTTACAAATTCAAATGAATTTGAAGTTAGAAAGGTCAGGAAAGCTTTAAATGTGATTCCTGTTGTAAAACAAATTGATACACTTGCTGCCGAATATCCTGCTCAAACTAATTACCTATACCTGACTTATCATGGCGAAGAAGATGATATTCCAACAGGTGAAAAAGATCAGATAGTTGTTCTTGGAAGCGGTGCGTACAGGATAGGTTCATCCGTTGAGTTTGACTGGTGTTGTGTAAATGCCGTGATGACTTTGAACAAGCTTAATCATAAAACTATTATGATTAACTGTAACCCGGAAACGGTAAGCACCGATTACGATATTTGCGACAAGTTATATTTTGAGCAAATTACTTTTGAACGAGTACTTGATATTTACGATAAAGAAAATCCTTCAGGCATAGTAATTTCAATGGGCGGACAAACCCCCAACAACCTTGCAACCAGGTTACACAAAGAAGGAATAAAAATCCTTGGAACTTCTCCTGACAAAATTGACAGCGCTGAAAACAGGAACAGGTTCTCTTCAATCCTTGATACAATCAAAGTTGATCAGCCTGAATGGAAGGAGCTTACCAGTTATGCAAAAGCGAAAGAATTTGCTCACAAAGTCGACTACCCTGTTTTGATCCGCCCGAGTTATGTACTCAGCGGCGCAGCAATGAGCATTGTGCTGACCGATGAAGAGCTGAAAACATATTTGAAAAATGCCGCAGCAATTAGTAAAGAATATCCTGTAGTGATTAGTAAATTTATCACAGATGCTAGGGAAATTGAAGTTGATGCTGTTGCTGAAAAAGGAAATCTTTTCTGTTATGCAATTTCTGAGCACGTTGAAAACGCAGGTGTGCATTCAGGAGATGCGACTATTGTTTTACCTCCACAGAGGACTTATCTGGAAACAATGAGACGCGTAAAAATTATTACAAAAGAAATTGCAAAAGCTCTCAATATTACGGGTCCATTCAATATTCAGTTTATTGCAAAAGATAATGAAGTAAAAGTTATTGAATGTAATCTCAGGGCATCAAGAAGTTTCCCCTTTGTTTCAAAGGTTTTGAAGATCAACTTTATTGAAATTGCGACAAAATTAATGATGGGCGAAAAAGTTCCAAAAATTGATAAATCTTCTTTCGATGTTGATTATGTAGGAGTTAAAGCACCTCAGTTTTCATTTACAAGATTAAAAGGTTCAGATCCTGTTCTTGGTGTTGAAATGGCTTCGACCGGCGAAGTTGCCTGTCTCGGTGATGATTTTAATGAAGCATTTCTAAAAAGTTTTCTTTCCACAGGACATAATATTCCTAAAAAGGGAGTTATGCTTTCAACAGGAACGCCAAAAGATAAAGCTGAATTTCTTGATGGAGCAAAAAAACTTTACGCTATGGGATTGAAATTTTACGCAACAAAAGGTACGGCGGACTTCCTTAAAAATTACGGTATAAAAGCCACCGTTTTGCACTGGCCACTTGTAAATAAAGAACCAAATATAGTCACTTACCTGAATAACGGAAAAATAGACCTGGTTATAAATATTCCTAAAAGTGAAGAAAAATTTGAGCTTGATAATGATTATGTTGTAAGAAGAAAAGCCATAGATATGAATATAAACTTAATTACTAATTTACAGGTAGCCAAAAGATTTGTTAAAGCTATGGGAAAATATGATGAAAAGAGTTTATCAGTAAAAAGCTGGGATGAATATAACTGACGATGAATCTATTTTTTATAATCTTTTTTACGATTTATACTTTAATAAATTCTTATGTGTTCATAAGGGGTTGGCAGGCTCTGACTTATCTTCCGTTTCTTAAACCATTTTACATTATACTTTTTATAATTTTTGCATTTTCTTATATATTCGTAAAAATATATGCTGAAAGATTACCCGCTTTTATGCACGATCCTTTACTTTGGGTTGGATCATTCTGGTTTGCTTTTCTTCTCTACTTTGTGTTGATTTTATTTTTAATAGATATTACCAGGTTTTTTGATCATTTTTCCTCTTTTTTACCTGCAAATCTGCGAGTACCGTCTGATGTCACTAAATTTTATAGCGGCATAATTGTGTTATCAATCGTTTTATTGATTGTAGCGGCAGGATTTATAAACAGGACAAACTTTAAAATAAATTCAATCGAATTAAGTCTTCCTAAAAAAGCCAGTACTTTGAATGAATTAAATGTTGTGATGTTTTCCGACCTTCATCTCTCACCAATAAATGACAATGATTTTTTGGAAAAAATAATATTAAAAGTTAATTCTCTTAATCCTGATATTGTATTGTTGCCCGGGGATATTGTCGATGATAAATCAGGAATTTTGCGAAGAAACAATATTGGCACTGCATTTCAAAAGCTTAATCCAAAATATGGAATAATTGCCTGTACGGGGAATCACGAGTTTATAAACAATGCAGATTCAGCTGTCAAATTTATGGAGGATTACGGCATTAAAGTTTTGAGAGATGAATTTATTAACATTGATGACAAATTCTATGTGATAGGAAGAGAAGATAGAAGCGGAAATAATTTTATTGGCAGAAAAAGAAAAGAATTGCAGGATATTCTCTCCGGCTCAACCGGGGAACTTCCATCAATTTTACTTGATCACACACCTGTTGGATTAAATGAAGCGGTAAAAGATAAAATCGATCTTCAGCTTTCCGGGCACACGCACAACGGACAGATGTTTCCCTTAAATTTCCTAACAAAAATGATTTATGAAATTAGTTGGGGCTATTTAAAAAAAGATGCTACACAATTTTATGTTTCATCGGGAGTTGGCACCTGGGGACCGCCGGTAAAACTTGCAAGCGATGCTGAGATTGTTAACCTTAAAATTAAATTTAATTAAGGAAACCATTCTCTTATATCCAACCTATTAGAATAAGTTAAGATTATGAATAAGATTAAGAGCAAGAATATTTTCATCCTGCTCCTATTAAAATTAATATTTTAGAATACGAACGTCACACCAAATTTAAATTGATCGTAACCAATTCCCGGTTCAGTATTGAAAGGCCAGTTCATTTTATCCTGCCTTAATTCATAAATACCGTATGATAAAGCATTCTTTAAAACAAAACTTACAACCGGTGCAACCTGGGGTGAAGAATCGAATATTTCATCAACGAATCTGTCAACAAAAGATTGAGCAATGTCTTCAAGAATAGCACTGATAACCCATTTGCCAAATAAATGCCTTGGGAAAATTATTGATCTTTCATAACCTGCTTCAAGAGTTACTATTTTGCCTGTTTCAAACCTGATTCCACCTTCCGCTGAGGTACCAAATCTTATTGACTCATTTATATCATCCATCTTGTTTTGCGGAACTGCTGCAAATGTAAGAATATTAGGGCGATGCACTTCCGGTCTCGACCACATCATACCTGAAGAATTATATAATATTACCGCTGCATTTCCTATTTCATATCCATAGCCGCTAGATTTTATTAATCCAACCCGCCATAATTTGGTATCGATTTGTAAACCGCTTGAGCTGTTTCCCAATTCACTTGAAATATACCCCAGTGTTAGATACCTGTATTTGTAATTGAATATATTTTCAGCTTCAAACTTTTCGGATTCTCTTGTGTAACCTATTTTAAATTCAAGCAATTTTGGGTCAGCAAATTTATCCGATGAATTTTTCAATGTAATTTTTGACAGTCCGTAATTAAAACTCAGAGTAGGATCACCATGAATGCTAATATCAAATAAATCTGAATCTCTGTCCCAGTGAAACCAATTATGGTGATGTGTTTCGGTTGAATCATCTTCCTGGGCAAAAGCTGTTGAGAAAACAAATAAACCAAGAATTATGAAAAAAAGTAAATTTTTAATTTTCATTTTTTCTCCGTTACAATTTTTATTTTGTTTGTAATTGCAATTTATATGCCGATTATTTTTACCACACAATCTTAAGATTATAAAATTAACTGAACAATTTTTAATACAGGAACGGTATCTTTTAGAGTACAAATGGAAATAATAATACGTCAACTTTCTATATAAGACGGGTTAATCTGCTTAAAGGTTACATATTGATAATTAATTTAAGCTAAATTACTGGGGTGCTTTGGAAAGATTATTATATTTGAATTTTAAAAATCAAAACTAAAAATGACGGATACTCACAAATTTAACTTTCCTATACCTTCACCGGAAAAATTGAACAAAAGAAATAAATTTTATAAAGAAATCTTAAAAAGACACGAAGAAGCCTGTCTTAAAGATCAAAACACTTATGAAGATCCAGAGACAGGATTTACCGTTTTTACCGCATATTATCATTTAAAAAGAAGAAGTTGTTGTGGAAGCGGGTGCAGGCATTGCCCGTTTGCAGAATGAAATTCAATTACATTATAGGGGAGCGCCTAAGTCACTCCCCCGCTAATTTCAACTAGATTAACTACAAAATATACTTACTTAGATCTCTGTCTTTAACAATCATATCAAGTTTTTCTTTTACAACTTTAGCACTAATTTTTACTTTTTTAGCTGGAATTTTGTCCGGCACATCAAAAAGTATTTCATCAAGTAGCGTAGTTAAAATTGTATGTAATCTTCTTGCACCTATATTTTCAACCTGAGCATTTACTTCTGTAGCGATTCGTGCAATCTCTTTTATACCATCTTTTGTAAAATCAAGACTAACACCCTCAGTTTCCAGAAGCGCACTGTACTGTTTAAGCAAGGCATTTTGTGGTGTTGTTAAAATTTGTACAAAATCTGACTCAGTTAAACTTTTCAATTCCACCCTGATTGGAAATCTTCCCTGTAACTCGGGAATAAGATCTGATGGTTTTGAAACGTGAAAAGCACCGGAAGCAATAAACAAAACGTGATCAGTTCTTACAACGCCGTATTTGGTATTTACGTTTGTGCCTTCAACAATTGGAAGTAAATCTCTTTGCACACCTTCACGGGAAACATCAGGACCCTGGCTTTTTCCGCCGCCGGCAACTTTATCAATTTCATCGATTACAACTATACCGCTGTTCTCAACTCTTTCAATTGCCTCACGCTGAACGGCATCCATATCAATTAATTTTTGGGCTTCTTCCTGGGCAATAATTTGTTTTGCTTCCGCTACAGTTGTTTTTCTTTTTTTCTTTTTCTTCGGCATCAGGTTGCCCATAATTTCCTGAAAATTTATTCCCATATCATCAAGACCGAATGGTCCGAGTACCTGCATTCCAACAGCAGATTGTGAAGCCGCGTCAAACTCAATCATCTTTTCGTCAAGGTCGCCGTTTTTCAATTTCACTCTCATCCATTCACGCGTTTTTTGATTCTGGTAAGCTTCGTTATTTACTTCTTCTTCATTATTATTTTCATTTTGATTGGGCGTTTTTTTGACTGGCGGAATTAAAATATCAAGTATTTTTTCCTCGGCAAGTGAAATTGCTTTTGCCTGAACTTCTTCAGTTTTTTCCGTTTTAACCATGTTTACGGCATAATCAGCCAGATCTCTAATCATTGATTCAACATCTCTTCCTACGTAACCAACTTCTGTAAATTTTGAGGCTTCAACTTTAACAAATGGAGCATTTGCCAACCTGGCAAGTCTTCTTGCAATTTCAGTTTTACCAACTCCGGTGGGACCGATAAGAATAATATTGTTGGGCATAATTTCGTCTCTTAAGACATCAGTTATCTGTTGTCTTCTCCACCTGTTTCTTAATGCAATAGCAACCGCTCTTTTAGCTTCTGTCTGCCCGATTATATATTTATCAAGTTCATTTACAATTTGTGTCGGTGTATATTCTTTCCTGTTATTTAACATAAGTTTCCTGAGTTTTATTTTTTAATTTCTTCAACATTAATTTTATCATTTGTATAGATACAAATTTCTGATGCAGTTTTTAGCGACTGCTGAACAATCTCTTTAGCAGAAAGATTGCTGTATTTTTTAAGCATTTTTGCAGCAGCAAGCGCATACATTCCGCCTGATCCAATTGCAACAATCTGGTCGTCCGGCTCAATAACGTCTCCGTTACCTGAAATCACCAGCGCTTTATCTTCCGTAATAACAGCAAGCATAGCTTCAAGTTTGCGCAAATACTTATCTGTTCTCCAATCCTTTGCCAGTTCAACGGCAGCACGATTAACATTCCCGCGGTACTGCTCAAGTTTGTCTTCAAATCTTTCCATTAGAGTAAAAGCATCTGCAGAAGCTCCAGCAAATCCGCATAAAACCTTACCTTTAGCAATTGATCTTATTTTTACTGCGTTATGCTTCATTACAGTATTACCGAGCGTTACCTGCCCATCACCGCCAAGTGCAGAAGAATTTTTATGCACTACTCCAATTATTGTTGTGGCTTCAATCTTCATATCCATTTTAAAACTCCTGATTTAATTTTCATCTGCGAAATACAAATTTACAAAATTCATTTTACTTTACAGAGTTACGAGATGATATAGATTTTACAGGAAACAGTCTTGGTACTTTTTCACGGTATTTCCTGTAGTCATCTCCAAATTTTTCTGCCAGTTTCTTTTCTTCATAAAATGAGCCTATATAAAAATAAGCCACAATACACAAAAACAAGGTTGCGTAAGATAAATCCATCGTCGGTCTGCATCCCAGGAAAATTATGAAGAAAAAGTATAAAGGATGCCTGATAATCTTATAGGGACCATCAATAATTAAAGTCATTTCTTCATCAAGGTCATCTTTATCATATTCACCTTTCATCCAGCGAACTATTTGTGAGATGCCAAAGAATTCTTTTACACAAAAATATTTGGATGACCAAAATATTCCCGCAAGAGCCAGTAGTTGCGGAATAATAATTATAAAATCAAACGGATAATTCAATTCATAAACGTTTGTCCCGGTCCGGGGTATTAAAGCGTAAATAGCTGCAAATGATAAAATAGAGATAATATTATATCCGAGCCTGTAAAATGCTATTAAGTCTCCTGCTTTTTCTTCAAATAGTAATTTAATTTTTTTAGAAGCTAAAACGGTGTGAATAATACCAAAGATTACGAAAAGAAAAATTATTTCAAATACACTAACCAGATCATTCGTCATAATTCTTTTCGCAGCCTTGCCACCGGGAGTCTGAGCTGTTCACGGTATTTGGCTACAGTTCTACGGGCAATATGAATTCCCTTTTCATTTAACATTTCTGCAAGTTTATCATCACTAAATGGTGATTTCTTATCTTCACTTTCAATTATATCCTTCAGCATTTCTTTTATATGCTTGTTCGAAACTTCCTCACCTGAATCTGTGCTCAATCCTTCACTGAAAAAATATTTTAATTCATGAATTCCCTGCGGGTTTTGAACATATTTACCATTTACAACACGACTGATTGTAGAAATGTCCATCTGAATTTCATCAGCTATATCTTTATAAATCATAGGTCTGAGAAACTTTGAACCTCTATCAAAAAACTCGTACTGTTTTTCAACTATTGCCTGCATAATTTTCATTAAAGTTTCTCTTCTCTGCTGAATACAGGCTATAAACCATTTTGCAGATTCAAATTTTTCACGGAGAAATTTATATGTCTCTTTTTCTCTTTTATTTTTCTTCCCGCGTTTATTTGAATCGAGCATCTCCAGGTAACTTTTGCTCAAAGTTACGGAAGGAACGCTTCTATCATTTAGTGTTATAACGAAATTGCCTTCGTCCTTTTCAATAATAAAGTCGGGAGTAATCTGGTTCATCTGCGCAGATTCTATATTCCCTTCTCCCGGTTTCGGGTTTAGAGATTGTACAAATTCAATCGTGCCTTTTAAACTTTCATCTGTCAGATTAAGTTTTTGTTTTATTGAATCGTACCTTTTTTTGGTAAAATCATCAAAACAATTCAGAAGAAGCTGCTCGACAAGATACCTGTAATAGGGATCATAATCGGAATTCCTCGCTTGAATTAGCAGGCATTCCCTTAAATCTCTTGCTGCAATTCCAATCGGGTCAAATGTTTGAATTCTTTTAAGTAATTTTTCAGATTCCTCACTGGAAATAATTATGTCCTCAAACATTTCAAGTTCATCAAGTATTTCCTGCAAACTTCTTTTCAGGTATCCATCTGCATCAAGGTTACCGATAATCTCCTCTCCAAGAGTAAATAACTCTTCATCAAGGTTTAACATTCTTAATTGATCCAGCAGGTGTTCGGAAAGACTTTCGAGAGATTCTGCAAGAGGCTGGTAAATTTCATCGTCCTTACTTCGGTTTGATCTGTCTGATTCATCAACACTGTCGTTCATAAAATCTTCAAGCTCAAACTCTTCTTTGTCTACGTCATCATATTCATCTATTTCATCATCGTCTTTTTTTTCATCCTGGTCTAGAGTCTGATCAAATTCTTCTTCTAGTATTGGATTTAATTCAAGTTCAGTCTTAATCCTTTGTTCTAGGGCAAGTGTATTCAACTGAAGCAATTTCTGATATTGAATTTGCTGGGGAGAAAGTCTCTGTTGTTGTGAAAGTCTTTGATTAAGAGATAACATCTACGATCCGATAATTTTCTTTAAAGTATTATACCATTTTTTACTGTATGTTCTTGTCAATGATTCCTCACAGAAATCAACTAATTTGATATTATTATCATTTCCGTTTTTCAAAGCCGGTTTACATTCATCAAATTTTTCGTACCTGAGAACATCCCCTCCAAATTTTGATATCCTTATCGGAAAGAGATGACAGGAAACAGGTTTCTTAAAATCAACTTTGCCATCCAAAAATGCTTTTTCTATTCCACATTTAGCTATTTTGTTTTCAAAATATACAAAAACACAGGCTTCATTATTAACACTATGTGTCATTAATTCGCCATTTTTCTCATCAAAAAAACCATTTTTTTCAATTTCCTGCAAGTGCTCTTCCGGCAGATATTCTTTTACAATTGGTAATATTTGCCTTATTTTCTCAACTTCTTCTTCTAGTAAAGGCGCACCAAAATCACTTTTTAACGTACAACAGGCACCTTTACACTTTGCCAGGTCGCAGGCAAAGTTTTGACTACTAATTTCCTTACTTACAAGCACTTCATCTACTGAAACAAAATTATTTAAAAACATGGAATAATTTTTGATAAAAAGATACTAATTTGTATTGTAATACAAAAGTTTAAAGGTTTTTATAAAAATATTGAATCTTTAAATCAATTATAATATCCTGCCTAACAGAAATTTCTTTTTTAAAAAACCAAAATACTTTTATTATTTTAACTTAATTTAATTACAAAAAAATGACAAAGAAAACTAAAATACTAATTATTGATGATATACCGGAGAATATTTATCTATTACAGGAAATGTTAGATACGTCTGAATTTGAAATTATTACCGCCTCCAATGGAAAAGAAGGAATAAGAAGCGCTGTTAACGATCAGCCTGATTTGATAATTTGTGATATAATGATGCCAGAGTTGAATGGATATGATGTTATGAAAATAGTAAGAAATAATCCACATACAGAAAGTATCCCGTTTGTTTTTTTATCTGCAAAAAACAGCAAAGAAGAAATCAGAGTGGGTATGCAAACAGGAGCAGACGATTATTTAACAAAACCAGTCAGCAGTAAAGACTTGATTGCAACAGTTAAAACAAGATTGGCTAAAAAAGGTGTAATTGATAAAAAATTTGAAGGATTAATCCATAGCATATCTTATTCTCTACCGCACGAGCTACAGACTCCATTGACCACTATACTAGGTTTCGCAGAAATATTAGTCTCTGACTATAAAACTATTTCATCAAAGGATGTATTAGAAATAGCTAAAAACATTGACAGCTCAGCAAAAAGATTAAACGAATTAATTCAAAAATTTCTTTTGATTACAAAACTGGATTTAATTTCAAAAGACTCTGAAAAGATAAATTCGCTGCAGTCAGGTTCTGTTTGCCAGGCTGAAAAAATTTTAATTAATGTTGCAAAGGAGAGAGCAAAATATTATAATAGAGAAAAGAACCTTACTCTGAGTGCCCAACCTTCAAAAGTTATATTTTCTGAAAACAATCTAAAAATTGTTTTAAAGGAAATAATAGACAATGCATTTAAGTATTCAGAAAAAAGTAGCCAGGTTCAAATTGTGGGAGTTTCCTTGAACAATGAATATGTAGTTTCGATTCTCGATTTGGGAATAGGAATGACCGAAAAACAAATTGCTACTGTTGGAGAATTTATGCAATTTGAAAGAAAAAGGACTGAACAACAAGGTGCAGGTTTGGGTCTTTCTATTTCTAAAAAAATCATAGAATTGTATGGAGGAAAATTATTTATAGAAAGTATTCCCCACAAACAGACTATAGTAAGAATAACATTAAATAAATACCATTTACCTGCTTAATAATAATCAGGGGAAGCCTTTTATGATATTAAAAGATAAGGTTATACTAATAACAGGCGCATCCAGTGGAATAGGAAAAGAACTTACAAAACTATTTGTTAAAGAAAAATGTAAGGTTGCCATTCTCTCCCGAACTACAAGTAAACTTATTAATTTCGAAAGAAGTCTACAGACAAATTACGCCGATGTAAAGGCTTTTCAATGTGACGTTACTAACCATCCAAGTATAAGGACAACTCTAAGAAATGTAATAACCCATTTTGGTCCAATTGATATTGCTGTACTGAATGCAGGTGTAAGTTTTGTTACAAATCCAGAAAGTTTTAATTCAGAATTAGCAGAAGAAACAATAGATACAAATCTGCTTGGCATTGTTTATTTCTTTGAAGAATTATTAACTGATTTTAAAGTCAAAAAAGACGGAATTTTTGTAGGAATTTCAAGTTTAGCTGACATCAGAGGATTTCCTTACAGCGGATTCTATTGTGCAAGCAAAGCAGCAGTTACTCTTTTTCTGGAAAGCCAAAGAATTGAATTGAAAAAATTCAATGTAAAGGTAATAACAGTAAAACCGGGTTTTGTAAGAACCCCTATGACCGATAAGAACAAGTTTACTATGCCATATATTATGGACGCAGATAAAGCTGCAAAAATAATATTTAAAGGAATTAAAAAAAGGAAAAATATTATACAATTTCCATGGCAGACAGTACTCGGTGCAAAAATAATAAAGCTATTACCTAATTCTGTATTTGATTTCTTAGCCTATAGAACAAAAAACAATTAGCAATTAACTAAAATCATTTTTTTTACAATACGGGGAATTGTTTTGAAGAATTTTGCCCTTTTCATTTTTTTATTAATATCTTTACCATTAACTGCTCAGGTAACACCACAAAACGATACTACAATAATATTTAGTGAGATCATGTTTGCAGGCAAATCCGGCAATAATGAATTCATTGAATTATATAATACAAGCGATTCAAAATCCGTTGATCTGATTAATTTCAATATCAAGTATTACACTTCAAGCGCAGATATAATAATAGATGCCGGAAAGGGGACTGTTCTGGAGCCCAAATCTTTTGCAGTTATTTTTGAAGGAGACTATGATTTGGTAAATGGAATATATAAAAATATTGTGCCAGACACTGTATTAATTCTTAAAATTTCAGATAATGCATTTGGGTCTTCAGGAATGTCAAATTCAAGTGACAGGACAATTCAATTAATAAATTCTTTTGGAACTAAACTTGAGGAATATACCTACTCGTCAAATAACCCAAAGGGTATTTCTGACGAGAAAATATCATTACATAATAACTCAACAAGCTCCAATTGGCAAAATTCCAAAATTGATAATGGAACTCCGGGTATTAGAAATTCAGTAACTCCATTTGATTTCGATCCCGGTATAAAATCATTTTCAACCGAAGACGAGTACCAGGTATTAGGTGAAAGTGAAAATTTTAATATCATTGTTAAGAATTTTGGGGTGAATTTATCAAATGATTACCAGGTTAATATTTATTATGATTCAAATAAAGATTCAATAGTACGGGGTTCAGAAAAAATAAATTCATTTTTAGGAGCAGGCTTAGCACCCGGAGATTCTGCTGAATATAGTTTTTCATTTGCAGGATTTTTGGAAGGGAATAATTTATTCATTGCAAAGCTGGAATCACAAGCAGATGAAAACTTAAACAATAACTCAGCTGAATTAAATTTGCCCATAATCAAGATAAATGAATTTAGAAATGACATTGTAATTAATGAAATTATGTACGCTCCCGATTCTGGAATGCCCGAATGGATAGAGTTATTTAACAGAAGTGAAAAAAATGTCAATTTGAACGGTTACAAACTTGCTGATAACACTGATACTTCCAAAATAATTTTTAGTAATAATGTTCTAAAACCAAATGAGTATTTTGTAGTATCTGGTGATAGTTCGATTACAAAATATTTTGATGTTAAGTCAAAAATTTCAATCTCTGATTTTCCTACGCTAAATAATTCAGGTGATAAAATTATTTTACTTGATTCGCTCAATAGAGTAATCGATTCTTTACAATACTTCCCGAAATGGGGCGGAAATGACGGTTTTTCTCTTGAAAGAATTGCAGCTGACGATACATCAACCGATCCAGCGAACTGGAATTCCTCAAAAGATTTTTTGAAAGGGACACCCGGAAAAATTAATTCCATATCTCAAAAAGATTTTGACATTAAAACAGCTAAAATTTTATTTACTCCGGAAAAACCGTTAGTCGGTGATAAAGTAAACATCTCTGCCTTACTGGAAAATACTGGTAAAAATTCAATAAATTATTTTATCGGATTATACGAGGATACTGATGGAGATTCACTTCAGGATATTGAACTTGAAAAATTAACAAATCAAAATTTAGATAAAGAAGATTCTATAATAGTAAATTTTAATTATTCTATTAATGGAATAAGTAATACTTATAGTTTTATCTTGATTGCCGGGTCTGAAAATGATCAGGATTCCACGAACAACCGAATTTATAAAAAATTAACACCGGGATATCCACAGAAAAGTTTGGTTATTAATGAAATTATGTACGATCCTTCCAGTAATGAACCAGAGTGGATTGAATTATTTAATAATACCAATCAAAAAATAAATATTAAACACTGGGAAATCGAAAATCTAATTCCATCCATTTCAGAGCATTTATTAGCAGGCACAGATTACTATCTAAACGCAGGTGATTATTTAATAATTGCAGCAGATAGTATTTTTTTTGGTAAGCATGAAAAATTTAACTCCAATATTATTATTACAGATTTTGGATACTTGAATAATAACTTCGATGGTATTTCAATTAAAGATATAAATAATAATCTTATTGATAGTGTGGTTTATTCTTCAGATTGGGGTGGGGGGAACGGATTTTCACTTGAAAGATTTTCACCATCACAAAATTCAAATAATCCAATGAATTGGAACACGTCAAGAAATCTAGAAGGGTCAACTCCCGGCAAAATAAATTCTATAAGCAGAAAGGATTTTGATGTCGCAGTATCTAAAATAATATTTGATCCGGACGCCCCACTATCAGACGATGATGTGGATATATATGCACTGGTAAAAAATCCAGGAAAAAACACTGCAGTTTTTTCTCTTTCTCTTTATGAAGATTACGATGGCGATTCGTTAGCAGATAATACCCTTGAAAATATTGTTTATAATAGCTTAGGTGCTGAAGATTCATCTTTAATAAAATTCAGCTATAAAATTAAGAGAATAAATAAAAATCATAATTTTATTGTTAAAGCTGAAATGGACTCAGACCAAGACACAACAAATAATATTTCTTTTAATAATATTTCCCCGGGCTACAGAAAGGGAGACCTTGTTATAAATGAGATTATGTATAATCCAACAAGTAGAGAGCCCGAATGGATTGAATTACATAATAATTCAAGCAAAGAAATAAATCTTAAAAACTGGAATATTGTTAATCTCTTACCTTCTCCTGTAAATTATCCATTAGAACATAAAAATGAATTAATTGCACCAGATAATTTCTTAGTAATAGTGCAGGATTCCTCTTTCTATAAATTCTACCCTGATGTAAAAAGCAATATTTTAGTTCTTAATTTTGGATCATTGAATAATTCTATGGACGGACTAGCATTACAAGATAATAAAGGAACCTCGATAGATAGTCTTATTTATAATGATAATTGGGGCGGGAATAATGGATTTTCTCTTGAAAGGATTTCTTATTCCAATGAATCCATTGATAGCACAAATTGGAGAACTTCTATTAGTCAGTTTAAAGGAACTCCCGGTGAAAAAAATTCAATATTTGATTTAATCTCTTACAAGAAAAATTCTATTGTAGTAAATGAAATTATGTTCGACCCGGGACCAAATAATTCAGAATTTATTGAGTTTCTAAATATTGCAGACAAGACAATTAACCTGGGTGGATGGCATATTCAAGATGAGAAAAATAACACAATTTATATTTCAAAGGTAAATCGGGAAATTATACCGGACTCATATTTTGTAGCTGCAGCAGATTCTTCAATATTCAATAATTATCAATTCTCTGATAAATCTACACTGAACATTTTGAATATTTCATCGCTGAATTTATCAAACAACGGTGAAGTGATAATTCTGAAAGATGCAAAAGATAATTCAATTGATTCAGTAAAATATTTTGACAGCTGGCATAATTCGAATTTTATCAATACAAAAAATAAATCGCTGGAAAGAATAAATCCATATTTAGATGGAAATGATAAGAACAACTGGAGCACATCAACAAATGTAATTGGCGCATCACCCGGAAAACGAAACAGCATTTTTACAACAACATTTCCTGGTTCTGCGTCCGTTACTGTTTCACCAAATCCCTTTTCGCCCGATAATGATGGATATCAGGATTTTACTATAATAAAATATTCTATCAATCAACCTGTTGCTCAAATGAAAGTTAAGATTTTTGACAGTCATGGCAGACTAGTTAGAACCATACTTAATAATTCAGCAACTGGCTCTAATGGTTCAGTTATTTTTAATGGTCTGGATGATGATAATAATCCACTTCGGATAGGCATTTATATTGCCTTAGTAGAAGCGGTTAATGAAAGTACCGGAGTCACTGAAAAGATAAAAGTTCCTGTAGTGGTCGCAAAAAAGTTTTAATTTTTAATATATCCTTAAAACTTAAACAGTTTGAATTGTCCTGATTTAGTATCTTTACATTTACTACTAACAAGAGGTGACTAATAATGATTCGAGCACCGAAGCAATAAAATTACAGCTCATAACTATTTTCAACCATTCACATAATTTTACTGCTATTCCCATTTACAATTACTAATTTAATATCGTTTAAAAATCCATTAACTAGACAGTAAAATAAATGAGCACAATTCTCGAGGTATCAAATCTTTCAAAAAGCTACGGAAATGTTCAGGCATTAAGCCAGGTAAGTTTTAATATTGAAGAAGGTGAGTTTTACGGTTTGCTTGGTCCGAATGGCGCAGGGAAAACAACAACAATAAATATTATCAGCACAATTTCACCGCCGGATCTTGGTTACGTAAAAATTAATGGAACCGATCTTAAAACAGATCCAATGAAATGTAAAAAATCTATTGGCGTGGTTCCGCAGGAAATTGCTCTTTATAATGAACTTTCTGCATATGAAAATCTTTTATTCTGGGGAGGGCTTTACAAAATAAAATCGGATGACATAAAAAGTAAAATTGACAGTACGCTAAAACTTATGGGACTATCCGACAGAAAAAATGATAAGATAAAAACTTACTCGGGCGGAATGAAAAGAAGAATTAATATTGCTTCTGCCCTGCTTCATTCTCCTAAAATTTTATTTATGGATGAACCGACTGTTGGAATTGACCCGCAAAGCAGAAATTTAATTTTTGAAGTACTTGAAGCTCTTCATAAAGACGGGATGACCATAATTTATACAACACATTATATGGAAGAAGCTGAAAGATTATGTAACCGCATTGGAATTATTGATCACGGAAATATTATTGCTGAAGGAACGCTGGATGAGTTGCGAAACACAACAAATGCAGTTGAATCTATAATAATTCATCTGGAAAAAATAGAAGACGAAGAAAAGTTAGATAAGTTGGGTAATCTTATAGATGTTTCTGAAAATGTTTTAACCTTTTCAAGCAAAAACAGCAATAAAGAATTGCCAGCAATTTTAGTAGATTTAAACAAAGCCGGGCTGGCTCCAATTCAAATTGAAATTAACAAAGTTAACCTTGAAACGATTTTTTTGAATTTAACCGGAAGAAAATTAAGAGATTAAAAATGTTAAAATTAGCAGTAAAAGATATTCGTTTAATTATTCACGATAAAAGAGCAGTTGTACTGACATTGCTGGTGCCGGTTGCCCTAATTTCCCTTTTTGCCTTTGCATTTGGCGGAACCGGAAAGTCAAATGATACAAACCCGATTGCAATTTATATTTCGGATCAGGATAGTACAGATGTTTCCCGGGATGTTGTCGCTCAACTTGATACTATGTCTTCACTTGATATAAAAAAACTTCCTTTTGATGAAGCAAAAAATGAAGTAAATAAGGGAAGCAGGGTTGCTGTGTTAGCTATTTATAAAGGTTTCAAAGATTCAGTTGAAGCCGGCAGCACACCATCAGCAGAATTATTTTATGATCAGTCCCGCCAAATTGAAGCAGGTCTTTTACAACAGGTTTTATTTTCCAAATTGATGGGAATAATCGGCAAAAGAACTATAAAGAAAAGCATTAATAAAATGATCGTTGAAAATAACCCGGACCTTAGCAAAGATGAATTGGATTTAATTACATCAAAAGTAAATGAACAGATGGAAGGATTTGAAAAGGATGAAAAAAATCCGGCCAATAATTCTATGGGAATTAAAGCAACGCCGATTTTTGCAAAAAGTGAAAATAACCTGGGTCTTGTACAGGCAGTTGCCGGCACAGCAATAATGATGCTCCTTTTTACTGTGACAGGAATGGGAAGCGGAATGCTGCTGGAAAAAGAAGAAGGAACTTTAAAGAAACTACTTTACTCTCCCCTTCAACCCACAGCAATTTTATTTGGCAAGATGACTGCAACTATAGTAGTTTCAATTATTCAATTGACGGTTATGTTTTTATTTGCCTGGCTAGTTTTCGGGTTGGATATTTTTATTGATATACCTTCACTTATCCTGATGATTCTTTCAACCGCATTTTCCTGTGCAACTTTTGGAATATTTATCGCTTCAATTGCAAAAACAAGAAAACAGGTCGAAAGTTATTCAACTTTAATTATTCTTATTATGTCCGCTATTGGCGGCAGCATGGTTCCACTCTTCATAATGCCGGCAATTATGCAGAAAATTGCAATTGTTTCTGTTAATTACTGGGGAATCCAGGGATTTTACGACATTTTTTGGCGACACCTTGCCATTGGAGATGTAGCAATTAGAGCTACGGTATTAATAGGAATCGGACTTTTTATGATGATAATTTCTATTCGGAATTTCAAAAAGAACATATTATCAATCGCATAAACCAGTCATCCCGCTGAAGAACAGCTCATAATATTACTTAACTTTTTCGTGAATTAGCAGCAACCTTTGTAGTACTTTTTATGTCTAATATTCAGAGACGAATTGATAAAAAATAAATTGGAACTTTCAGGTTTCTGGTTTGTACAAAAAGATGAAGCAACAAAATGAACACTTCACACACCTGTTAGTTAGTGGTTTAGTGGAATAAAAAAAATGATCCTTGATTTTATGATTTAGCAAATGAAATCGATAAAGATGTTAGCTTAGATGAATATTCAGGTAATATGGATCATTTTTAAACCGCGGGCGCAACACCCGCGGTTTTTTATTTTTAAATAAAACCCCTTTTATCCTAAAAGAATTGAATTTAAATATTTTAACCTATAACTTTTTAGGTAACATAAATTGCAATCCACCTTAAAAACAACAAAACGCCTTATGATTATTAAGAATAAATTCCTTATTTCGTTTTTGCTGCTGTTTTTTTTAGCCGCTAATTTAATAGCGCAACCAAAGCTTTCTTATACTTTGTCAATGACAAAACCCTACACTCATTATTTTGAAGTAACAACAACAGTAACCGGGCTTGAGAAAGATTACATAGATTTCATTTTACCGGTTTGGGCGCCGGGTTCTTACCTCATACGAGATTTTCCAAAAAATGTTGAGTTCTTCAAAGCGTTTGATAAAAACGGAGCCGAATTAAAATTTGAAAAAACCAATAAATATACCTGGCGGGTTTACAGTAAAAAATTAAACGAGATTAATATTTCTTATAATGTTTATGCTTTTGAAGCTTCTGTAAGAACCAGTTTTCTTGATGATTCACACGGTTATTTAAATGGATCAAACATTTTTATGTACATCTATAAAATGAAAGACCTTCCTTCCACTTTAAAAATTATTCCGCACAAAGGCTGGAAAAAAGTAAACACAGGTCTTGAAAAAGTTGAAGGTGCAGGATTCACATATCATTCCCCGAATTATGATATCCTCGCTGACTCGCCTATTGAAATCGGCAACCAGGATGTGATAGAGTTTAAAGCAGCCGAAGTAAATTA
>Ga0102953_1000089_pt1 | contig 58886 bp, 43 predicted proteins | sample SalPon2A_C_D2_MG_FD_78509 | JGI IMG/M metagenome (GOLD analysis project Ga0102953, IMG submission 78509) | Soil microbial communities from South San Francisco under conditions of wetland restoration - Salt Pond MetaG R2A_C_D2_MG | ecosystem: Environmental > Terrestrial > Soil > Wetlands | place...
CACGGGCGCCAGCAGCACGGCGAGCAGAATCGGCACGAGCGTGCGTACGGTCATAGTTGGTTGTCCTTGGAGAATGCCGGCGCAATTGTCGATAAGACGGGCTCGGCCCCCGCGCAATCCTTGGCGAGGGGCGCCCGTGCGGGCATTCGTGGGCTGGTCTCCGGGTCCTGATAGCCGAATCAATAGAATCAAATGAGCGGGGCCGCAACCGAGGGGTTGCGTCCACGCGCCGACCCGATTGTGCCCGCTCCTGTGGCCTGGATGCAAGCTCTATGGGTCGATTCGGTCGAATATGCGACAGTGCGACTGGGCGTCGATGGACGTGGGCCCGCGGGCCGCGCGGGCCGGACCACGGCGCGTGCTTGGGTCCCATGTTGAATCCGGAAACGGCCCGAGGCAGGTGCTGGGGCGCCGTTTGGTTGAACAAAGGGCCCGGGTTGCGTAGATTAGACGAGGCGGGGGAGCACATAGGCGGCCGTTCGGGGCATGCGGGCCCGTGGGCCGCGTTGATCGCGCAGCGAGGAGATGGAGCCAGTGTTTCCGGGGGATAGAGGCGCCGCAGCTTCCCTGCGCCCGTCGGCAGGCCGCGTGTGCGTGCCGGCGCCCAATCCTTTAGCCAGAAGGCCTGTGAGATGAACTACCGCCCCTTCGCCACCGTCGAATCTGCCCCGCCCGATCCCATCCTGGGCCTCTCGGAGGCCTTCCGCAAAGACGCCAAGGCCGAGAAGATCAATCTGACGACGGGTGTCTATCAGGACGAGTCCGGCACCAATCCGGTGCTGCGATCGGTGAAGCAGGCCGAGCGCATGCTGCTGGAACTGGAGACGACCAAGGACTATCTGGGCATCGGCGGGGACGAGAGCTACGCGCGCACGGTGCAGCAGTTCGTCTTCGGGCCGGAGCACCCGGTGGTCACGGAGGGCCGGGCCGCCACGGTGCACACGCCGGGGGGCACCGGGGCGCTGCGCGTGGGGGGCGAGTTCCTGCGCACGCAGTTTCCCCAGGCCACCATGTGGCTGAGCGACCCCACCTGGCCTAACCATCCCGGTGTGTTCAAGAGCGCGGGGCTGAAGACGGCCGCGTATCCGTACTATGACCCCGCCACGCACGGCCTGAAATTCGACGAGATGATGGCCGCGCTGGAGCAGGTACCCGAAGGCGATCTGGTGCTGCTGCACGGCTGCTGCCACAACCCCACGGGTGTGGACCCGACGCCCGAGCAGTGGGAGCGCGTCGTGGAACTGTTCAAGCGCCGCCCCATCCTGCCCTTCCTGGACTTTGCGTATCAGGGCTTCGGCAAGGGGCTGGACGAGGATGCCTTCGCTGTGCGCGCCTTTGCCTCGGCGGGGCTGGAGATGGTGGTGTCCAGTTCGTTCTCCAAGAACTTTGGGCTGTACCGCGAGCGCGTGGGCGCACTGACGGTCGTCACGGGCGACGGCAAGGAAGCTTCCGCCGTGATGAGCCGCATCAAGCAGACCATTCGTGCCAACTACTCCAATCCCCCCGCCCATGGCGGCAAGGTGGTGGAACTGGTGTTGGGTGACAAGGAATTGCGGGAGCTCTGGGTCAAGGAAGTCGTCGAGATGCGGGACCGAATTCACGCGATGCGTCGTTTATTCGTCGAGACGCTGAAGAAGTTCGGCGTGAAGCGCAACTTCGACTTTCTGCTGGAGCAGAACGGGATGTTCTCCTTCTCCGGCATCGGCAAAGAGGACGTGCGGCGGCTGCGCGAGGAGTTTGGCGTCTATATGGTAGACAGTGGACGCATCAACGTGGCGTCCATGACGCGCGCCAGGATGGACTACCTCTGCCGCAGCATCGCCGAAGTGCTGCAAGCCTGACCGCTCCGTGTGGCCGCCAATAGGGGGTTGGCGGCTGACCGCGCGGAACCCCGCCACGGCGTGCGGGCCAAGCATGCCAGCGGGGCGGGACGGCCCGCGTCCGCTCCTGCCTTGTGATTGGCGGGGGCATTGGGCTAGGATTGCGCAAGCGCAAACAAAACAATCGGTTGCCGGACAGCCGGGGCGACTGCCAACCAGCGTAGCCGCGGCCATTCCTCATTGTTTCCGGTCGGCGGCCCCTTGAACTCCCGAGCGCGATGCAAGCGAATCCACTGATCGGTGCCACGCCCACCCCCAGCCGCCCCGCCGCGGCCGCGGATCAGCGCATCATCAGTCTCGTCAGCAATGTCACCGCGGACAAGATCCCGGGTCTGGAGCACTTCCTGACCGACTTCAGCTCGCCGGACGTGCGTGCGGAGGTCAATCCCTTTCGCCACGTCATCCAGCGCAGGGCGCGGCGCTCGATGGGGGGCAAGTTCAGCAAGGGACTTACGCACGAGGTTACTGAGAACATCGAGATCAATCCGAACGAGGACCTGTTCGGGCTGCGGCGTTGGCTGGGGGGCATCCGGCAGAGCCCCGCTGCGGTGATGCTGCTGGCCGTGAACAAGATCAAGGAAGAGCCGATGGCGGCGCCCTTGATCTTCTCCGAGCTGCTCAAGACGGGGCGCCCGGTACTGGTCGCCGGCACGGACCGCTCCACGCAGGATCAGCTTTTCGCCAAGATCGACGTCAACTGCCAGCACGTGCCGGAGACCATCCAGCAGAATGCCTCGCTGAAGACGATGCTGATGGCGCGGGTGCAGCGGCGCAAGGGCTTCATCTCCACCATCCGGCACCTGCTGGACCTGGAGTTTCTGCCGCAACCCGTGCAGGAGAAGGTGAACCGCATCAATGGCGGGGGCGACCCCACCGAGCTGAACGAGGCGGAGACCATCAACCTGTGCCTGCTGGCCGATCTTTCGTCCCGCTATCGCAACGCGCTCACGCTGTACAAAGAGACGCTGGCCAACAGCAGCCTGAACATTCAGCAGCTGATCTCGATGTTCGAGATCCTCCTGTCCGACGTGCCGCTGAAGGAGGCGCTGGAGGCCTTCTCCCCCTTCCTTGGCAAGGACGACGAGCGACCGGAGGCTGTGAACAGCAAGGCCGAGTTGTTCGGCTACCTCAATCGCTTCGTCAGTTCCACCGAGGGCGGATCGCGGGGCAGCACACGTACCGACAAGCTGGATCAGGTGTTCAAGCGCATCATCAGCGTGGTGATCTCGCAGCGTGCCAAGGTGGACCCCGTGCTGTGGCGCCGCTGTAGCTTCATCTTCGATCCCGAGCCGGAAGAGCGCGCGCTGCTGACCAGCATGGAGCCCATGGCTGCCTATGTGGCCAAGACCAAGGATGCCGGCGAAGCGGGCATCACACCGGAGTTCAAGCAGCGGCTGGGCGAGGCCGTGTTCGAGTTGGTAGCGATCTCCAACCAGGGCCTGGAGCAGTCCAAGAGCGAGAGCGGCTTGGCGCGGCAGCGGGCAGCGGGGCACCTGTTGCCGTTGTTCCAGATGTCGAAGTTCCAGGCCGGTCACTTGGTGCAGATCAGCGACAACAATCGCGCGACCCTGCTCAACAAGGAGAAGTTCGTAGGGCTGTTCAAGAACATCCCCATCACCGTGCAGGATCTGGAGGGGCTCGCGCAGCGCCTGCAGAGCGAACTGTACCGCGAGCAGCAGATCATCGATGCGGTGCGCAAGAGCACGCTGGATGTGATCGTGGGCCATGATCGGGATCGCGAAAAGGCCCTGCGCGAAATCTACATCATCAATGCGGCCCAGGAGCTGGTCCACTTCTCCTTCCACATCGGCGAGCACGGCATCTCCAGCCTGGACCGGCTGTGCGGTGTGTCCGTGGCCCAATCGCGCTTCGGCTTCGAGGTGGCGCTGCAGCCGCACCGCCCCAACTCCATCGGCCTGTTCCAGCACGAGAAGGAGCGGCCGCTGGGCACCTTGCAGAACGAGCCGTCGGTGCTGAGCCGGGCCTATACGGCGCTGATCGGGATGCAGGTGGAGCGGCAGGTGAAAAAGGCCGTGGATCACAAGATCGGCTACCTGCAGCAGACGTTCGGGGAGAACTTCTTCGAGGTGGTCTACCAGCAGGTGGTGAACCGCCACGATCTGCCGCTCTCGCGCAATCAGCTCGCCTGGTTCGTGAAGGAGCGCGGTCTGCTGGGCAGTTTGGGTGAGAAGGGCTTCAAGTCCGAGCGCGAGAACGACCTGGGCGACCCGTTCATGACGCTGGAGGAGCTAACGCTCTCGCGCAGCAAGCCCCAGCGCGATTTCCGGGAGTTCGAGAACTTCCCGCAGCGCTTCGCCGAGGCTGCGCGCAACTTCAAGCAGCTGCTGGGGGAACTGCGGGCCGCGGGCGATCAGGACCCGACCCGCGACGTGCGGGCGCTGCTGTGGTCGCTCTACCGCAGGGGCATCTACAACATGGAGCGCCCGGAGGCCAAGGAGGCCTTCCGCAAGAGCGAGTTCTACACGCAGCTCAAGGACATCATCGCCAAGATCTCCTCGGAGAACTATTCGGTCTTCACCAAGGACATTCAGCAGGACGGCGTCAAGATCTATGTGATGCCCAAGTTCCACCACCTGCTCACGTTGGGCAGCCGCTTTGCCTACCTCATCGAAAGCAAGGTGGTGCGCTACCAGCTGGTCGCCTCGCCGGCGGAGGTGGTGGAGGAATTGGACCAGGTTTCGCGCGTCTTCACCGAGAAGCTGGAGTCCCTCTCCGCCGCAGGGGAGGGCGGGGCCGAGTTCAAGTCCCTCTTCAATGCGGCGGCCGAGGTGCGTCGAGCCACCGATGTCTGGCGGGAGCATAGCCGGCACCTGGCCTTCGCCCTGTTGGACCGTCTCCTGAGCGAGACGGTCATCAAGCAACTCCGGCCGGGCAAGATCCAGGCGCACAACCTGTGGTACCTGCCCGATGCGACCAAGCTGTGCCTGGGGCCCGCGCTCTCCTCACAGAAGTCCGTGCCGTTCCCGAAGATCCTGCAGGTGCCGGAGAACATGGGCAACCTGCAGAAGAATCCCAAATCGGCCAGCACCACCATCGACGATTTCACGATCGAGGTGCACAAGATCTCCCGCCTGCGCGCCGAGCTGGACCACTACGAGAGCGTGGCGGAGGACGTGCTGGATATCCTGCAGAACCTGACGCACGAGCGGGCCGAAAGCCAGCTCGTGAACCGCTACGAGCAGGCGCTGGGCCAGTTCATCCGCATTCTGAACAAGCCGCTGCGGTACTACACGGAGAAGGACGTGCAGAATCTGCACGCCGTGGCCAGCCTGATGAAGAACACGCTGCAGGCCTTCTACAATACCCCCGGAACACAGAAGGACCAGCTCGTGATGCGTGTGCAGAATCAGTTGCAGGCGCGCCGCAGCGATGGGCACCAGCTCAAGCTCAATTTCACGGATACGTTCGTGCTGGAAAAGACGCAGATCCGCGTCATGCAGAAGGTGAAGCAGGGCGACGAGACGGTCTCCAAGCAGCGCAAGGTGGAAGTGGAGGTGGACGCCACCTACCAGACGCTCTCCGCACGCATCCGCGAGGTGATCCGCACCCACGAGGTACTGGCCAACAAGCGCCACATCGTGCTCTCGCCGGAGGGCCAGAAGAAGAAGCAGATCGACTACGTGCTGGACATCATCGACGTGCTGCAGTCCCTGCGCGGCAATGCCCTCACGTTCTACGTGGACTCCTCCATGCTCAGCGACGACCAGATGCGCCTGCTGGCCCGCCACGTGAAGCCGCACAACTTCTTCCGCATGGACGATCTGAAGCCCGAGCCGCCGGAGGGCATGTCGGCAGATGCCGCGGCCAAGGACCCCCTCACCGGGCGCTTGGTGCGCAAGCCGCCATCGGGCCCTACGGAGGCGCCGGCCCAGGCTGCCGATGCGCCCAAGAACGAGCCTCCGCCCTCAGCGTCCTAAGTCCCCATCACCGGGCACCGGGAGTCACTCGTCTGCCGGCTGCTCCCAGCTCAGCTCGCCCAGCTTTGCGAGAGGCGTGGGCGCATGGGGTTGTGCAGGCGGCGGCTGGATGCGCAGGTGCCACCAGCCCACGTCGTGCCACCGGTCCAGCTTGTAGCCGACCGACTCGAACACGCCCAGCGGGCGGAAGCCCAGGGCCTCGTGCAGGCCCACACTGGCCGGGTTGGGTAGCGTGATCACCGCATAGGCGTTCACGTACCCCTGGCGCCGCAGGCAGGCGAGCAGGTTGGTGTATAGCGCGCGCCCGAAACCCCGGCCCCGCGCGGTTTCCGCCAGGTAGATCGTCGTCTCCACGCTCCATTGGTAGGCCTGCCGCGGCCGGTAGCGGGTCGCGTAGGCATAGCCCGCGATGCCCCCCTCGGCCTCGCATACCAGCCAGGGCGCGCGCTGTAGCACGTCGCCGATGCGGGCGCTCAGTTCGGCCGGGGTCGGCACCTCAGTCTCGAAGGACACCGCTGTCTGCTCCACGAACGGGCGGTATATGGCCAGGCAGCCCTCCGCGTCGGAAGGGGTGGCGAGCCGGATGGTGGCGCTCATGGGTCGGATGCTTGGCCGAAAGCTGGCGGGTGGGAAGGTGAAACCGACAGGCTAGCGGGCGTGGGTGAAGGCCAGCCGCACGCCCAGGGCGATGAACACGCCGCCCGCCACGCGCTCCACCCAGTGGGCCCCGGCGGCGAGGCGGCCGCGCACGGCGTCCTGCGCCAGGAAGGTCGTCAGCAGGATGTACCAGCCCAGCGCCGTCGCGGCGATAGTGAAGCCGAACACCGCCTGCGCGCCCAGCGGCGTGCCGGGGTGCACGATCTGCGTGAACGCCGCCAGGAACAGCAGCGGCGCCTTGGGATTGAGCAGGTTGGTGAGCAGACCCAGTCGGAACGCGGTGCCGGCGCCGAGTCCCTGGCTGGCCGGCCGGTGCGGCTGATCGGGGTCGGCCGCGGGTGGCCTGCGGGCACGCAGCGAGCGCAGCCCGATCACGATCAGGTAGACCGCGCCGACCCACTTCACGATCGTGAAGGCCAGCAGCGACTGCGCGATGAGCACGCCGATGCCGACCAGCGCCAGCGTCGCGTGGACGCACATGCCCGTGGCGATGCCGATGGCCGTGAAACGCCCGTCGCGGCGGGAGAACACAAGGCAATTGCGCAGGATCATGGCCGTGTCCGGCCCGGGCATCATGGCGGCCACCCAGCCGAAGGCGAACACGGCAGCCCAATCGGCCCAGAGATGTGCGGTGACCATCGGTCGGGGGCGGGGGCCTATGCGGAGCGCTGCTTGCGGCGCCGTGTGGTGCCGGCCACCTGCTCCCACAGCGCGCGGGCAGTGGCCTGGATCTGCTCGGGCAGCAGCCCCGCGGCGCGGAGCTGATCCGTCTGGCTGCCGAAGGGCATGAACGCATCCGGGGCGCCCAGCAGCCGCGTGGGGCGGGCCAGGTCGTGCGCCGCCATCAGCGCCAGGATGCCCTGGCCCATGCCGCCGCTGAGCACGTTCTCCTCCAGGGTAACCACGGCCTTGGCCCCTTCGATCTGTTCCAGCAGCAGGGTCTCGTCCAGCGGCTTCACGAAGCGCGCGTCCACCACGGCGCAGGGGATGCCGTCTGCCTCCAGCGCCTCGGCCACGGTGAGGGCGGGCTCCACCTGGGAGCCCACGGCCACCAGCAGCAGGCCCGGGGCTTCCGTCTTGCGGAGTAGCTCGCCCTGGCCGATCGGGATCGGCTCCAGCGTCTCGTCCACCGCCATCGCGAGGGTATCCCCGCGCGGATAGCGCATGGCGATCGGCCCGTCCTCGTAACCGTGGGCCGTTAGCAGCATGCGCCGCAGCTCGCGTTCGTCTCGCGGTGCCATGTGCACGAATCCGGGGATGAGGCGCAGGTAGGAGAAATCGAACACGCCGTGGTGTGTGGGGCCGTCGGCCCCCACGAAGCCCCCGCGATCCATCATCACGCGCACGGGCAGGCTTTGCAGCGCGATGTCGTGGATGAGCTGGTCGAAAGCGCGCTGGGAGAACGTGGAGTAGACCGTCACGAATGGCTTGAGACCCCCGATGGCCATGCCCGCCGCGCTGCAGTAGGCGTTGGACTCCGCGATGCCCACGTCCAGCACCCGGCCGGGGAAGGCCTCGGCCAGCGGCGAGAGGCCGGTGTTGCTTTGCATGGCCGCCGTGATGGCCACCACCTTATCGTCCCGGGCCATCAGATCGCGCAGGCCCTCGGAGTAGATCTGCGTCCAGCTCTTGCGGGCCGGGGCCCCGGCCGCGCTCGCCGCCTTGGGCTTGCTGGGAGAAACCGCGTGGGCCTCGAAGGTGTTCTCGATCTCCGGGCCCAGACCCTTGCCCTTCACCGACTGCAGGTGCACCAGCACGGGCCCGCGCATGGTCTTGGCGTGCCGCAGGATAGGCACGACCTCTTTCAGGTTGTGTGCCTGAATGGGCCCGAAGTAGCGCCAGTTGAGCGACTCGAAGAACGCCGCCTCGTCCCCGGAGGCGTAGTCCTTCACGGAACGCTCCATGTGCTTGAGGCTCTTGAGTATCTCCGAGCCGAACGGCACGTGGCTGGTGAGGCGCTTCACCTCGTCGCGCAGGGCGTTGTACGAGTCCGACGACGTGATGCGCGTCACCGTGCGGGCAAAGGCGCCCACATTCTGGTCGATGCTCATCCCGTTGTCGTTGAGGATCACCAGCAGGCCCAACTCCATCGAGCCGGCCATGTTCAGCGCCTCGAAGGACAGCCCACCCGTCATGGCGCCGTCGCCGATGACGGCCAGCACGTGGTGCTGCTCGCCCCGCAGGTCGCGCGCGATGGCCATGCCCAGTGCGGCGGAGATGGAGGTGGAGGCGTGGCCTGCGCCCATGTGGTCGTAAGGGCTCTCCCGGCGCTCAAGGAACTTGCACAGCCCGTCCCACTTGCCGTAATCGGCAAAGCGGTCGGCGCGGCCGGTGAGCATCTTGTACACGTGGGCCTGATGCCCCACGTCCCACGCGATGCGGTCGTGCAGGAAGTCGAACTGGTTGAACAGGGCGATGGTCAGCTCCACCACGCCCAGCGCGGCCCCCAGGTGGCCCCCGGTGCGGCTGATGGTCTCGATCAGGAACGCGCGCGCCTCGTCCGCGAGGGCTTCCAGGCGCTCCGCGTCGAAGCGCTGCAGCTCCAGCGGATCGCGCAGGGCGGACAGGACAGGGTACTTGGCGGCGTCCATCACGGACCGTGGCAGGGATGGAGTGATGGGCCAGCCGATCACGGGGCCCACCGATTGAATATAGAGGCCGGCGCCCCGCGATGCAAGGCGCAGAGGGACGGAGCCCCGCGACGCCCGAGACCTTCACCTGGCCGTCTGACACCGAGCTCCACGCACCGCTACGGCCCGCCTGCGGAACACGCCGGCAGCGTTGCATGGGCGACGAAGTGAGAGGAAGGGCGCCCAGCTCCGCGAACCGCCCGCAAGGGCGGTCTAGCGCGCCGGGATGGGCTGCGCCTTGAGCGGGATGTCCTTCACATCGTCGGTACCGTTGATGACCTTCTCGGCCATGCGGATCTTCTTCTCCAGTTCGGCTAGCCGCAGCATGACGATGCGCTGCGCCTGGGGCGAGCCCGCACCGTGCATAGCCTCGACCATCGTGGTGACGGAGGTCATGTTCTCGATGTAGCGCGCCATCTTGAGCCGTTCCTCGGCGCTGAAATCGGGAGAGGCGGCCAGGTACTTCTCGAGGTACGGGCGCAGCTCCGGGTTCTCGAAGCCCTTCGAGTCCGGCATGGTCGCCAAGATGCCGCCACCCAGATCGTGCGCAAGCCGGCCGATCTCGTAGACGTTGCGCGTGATGTTCTGCTTCACCGTGTTGGCCATCATCGGGTTCACCATGTACGAGCCACACGGCAGCTCATGGCCCATGGCGCTGGCCCCGACGGCCGAGGCGTAGGTGGTTTCCACCAGGTGCACCATCTCCGTGACCTTGTCCTTCACGATGCTGTTGCGCAGCGTGCCCAGGATTTGCGTCATCTTGGCAGTGGCGCCGATCAGCACGTCGGCGTTGCCGCCCTTGCATCCGCCGTAGTTGGCGCGGTGCCACGTGGCGAAGTAGTCCACCAGGGTCCCGCAGGCATCGTGCTCGCCGTTAAGGAAGATGCGTTCGTGCGGCACGAACACGTCGTCGAACACCACCATCGCCTCCCCACCCACCACGCCGAAGCGCGCATTACCGTAGTCCTGGCAGCCGTTTTCCAGCTTGCGGCCGTCGTTGGACTGTCGCCCGAAGATGAACACCACGCCCGGCGCGTCGGCGGGCACCGCGCAAGCGATGGCGTAGTCCTTCTCTTCCTCACCCAGCGCCGTGCCAGGCATGACCAGAATCTCGTGGGAGTTGATACCGCCCGTGTTGTGCATCTTGGCGCCGCGGATCACCACGCCGTCGGGGCGGCGTTCCACCACGCGGACATACTGATCCGGATCCTTCTGCTGCGAAGGGCGCTTGGAGCGGTCCCCCTTGGGATCGGTCATGGCCCCGGCCAGCATCAGGTCCTGGTCCTGCACGCCGATCAGGTATTCGCAGAACCGCTTGTGATAGTCGGTGCCGTGCGCCTGGTCCACCTCGTAGGAACTGGCGTAGATGGAGTTGATCGCGTCCAGCCCCACGCAGCGCTGGAAGCAGGTGCCGGTGGTCTGCCCCAGCAGCCGCAGCATCTGGATCTTCTTCACCAGGTCGTCCGTGCTGCGGAAGATGTGCGTGTAGCGGTGGATCTTGCGTCCGGTGAGATGGCTCGTTGCCGTCATCACCGCCTCGTGCTCCGGCATGTGCGCCAGCTCGTAGGTCTTGGCGACCGTGTTGATGTGTGGCGCCACCGCGGGATGGTCCACGATGGAATCCACGCGCTCGCCGGCCACGTAGGCCCGCAGCTTCATTGCCCGCAGGCTTTCCACGTACTCTTGGGGAGTTTTCAGCGCCATGGTGGTCCCTGGGTTATTCGTTCGAGGTGGGTGCCCGCGGTCACTGCCCTGCAGGGCCCGGTTGGTCTTGCGGTGCGGTGCCTGCGGCGCAACTGGACTTCAGGACTAGGTGGATCGCCCCACGCTTGCATCCGGCATGTCCCGGACGGACCTTGCTGAACATCGGGATATTTGCGTTACGCCCTGAATACCACGGATTTGTGCGTAGATTCCACAGCGGGGTGAGGCTGCGCTGCCCGGTGCGGGCACCACACCGGAGCGCAAGCGATTGATCCGGCAGGGGATGATGGAGGCGGCAGGCAGCCCCGCTCCCCTTGCCTCGTCCGCGCCATCCGGTTTAAGACTGATGCTCTCCCGGTCGCGGCGCCCCGGTGCGGTGGCCGGGGCCGGTTTCCCTCCAGGCTTCTCATCGGCGATTCAGCGGCGACCCATGACCCAAGGCAGTGCGCCCGGCTTCCACGAGCTGATTGAGATGCGTCCGGACGAGCGCGTGGACGCGGATCGGGTGGGCGCCTTCCTGGAGGGGCGAATTCCCGGTGCCTACGGCACGCCGGAGGTGCTGCAGTTCGAAGGCGGCAAGGCCAACCTGACCTATCTGCTGCGCTACCGCAGCGAGGACGGAGGCGCGCTGGAGTACGTGCTGCGCCGCCCGCCGCTGGGCCCCGTGGCCCCTAAGTCGCACGACATGTCGCGCGAGTACAAGGTGCTCTCGCGGCTGTATCGCGCCTATCCGCTGGCCCCACGGGCGTTTGTGTACAGCGAGGATGCGGCAGTGGTGGGCGCGCCGTTCCTGGTGATGGAGCGGCGGCGGGGCATCGTGATCCGCGACGAACTGCCCGAACGCTTTCGTGGTCAGCCGGAGCTGTGCCGCCGTATGGGCGAGATGATCGTGGACGCCATGGCCGATCTGCACGCGGTGAATCCCGAGTCTGTGGCGCTGGGTGACCTGGGCCGTCCCGAAGGCTTCGTGGAGCGCCAGGTGCGCGGCTGGGCCCAGCGCTGGGAGGCCGCCAAGACCGAGGACGTGCCCGCCCTGGACCGGCTCACTGCCTGGCTGACCGGCAGCGTGCCGCCGGCGCCACGGGTCTCGCTGGTGCACAATGACTTCAAGCTGGACAACATGATGGTGGACGCGGACGACCCGGGGTGTCCCGTGGCCGTGTTCGACTGGGACATGTGCACCCTGGGCGATCCCTTGATAGACCTGGGCACGCTGCTGGGCTACTGGACCGAGCCGCGCGACTCGGAGGCGCGCAAGGCCTTCGCCCTGATGCCCACCGAGGAGCCGGGCTTCCCCACCCGCGCCGAGGTGGCGCAGCGCTACGCGGAGCGTCACGGGCTGGACGTCTCGCACATCCGCTGGTACGAGGTGTTCGGCCTGTGGAAGACGGCCGTGGTGGTGCAGCAGATCTACGTGCGCCTGCACCGTGGCCAGACCCAGGACGAGCGCTTCCGCAGCTACGGCAGGCGCGTGTACAGTCTGGTGGAATCGGCGACCGAGCTGGCGGGCCTTTAGCGCCCGCGCCGTTGCGGAGGCGATGGGTGCGCCGCAACGCCAACGTTCATCAACCCCTGACCTGACCCCCCCAATGAGCCAACAGACCCCGGAGTTGGAACGCTTTCCAGCCATTGACCACATGGTGCTGCTGCGCGTGTACGATCACGAGGATCGGCTGCGCATGCTGTTGCCCAACGTGCCGCCCCATTCGGATGCTCTGCGCGTGTTGCACGGCGTGCAGGACCGGGACGGGCGCATCACGCCCGCGGAGGCCAAGCGGGGCCTGGAGGCGCTGGCCGGTCTGCGCCAGGACCAGAACAATCCCTGCGCGGAGGTGTTGCGTCACGCTGCGGCGGGCAAGACCCACCGGCTGCATGTCATCGCCAGCCCTGTCAGCGGGCTGATCGGGCGCATCGCCGAGCGCAAAGGGTCGCAGGAGGATACGGAGGCGTTCTTCGCGCTGCTCAACGCGGGCGACGTGCGCGCGGCGGAGAGGGTGGACGGGCGCTGGCAGCCGCAGCCCTATGTGATCGACGGCATCCTCAACTACTTCTCCGCACACGACTCCGTGCGCATGGGCCCCGATGGATGGGACAAGGTGCCGCTGCGCATCGAGATGGCTGCGGACCAGGAGCTCGCCGCCGCGGGCGTGCGCTATGCCCCGGGCGCCAAGGTGCGCACGGGTTGCTACATCGGGTCCGGCACGGTGATCATGAACCAGGCGTTCGTGAACGTCGGCGCCTGGATCGCCGGCGAGGGCGTGATGGTGGACGTCGCCGCGCGCATCGCCTCCTGCGCCCAGATCGGCAAGGGCGTGAAGTTCGGTGCGGGCTCGGGCATCGAGGGCATCCTGGAGCCTGCCGGGCGTTTGCCCTCCATCGTGGAGGACCACGCCAAGATCGGCGCCATGTGCGAGGTCTCGGGCATCGTGGGCGAGGGAGCCGTGCTGGCCAGCGGTGTGGTGATGGCCTCCGGCAAGCGGGTCTTTGACGAGGCGACGGGTGAGATGGTTCCGCCCCAGACCCTGCAAGTGGCCGGAACCGTGTATCAGATTCCCGTGATTCCGCCGTACCGGCTGGCGGTGGGTGGCTCGCTGCTGGCCGAATCGGGTCGCTTTGCCACCGACGCTGTGATCCTCAAGCCCGGTGACCTGCGGGATACGGACACCCTCAAGCACTTCGAGCGCCAGGGTATCCTTTACCAGTAGGTGCGGTACACCCCGCCCGGGTCGTGCCTCCCAGGTGCTGCTGCAGGCCCCCCGGGCAGGGCGCTCGCGGCAGTGCCGGGTGTCATCCGATGCCGCCTCCGCCCTCTGTCCGCGCGTTCCGCATCCCGACGATTTTGCGTCGCTCGCCGGCGGTTTTACATAGACTTTACATAGCGCTCATCCTGGCTTCACCCTCGCGTCGTACAATTTCGGCAAATCAAACGGGGATGTAACGAATCGTTATCGAGTTTCGTTATTAGGATAAGTATACGATCCCGCCACTGGGCTGTGGCGGTTGCTCTGCCGAAGAGGTGCCATGGAAGCCAGGAAGATCACCCAGGCCAGCATTCGCGCCGCGCTGGCCAGACTGCGTCGGGCGGGCGGGCTGATCCGGCGCCGGCCGATCGCCGCGCCGCCCTCCGTCGGCGGCATCCGTCCACGCGGCGGACACGCCATTGCGGGTTCGCTGCTGGCCCGCCTCGGGCTGCTGGGCTAGCGCATCCGACAGCAATGCCCCGGCGCGGTAGGTCCGGGGCTCGTCGAACATCGTCCGTTTTGCTGCTCAACCTCTGATTCGGCCTCACCCTCGGCCAATGCGGGCTTAAGGCCCGAAAAAATGACCGGCTCTGACGATTGCGCTTGACTGTTAGCAGACAAAATCTTAGAGTGCTAACGAACAATGAGGGAAGAGAGAATCGGGGGCGGTAGAAACCGGCGAACCTTTGCAGATGAGGAGACGCCATGAAGAAGAACAAGGCCGTCGTTACCGAGCAGGACATCCAGCAGGCGCTGGAGAAGTTCAAGAAGCAGGGCGGCCTGGTCAAACGGTTGCCCGATGAGGTCGTCCCCGCCCACAATCTGGTGGGTGCCAAGTGGTCGATGTACGAGACGATCCAGGAAGGCGGCAACGCCAGCACGAGCGACGCCAGTTGAGCGCGTTGCTGGACGGTATGGTGGTGGCCGCCCCCCGCGGTGCAATCTCCCTGCACCGTCCGTCCCACCTCCGCCGGCCCGCGCGGTCGGCGGAGTGACGATTTCCCCTTCGCGATAGCCCCCCAGTCATTCCCTAACGGCCCAGACCGCGACGCAATGTTGCGTGCAGCCGCATCCGTATGCCGCTAGCGGCACAGGCAGCGGGCACAAAAAAAGGCGGAAGCGCCGGTAAGGGGCGCCTCCGCCGTGGGGTGGGACAGGTCTGCGGCCGCACGGGGCGCGGCCGGGTGCCGACTGCCTACGAGCAGCCCATGGAGTTGCCGCAGGACAGGCAGCGGTAGCAGGTCCCGTTGCGCACGGTGAGGTGGCCGCAGGTATCGCAGACGGGCGCATCGCCCATCATCTCGGCCAGGTGCTCATTGAGCGCATCCTCGTGGTGCGCGGCCTCCTTGTGCTCCGCGGCAGGCGCGGGCGCCGCCGGGGCGGTTGCCTCGGCTGGGGTAGCCTCGGCCTTCGCCACGGCGCCGTCGGAGTCCGTGTCGATGGCCCCCTGAGGCATCACGTGCACGAAGTCCGTACGGCCCAGGTACTCCATCCCCAGAATGCGGAAGATGAAGTCCAGGATGGACGTGGCCGTCCGCACGTTGGGGTGGTCGGTCATGCCGTAGGGCTCGAAGCGCGTGAATGTGAACATCTTCACGTACTTCTCCAGCGGCACGCCGTGCTGCAGGCCAGTGGAAACGGCCTGGGCGAAGCTATTCATCATGCTGCGGTAGGCTGCGCCTTCCTTGTACATGTCGATGAAGATCTCGCCCAACTCGCCCGTCTCATACTCGCCCGTGCGCAGGAATACCTTGTGCCCGGCCACGGCGGCTTCCAGCGTGAAGCCGTTGCGGCGCCGCGGCAGCTCGCGCCGGTAGCGCCACGCACGGATGTCCGGCATGCCGGAGGCGGCCACGATGGTCTCGATCTCCGGCACTTCCACGGCCGTCTCCGCCGCCGCCTGCTTCTTCTCGCTGAGCTGCGAGGAGAGCGGCTGGGAGCCCTTGGAGTTGTCGCGATAGAGCGCCACCGCCTTCAGCCCGTAGCGCCAGGACTGCACGTAGAGGTCTTCGATCTCCTCCACGGTGGTCTGCTCGGGTACGTTGATGGTCTTGGAGATGGCGCCGGAGATGAAGGGCTGCACGGCGGCCATCATCTTCACGTGAGCCATGGGCAGGATGAAGCGCTCGCCGTAGGGCCCACACTTGTTCGCGCAGTCGAACACCGGCAGGTGCTCAGGCTTGAGGTGCGGGGCGCCCTCGATGGTCTCGCGGCCGCCGATGCGCACGCGGGCCCGCTCGATCGCCTCGGCGTCCATGCCCTTGGCGCGCAGGGACTCCGGGCTGATGTGCGGCGTGAAGTCGTTGAAGCTGCCCGTGAGCTTGACCGACTGTGCGGCTTCCTGGATCTCGTCATCCGTGAAGCCCAACTCCCTGAGGCGCGGCAGGTTGATCGAGTCGCCATCAGCCAGGTCCTGGGTGCCCAGGATGTAGCGGATGATGTCCTCGCACTGTGCCTCGCTGTAGCCCATGTTGCGCAGGGCCAGGGTCAGCGATTGGTTGACGATCTTGATGTAGCCCCCGCCGGCCAGCTTCTTCCACTTCACCAGCGAGTAGTCCGGCTCGACGCCCGTGGTGTCGCAGTCCATCAGCAGGCCGATGGTGCCCGTGGGGGCCAGCACGGTCATCTGCGAGTTGCGGTAGCCGTTCTTGCGGCCCAGCGTTTCGGCACGCTCCCAGGCGTTCTGGGCGGCATCCCACAGCTCGCGGGAAACCATGTGGTTGTCGATGCGGCCGGCTGCCTCGCGGTGCTTGCCGATCACGCGCAGCATGGGCTTGGCGTTGTCCTTGTAGCCGGGGAAGGGGCCGATGTTGCCGGCGATCTCCGCCGAGGTCGCGTAGGCCTCGCCGCACAACACGGAGGTCAGCGCGGCAGCCAGGGCCCGGCCCTCCTCGCTGTCGTAGGCCAGGCCGTTCACCATCAGCAGCGTGCCCAGGTTCGCGTAGCCCAGACCCAGCGGGCGGTAGTCGTGGCTGTTCTTCGCGATGGCCTCGGTGGGGTAGCTGGAGAAGTCCACCAGGATTTCCATGGCCGTGGCAAAGGTGCGTGCCGCCACCTGGTAGGCCGGCAGGTCGAAACGGCCATCCCCCCCGCGGAACTTCATCAGGTTCAGGGACGCCAGGTTGCAGGCCGTGTCGTCCAGGAACATGAACTCCGAGCAGGGGTTCGAGGCGTGGATGCGGTCCGTGTTGCCGCAGGTGTGCCAGTCGTTGATGGTCGAATCGTACTGCACGCCCGGATCGGCACAGGCCCAGGCGGCCTCGGCGATCTCGTGCATCAGCTTGCGGGCCTTGTGCGTCTCGAACACCTCACCCGTGGTGCGGTAGGTGGTCTGCCAGTCGTCATCCTTCTCGTAGGCCTCCATGAACGCATTGTTGATGCGCACGGAGTTGTTGGAGTTCTGGCCCGAGACGGTGTGGTAGGCCTCGCCGTTGAAGTCCGACTCCAGCCCGCCAGAGATGAGGATCTTGGCCTTGGCCTCCTCCTTGGCCTTCCACTGGATGAAGTCCACGATCTCCGGATGGTCCATGTCCAGGCAGACCATCTTGGCCGCGCGGCGCGTCGTCCCGCCGGACTTGGTGGCACCGGCGCCCTTGTCGAACACTTCCAGGAAGCTCATCAGCCCCGAGGAGGTGCCGCCGCCGGAGAGGTGCTCGTACTTGCTGCGCAGCCGGGAGAAGTTCGTGCCCGTGCCCGAGCCGTACTTGAACACGCGCGCTTCCTTCTGCAGCAGCGTGAAGATGGACATCAGGTCGTCTTCCACGCGCTGGATGAAGCAGGCGGAGCACTGCGGGTGCTCGTAGGAGTTCTCCAGCATGCGCGGCGTGTTCAGCGATTCATCCCAGTGCCAGTTGCCGCCGCTGCCGCGGACGCCGTACTCCTGCCACAGGCCGCAGTTGAACCACACGGGCGAGTTGAACGCCCCACGCTGGGTGACCAGCAGGTAGGTCAGCTCATCCTCGAAGATGTCGGCGTCCAGGTGGGTCTGGAAGTAGCCCTGTTCCTCGCCGTACACGCGGATGGTGTGGGCGACGCGGTGGATCACCTGGCGCACGCTGACTTCGTGGCCCGTGCCCGGCACGCCGGCCTTGCGGAAGTACTTGGAAACGACAATGTCGGTCGCCAGTTGCGACCAGTTTTCGGGCACCTCGCAATCGTTGAGCTCGAAGACGATCTTGCCGTTCGGCTCTGAGATTACGGACCGGCGCTTGGCCCAGGCCACCATCTCCAGGGGCGGCATGCCGTCCTTGGTAAAGTGGCGCTTGAAGGCCATCCCCTTGCGCATCTTTGCAGACTTGTCGCTTCTGCGGGCCTTATCGTGAATGGTCTCCTCCATGGCCGCTCCTTTATGCCTGCTAAGTAAAATCTAACATTGCGGCGGACGAAGCGCACATTTGCGCTTCGCTGCGCCATACGCGGGCGAGCTACGAAGGATAGCCTGGAGGCGAGTAGACCGATGCTACGCGGGAGGGCTCAGCCTTCCATGGCTTCCATCCTTCGGCGCTCCATTGCCGAAGTACCACCGCTCGGGCATTGTCATGCAGTCGCGCAATGCCCCGGCGAGTTCCCCTGATTCGCCAAAGCCGTCGTGCGGCGGTAATGGGTATGAGAATCCATTTCGTCGCTTGAAGGCAAGCGAAATCGGGCAGGCGAATCCGGCAAATTTCCGATTGGACTGATACCCCTTTCCTTTCGTCCCCAATATCGACCAAAACTCGACCGATATGCACTTCAAGACCCTGCCCCTCCAGGCCATCGCCGAGCATCTGGGGGACGTGACGCTGGACGGCAATCCCGACACCGAGATCCGCGGTGTGGCCGGGCTGCGCGAGGCCGGGGCAGGCCAGTTGAGCTTCCTGGCCAACCCCCGCTATGCGAAGGAACTGGCGGCCACGCAGGCGGCGGCGGTCATCGTGCCGCTGGACGCGGAGCGGCCCAAGGGGGGCGCGGCGCTGCTGCGCACGGGGCGGCCCTACCTGGCCTTTGCCCGGGCATTGACCTTTCTGGTGGAGCCGCGCCAGCCCGATGCGGGCGTGCACGAAGGCGCCGTGGTGCACCCCAAGGCGCGCCTGGACAAGGGTGTGGACGTGCTGCCGGGGGCGTACGTGGGCGCGGGCGCGCGCATCGGCGCGGGCACGGTGTTGTTCCCCGGTGCGGTGGTGCTGGACGAATGCCAGGTGGGCCGCGACTGCCGGCTCTATCCCGGTGTGGTGCTGCACAGCGAGTGCGTGCTGGGCGATCGCGTGATTCTGCACGCCAACGTCACCATCGGGGCGGACGGCTACGGGTTCGCCCAGGACGGCCCCACACACGTCAAGATTCCCCAGGTGGGCAACGTCGTCATCGAGGACGACGTGGAGGTGGGCGCCTGCACCTGCATCGACCGCGCAGCGCTGGGCTCCACCGTGATCGGTCGCGGTACCAAGATCGACGACTTGGTGATGGTCGGCCATGGCACCAAGGTGGGCCCGGATAGCCTCATCGTGGCCCAGAGCGGCCTGGCCGGCAGCGCTGTGCTGGAGGAGCGTGTGACCCTGGGCGCCCGCGCGGGCGTGCTGGGGCACCTCACCGTGGGGGCGGGCAGCGTGGTCTTCTCCCGCGCGCACGTCACCAAGCCCGTGCCGCCCGGCAGCTACGTCTCCGGCAATCCTGCCCGGCCCCACGCCGAGCAATTGCGCCAGGACGCTCTGCTGCGCCGACTGCAACGCCTGGTGGATCGCGTGGAAGACCTGGAGGCGCAGGTGGTTGCGCTCAAGCAGCAGCGCTCGTAGGCGGGAGTTGGTCCGCGCGGAGCCGGGCAGGCGCCGGCTCAGTCCTGCCGCAGCACGCCGTGGGCGTAGATCTGGAACTCGAGGTTGTCGTCGATCATGGCCAGGGCGTCCGGAGCGTCGCCGGCGTGGTCGGAGACCATCACGAACCAACGGTCGGCGGCCGTACCGTGCAGGACCGCGATAACATCCTGCTCGCAGTTATGGTCGGCCACCAGCAGCGCGGCCACATGGAACGTGCCGCCCAGCACCTTCACGGGCAGGACGGGGATGCTCACGGAGCGTTTGTTGTTGCCGTCAAAGGACATGCTGCACCGGCCCGAAAAAGGCCTATCATCCATGAATTCACAGCTTTGGAACCGGTAGTCGGGTTTTCCCGCCGCCCCTGTGGCCGCTGCGGAAACGCCCGCGGCGGACCGCGATGCCGGCGAGGCGCGCAACGGCCCGCCCGCCAAGCCATCCAAGTGATTCGAATCTTTTGACGACTCCCAATGGAGTTGCTAAATTGCACGCCAGCAAGCGGCGGCGCTGGATAGCAGCGCATCGGGGGCCGTCGAGAAGACCCGGTGCCCGGCCGCTCGCAGTCGCGTGATTCTGGGACGATCCCGCTGCGGTGCCGGCTTTGGTGCCATCGTATCCTGTCCAATTTCGATGCACCTCCTGCGTGTGGGGCAATCGTCAACCGTGCGGCGGAAGCCCGTTGCGCCCCACATGGCGACGCTGGCGCGGCCCGAGCCCCGGTGCAGACGGCATTGGCAACGGTCGCCCAACGGTGCTAAAACCAAGCCCTCTCGTCTGGTAAAACGTCAAATTCTCGGGACAGTTTCAATCCACTCGCGCCACGACCCGGAAAAAGGGAATCCCATGGCTGAGACGCTCAAGACGGTACGAAACCTGAAGTTGTTCAATCGCCTCAACAAGTGCATCAAGCAGGGCATCACCGACCTGCAGAACAAGGACCAGGACTCCGCCACCAACTACTTCAACATGGCCCTGAAGACTGCCAAATCGCTGGAGGGCATCGCGGAGGACCCCTACCGCGAGCATTTCAGCAACATCATCCAGGGCCTGAACGACTACGGGCAGAGCAAGAACGAGGACATCCTCGTGTCCACCAATCCCTCCTCGGTGCATTCCCAGCTCTGGGCCGTCCACAAGAAGCTCTGCGATGCCTTTGGCATCCCGTACGTGGAGGACGTGGACGAGATGGAAGCGGCCATCAACAGGTTGGCGGACGAAGGCGCAATTTCCTGATGCGGGCCGCCCGCGCAGGGCGCCGCGCCTTGCTGGAGCGACCACGCAACGAGGGGCGAACATGGCCAAGGACAGCGATAAGCGGTTGATCTACTGGTTCTCCGAGCTGGGGATTCAGGACGTACCCGCCGTGGGTGGCAAGAATGCCTCCCTCGGCGAGATGTTCTCCAACCTCACCAGCAAGGGCGTGCGCGTACCGGATGGCTATGCCATCTCGGCCTATGCGTACAACCTTTACGTGGAATCCACAGGGGTGCGGAAGGAGATCCAGAAGCTGCTCAGCGGGCTGGACGTGCGCAAGCTGGACGACCTGGCCCGGCGCGGCGATGCGGTGCGCAAGCTGATCCGCGGTACGCCCATGCCCAAGGAACTGGAGCACGAGATTCTGGCGTCCTACGACGATCTTTGCAAGCGCTACGGCGTGGAGGTGGATACCGCCGTCCGCTCCAGCGCCACGGCCGAGGACCTGCCGGATGCCTCCTTCGCCGGGCAACAGGATACCTACCTGAACATCAGGGGCCACGACGCCCTGCTGGAGGCCTGCCGGGCCTGCTTCGCCTCGCTCTTCACCGACCGCGCCATCTCGTACCGCGAGGAGAAGAAGTTTGACCATTTCCAGGTGGCCCTCTCCATCGCCGTGCAGAAGATGGTGCGCAGCGACTTGGCGGCCGCCGGCGTGATGTTCTCCATCGATACCGAAAGCGGCTTCAAGGATGCGGCGTACGTCACTGCGGGCTACGGCTTGGGCGAGAACGTCGTGCAGGGCGCCATCAACCCGGACGAGTGGTACGTGCACAAGCCCGCGCTGCTGGATGGGCACAAGCCGATCATCTACGCGCATCTGGGCGAAAAGCAGCAGAAGATGATCTACACCGATCCCGGCAAGGGCAAGGGCACCATGAACGTGCCAGTGCCGCCGGAGGAGCGCGAGCGCTTCTGCCTCAATGAGGACGAGGTGCTGGAACTGGCGCGCTGGGCCTGCATCATCGAGGACCACTACTCGCAGGAAGCCGGCTACTACAAGCCCATGGATATGGAGTGGGCCAAGGACGGCCAGACGGGCGAACTGTTTATCGTGCAGGCCCGCCCGGAGACGGTTGTTTCCCGTCGCGAGACCGGCGTGATCAAGCGCACCGTGCTGGAGAAGATGGGCCCCGTGCTGGCCGAGGGCATGGCGGTGGGCGAGCTGATCGGCACGGGCAAGGCGTCCGTGATCAAGTCCGCCGAGCAAATCGAGCAGTTCAAGGAGGGCATGGTGCTGGTTACGGAGATGACGGACCCGGACTGGGTGCCGATCATGAAGATCGCCAGCGCCATCGTTACGGACTCCGGCGGCCGCACCTGCCATGCCGCCATCATCTCGCGCGAACTGGGCATTCCCTGCGTGGTTGGCACGGGCAACGGCTCCAAGAACGTGCAGGAAGGCCAGGAGATCACGGTTTCCTGCGCTGGCGGGGCCAAGGGCGTTGTCTATGCGGGTATCCTGCCCTACAAGGACGAGACGATCCGGCTGGATCAGCTCCAGATGCCCAGCAAGCCCATGTGGTATCAGCAGAGCGATCCCGACCGAGCCTTCCCGGATGCGCGCTATCCGCACGAGGGTGTGGGCCTGCTGCGCGTGGACGATGTGGTCCGCGATGAGGTGAAGGTGCACCCGCGGGCCTGCCTGGAGTATCCGGCTGAGGACAAAGAGCGCATCGATGAGGTGAGCAAGGGCTATCCGGACAAGAAGGCGTATTTCGTCACCCGGCTTGCCCAGAGCATTGCGCGTATCAGCGCGGCGACGAGTCCCAAACCGGTGCGCGTGCTGCTCTCCGATGCCACCTCGCGCGAGCTGAATCGGCTGGTGGGCGGCCGCGCCTATGCGTACGACGATGCGAACCCGCTGCTGGGTACGCGGGGCGCCGGGCGTTACACGGACCTGGACTACGAGGAGGCCTTCGACCTGGAGTTGCAGGCGCTCGCAGCCGTGCACGGCCAGATGGGGCAGGGCAATCTCTCCCTGATCCTGCCCGCCTGCCAGACCGTGAAGGAAGCGCAGGCCATCACCAGCCTGCTCAAGCAGCACGGGCTGGCGCGGGGCCAGGGCGGCATGGAGTGGTACCTGCTGTGCCGCACGCCGGCCCAGATGCTGGCGCTCGATCAGTTGGGCGCGGAGTTCGACGGCTTCCTGTTCAGCGTGGGCGATCTGGCCCAGCTCACCCTGGGCATCGACGCCTCCAACGTGCTGATGCGGGACTTCTACGACGAGAAGCACCCGGCCGTGCTGTCTCTGCTGGAGACGGGGCTGGACCTGGCCAAGCGGCTGGGCAAGCCGGCGGGGCTGGCCAACATCGCGCCGGCCAACGTGGCGGCCTTCGCCAAGCTGCCGGTGATGAAGAAAGCCGACTTCGTAGTGCTGCGGCCGGATGTCTTTCCGCAGGCCCGCGAGTTCTTTCTGGAGGCCGAAGGCAAGAGCGGAACCTAGGCGCCGCGCTGAGCGGCGCTCCCGGCATCCATTCTCCAGACTTCAATGGCCGCCGGCCTGCAGGTGGTCGCGCACGGCGGCCACGATCTCCAGGCCGCCCTGGGCGGCCACGCGCGCCCGCACGTCTTCCACCAGGGCCTCGGCATCGCCCGGCGTGCCCTCCGCCTCTGCCTCGATGACGCGGCTGCCATCCAGCGCGGCTACGCGGCAGCGCAGCCGCATGCGGCCATCCGCAACGGTGGCCAGCACGCCAATCGGCGCGAAGCAGCCCCCGCTGAGCCGCACCAACAGGGCCTTTTCCGCCCGCACGCAGGTTTCGGTCTCGGGGTGCTGGATCGCGCGCACAAGGGTGGCCACCGAGGCGTCCTGGGCGCGGTACTCACAGCCCATGGCCCCCTGGGCGGGCGCCGGAAGCAGCACGTCCGGCTCGATTGTCTCGCAGATGTGCTCACCCAGCCCCAGCCGCCGGATGCCCGCCGCGGCGAGGATGATTCCGTCATAGCGTTGTGCCTCGCGCTGCACGCGCGTGGTGACGTTGCCCCGCAGGGGCACGAAGTGAAAATCCGGCCGGAAGGCCTTGAGCTGGCTCACGCGGCGCGGGCTGCTGGTGGCCAGCACGGCGCCCTGCGGCAGACGCGCCAGGGGCAGTCCGTGACGGCTGACCAGCACGTCGCGTGCGTCCTCGCGTGGCATCACGGAAGCTGCCGTGAGACTCTCGCGCAACTCGGACTGCACGTCCTTGAACGAGCAGGTGGTGACGTGCACCTCCTCCGCCAGCAGCGCATCCTCCAGGGCTGTGTTGAAGATGCCGCGGTCCACCGTTTCGCCCATCTCGGCGATGGGCTTCTCGCGAAAGCGGTCGCCATGGGTCACGACGCGTACCTGCTTGAAGCGCGCCTCCGGGGCCTGTGCCTGCATGGCCGCGATGATGGCCTGGGTCTGCACCAACGCCAGCGCGCTCCCGCGCGTGCCGACGCGAAACGTAGCCGGTTCGCTCATGCGTGGGGCCCCCTGCCGCCGCGGCGTGCGCCACGCGCGAAGCCGTGAACCCGGGGCCGGGCCGGCCGCCTCCAACGGACAGGGGCCGGGGCGCTGGGGCGCCATGTGTCCAGAGACGCCGTGGGCCAGTCATTCGCGTGCAGGGTCACCTCGTTCTCCTTGGCGGGTCGGGCGCTTTGCGGCGCCCGGGCGTTGCAATTTGGCGGAAGCTGCGTCAACGTGGGGTCTTGAAATCTGGCCCGCCGGGGACGCACCCGATCCTGCTCCAAGCGAGGCCTGAAGCCCCGTTCAGCGTATTTTCGCTCGCTCCTGCTGTCAATCGGATGGGCATGCCCTACCTTCGCATGGCAAGCCGCCGGTGGGCCAGCGTGGCCCTGGCCGCCCTGCTGGTGGCGATCCTGGCCGCACCGGCCCTGGCGTACATTCCGAGCCTGAAGGACATCTACCGGCTGGTGGCTGCCCGTCAGCCCGCCATCCAGCGGGCCATGCTGGAAACGCGCACCTACGTGTTCGATCCCCTGGGGCGCAGCGGCAAGGGCGTGCCCAGCACCAATCCGGATGCCATGCCGGTGGAGCTGCCCGAGCGCTCGTACCGGCAGAAGATCTACTGGATCCGCAACGCCTTTCTGGGCATCGAGACCTATGCGGAAGACGGCACGCTGCTGAACTTCTACCTGAACGAGGGCTTCCGTCCGGTGATGGGCAACCTGACGCCCGGCCGCACGTTCAGCGAATCCGACGTGGTGCACCCGTTCCTGGCGTTTGTCTCGGCGGACCCGGCCCGCTGGCGGCAGGCGGTGGAATTCTGGGGCATCAATCCCCAGCGCGTGGATATCGCCCGCGGCCCCAAGGGCGAGGTGTACTACCGCTTGGTGGAGAGCGAGGAGAAGGCTGTGTGGCTGGATCCCGATCTGCTGCGCCCCGTGAAGCTCCAGACCCGCCTCGCCGGTGGGCCCCATGGAGGCCATCTGCTCACCATCGAGTTTAGCGAGTTTATGTTCATCGGCGACGGCCCAAATGAGTTCTACTTCCCGCGCACCGTCAACTTCCTGCTGGATGGGCGCCTGTTCAAGCAGACGGTCGTGATGAATTTTGACGCCGACCCCTCCGTGCAGGGCTTCCCCATCACCAAGCTGCGCGCTCTGGCGGCCAAGGCGCAGCCGGAGCGGCCCGTCTCCTTCGTCCCGCAGACCACCGGGGCCCGACCGTGAAGCGCCTCGCTCTGCTAATGCTCGTCGTGGGGCTGCTGGGGCCCGGGCTGCGCGCATGGGCCGCTCCGGCCATGCTGCTGGACCAGGTCAAGATCTCCGTGAACGACAAGGCCGTCACGGAGCGGGAATACCAGCAGTTGCGCCAGCTCCAGACGCAGGAATACCGCCAGCAGTTTCAGGGACAGGAATTGCAGGATAAGCTGGCGCATCTGGACGAAGACCTGACCCAGCGCCTGACCGAGGACCTGCTGCTCGAATCCTACGCGGCGCGGCTGAAGATCGAAGTGAGCGACAAGGACATCGAGGACCGGGTGGACAACATCCTGCGCCGCCAGCCCGGCCTGCAGGAGATCTACACCGACGAGCAGCTCAAGTCCCTCGTGCTCAAGGACCTGCTGCGGCGCCGCGTGCTGGCCCGCGAGGTGGACGCCAAGGTGCACGTGACCCAGGAGGATGTGACCGCCGCCTGCCGCAAGCAGACCCAGAACAACCGCGAGGTGGACGTGGGGCACATCCTGATCCGCAACACGGACGCCGCGGCGCGCAAGGAGCTGATGGATATTCGCCAGCAGCTGCTGAGCGGTGCCAGCTTCGACCAGTTGGCCCTAAAGTACTCGCAGGATCCCAGCGTGAAGAGCAACAAGGGCCACCTGGGCTTCATCAGCCGCGGCCAGTTCGTGAAGCCCTTCGAGGATGCCGCCTTCTCCCTGCCCGTGGGCGCTGTCAGCGAGCCTGTGCAGACGCAGTTCGGTCTGCACCTGATCAAGGTGTTCGGACAGCGCACCAAGGGCCCCGTCAATTGCGATAAGCTGGATTCCGTCACGCAGCAGTCGTTGGAGAACCAAGTGTTTGCCAAGAAGCGCCAGGAGCTTCTGCAGACCTTCATGACGCGGATTCGCAAGCAGGCCGAAATCACTTTGTTCGATACGAAATGATGCCGCCCTCCCGCCCCATCGCTGCCCTGCGGGCCTTGCTGCCGGGCCTGCTGGTGCTGGCCCTGCTGGCCGCACCCGGCTTGGCGCGTGCCCAGAGCTATCTGAGCGAGCTGCCCCAGGGGCCCGCGACACCACCTGCCGCGGTCGCGCCGGCCGCCGCGGGCACAGTGGCACCCGAGGCGGACCTGATGCACGTGCCGCTGGATACCCTGTTCGCCATGGTGAGCCAGGGCCGGGGGCACGAGGCCTATCCGGCGCTCAAGGCACGCTTCGACGACGAGATGGTGCAGGCCGCGCGCACGCCTGGCACGGACCCCAACCAGTTGCGCAAGACGTACCTGATCAACCTGCTGCGCGCCGGGGAGGGCCTGGCGACGCCGGCGGACCAGGAACAGACGGCTCGCGCGTTCACGGACTATTACCCGGACGACGATCAGTTTCCGCTGGCGTTCTTCTACTTGAACGAGGCGCTGTTCCAGCAGGGCAAGCCGCTGGAGCAGTCGTTCTTCTTCGACCAGCAGGCGATGGCCTCCCTGCCCGGCTGGGTGCAGACGCGCTTCCTGCGCATGCTGGCGGAGAACGCGGCGCGGCAGGGGCACTACGCCGATGCGGCCTCGTATCTGGTGACCGAGCAGCAGAGCTACACTGGCCTGCGCCAGACGACGCAGCCGGAGATCGAGGACATGCTGGAGCGCATGGACGATCCCGATGCGCTGATGACCTTCCTGCAGCAGCACGACTCCACGCCCTGGCTCGTGCAGCGCGAGCCGTTCCTGATGGCCAAGGTGCTGCTCAACGGCGGCCAGCTTGACCAGGCACTGCTCAAGCTGGATGCGATCCTGGCCCAGGGTCAGGCCACCAGCGCGGCCGACCTGAAGTTCGTCAACGACCTGAAGCAGGAAATCCGCGCCCGCGTGGCCACACGACCAGACCGCATCGGCGTGCTGCTGCCGCTCGGCAGCTCGGCCTCCGTGTTGCGCGAGCTGGCGCTGGAGACACTGGACGGCCTGCGCATGGCAGTGCAGTTCCCGGATACGCAGGGATCGCTCACGGCGCGGCTCAGTCGCGTGCTGGGGCAGGACCTGCAGACGATCCGGACGGCCGGCAAGGCCGGCCCGCCCGTGCCGCAACGGCGCTACGAGCTGGTGATCCGCGACACGGCGAACAGCCCGCAGCGGGCCGCGAAGGAGGTCGCCTCGCTGGTGCAGGACGATCACGTGATCGCCATCATCGGGCCCATCGCCCGCGCGGAATCCGCGGCAGCCGCGGCCAAGGCGGAAGAACTGGGCGTGCCGCTGATCTCCCTGTCGCTCTCGCTGGATATTCCGCCCGGCTCGAAGTTCGTGTTCCGGCACAGCAAGAGCCAGGAGGAGGAGGTGCGGGATCTGGTGCGCTACAGCGTGGACTACCTGCACGACCGGCGGTTCGCGATCCTGTATCCGGACACGGCCTACGGGCACACTATGTCCACCCTGTTCTGGCAGCAGGTGGAGCAGCGCGGTGGCAAGGTGGTGGCCGTGGCGCCCTTCGAGCCCTCCGCCCGGGTGACCCGGCAGAGCCGCGATGCGGTGGGGCTCAAGGAGATCTTCGCCCGCTTCACCGGCCTGGACCGCTACCAGTCGCCGGAGGACCAGGCGCTGCTGAGCACCGTGGGCGATTCCCACCCCGATCCCATCGTGGACTTCGACGCGCTGTATATCCCCGTGGGGCCGGACGGCATCCAGGATCTGCAGCTCATCGCACCGTACCCGGTCACGGTGGATGCCGAGCACGTGCAGTTGCTGGGCAGCCGCTTTTGGAACGACAGCTCGGTGCTGGTGGCGGGCGATGGCAAGCTGGACGGTGCGGTATTCGTGGACGCGTTCGATCTGACCAGCGCCAATCCCAAGGTGGAGGCGTTCCATGCGCGTCACCGCATGTTCTTCGGCCACCATGCGCAGTATCGTCCGCCCACCTACTACACCGGGCTGGGCTACGACACGGCGAACCTGCTGATGTCGCTGCTGAATAACTCGCACAATCACAGCCGCAAGGCGTTGCGCGATGCCCTGGTGAGCATGGATCCGTTCTTTGGCGTGACCGGCTGGACCCGCTTCAAAGAGAACGGCGAGGCGGAGAAGGAGTCCATGTTTTTCCGCATCAACGGCAACGAGATCCAGCGCCTGCTGCCCTGAGGCGGTACGTCGGGGGGTGCTCCCTACGCTATGCCGGGTGCGTGGGCGCCGCTGCGGTGGCGGCGGCCGCGGGTCGCTGCGGTGGCTTGAGGAAGGCCACCGCGATACCGAAGCCCAGCGGCAGGAAGGCCAGCAGCCCCACCGCCGCGTGGTAGCTCCCCAACAGGTCGTAGGCGATGCCGAAGGGCAGCGCCCCCAGCGACGCGCCAATGATGCCGATGGTGAGCGCAGGGCCCTGGATACCACCCAGGTGGCGCCGGCCGAAGTAGCGCGGCCAGACGTAGTTGGCGTTGGTCATCGCACCGCCGGAGGTGACGCCCAGCAGCATCGCGTAGATCACCGCGGTGAACGTATCGTGCAGGTTGTACATCACGCCCAGTGCCACGCCGTTGATCAGGATGCCGCCGGCCAGCACGAATCGCGTGGGCAGGCGGTCCAGCAGCAGCCCGAACAGCAACATGGCAACGACCATGCTGACCGAGGTCACCGAGAACATGTCTGCCGCCAGTCGCGCGGAGAGCCCCTGCTGCAGGAAGTACTGCACGTGGTAGATGTACATGCCGGTGATGAGGGCCGAGGGAATGGCCATCGCTACCGCAAGAATCCAAAACGTGTGGGTGTGCAGGGCCTCGCGCGGCGTCCAGCTCACTTCATCGGCGCTGACGGCGGGCGGGTCAGCCGGGCCCGCAGGATCCGTGGCGGCCGCGGTCGAGGGCCGCACGCCGTCCGGCAGCAGGCCCAGGTCGTCCGGCCGATCGATCATGAGCAGCAGCACGGCCGGAATCAGCAGCATCCAGACCCACAGTCCCATCCACACCCAGGTCTGTCGCCAGCCCACGGTTGCGATGAGCCGCTCCACCACGGGGGGATAGGCTGCCAAGCCAACCGCGAAGCCCAGCGAGGTTACACTGAGGGCCAGTCCGCGGCGGCGCGAGAACCACTGCGAAACCAGGTTGACGGCCGACAGCGACAGCGAGCCTTGCCCGAGGAACCGCACGAACGTGAATGCGAAGAACAGCGCCACGACGTTCCGCGCCAGGGGAAACGCGAGGCAGACGCCGCCCAGCAGGAAGGCGATGGTGGCGATCAGGCGCCGCGGCCCGTAGCGATCCACCAGCCTGCCCGTATACGTGAGCCCGAGCGCGGCGAAGGCTGTGCCCAGGCCGTAGACCGCGGCGAGCATCGTGCTGGAAAGGTGCAACTCACGGATGAGGGGGCCGAAGAACAGGCCGATCGTATACGACTGGCCGGGGCCCGTGCCCAGCATGCAGAGCACGCCGAGGCCCAGCATGGGCCAGCCGTAGAAACACAGGCGGGCGTCGATCCACTGCGCAAAGGCCGTACGGCGGAACATGGCGGGCTCGGACTGGAGACGCAGGGGGGCGGTGCCTGCTGGCGGCCCAGCCCTCCCCGCAAGAGGACGCCCGGACGGCGCGTGTACCGCCGCCCTTCCGCGCGCGGGCAGGCCGCTGGCGGTTCTTGTGTGGCCGTGGGCCGGCGCACCGCACGGGCGGCAGCCGGAAGGGCCGCTATCAGGGAATCGCTGCGGCGTGATATGGGATGAGCTAGCTGGGGCGCCAGGATTCGAACCTGGGAATGTCGGGATCAAAACCCGATGCCTTACCACTTGGCGACGCCCCAATGCGCGCTGTTGCGCATCAGATGAGATTAGGAACCGGGCCGGATGATGTCAATAGGCGAGGTTCGATGAGATTGGAGGAGGTGGCGGCACTGCCCGGCGTACTGCGTGCACACCTGCACGATCCGCGCTTCGAGCTGGGCCGCGTACACTGCGATTCGCGCCGCGCCGATGCAAAGACGGGCTTCGTGGCGCTGGCGGGGATGCGCACGGATGGCCACCGCTTCGTGGATGCGGCGCGCCGGGCCGGCAGCCCGGCCCTGTTCGTGTCCGAGGCGGCCGTCTACGAGCGGCTGGCGGCGCTCCAGCCCAATGGCGTGGCGGGTGTGTTCCTGGTCGCGCCGGGCCGGGCCGTGCTGGCCGATCTTTCCGCGGCGCTGCAGGGCTATCCGCACCGCTCTATGCGCCTGCTGGGCGTGACCGGCACGAGCGGCAAGACGACGGTGGCGCACCTGGTGGCGCAACTGCTGGCGGCGCTGGGTCAGCCCTGCGCGCGCCTGGGCACGCAGGGCCTGCGGTTGGGCGACGAGGTGCTCCCCAGTGCGCGCACCACGCCGGAGGCGCCGGATATCCAGGCGTTCCTGCGGCACTGCCTGGAGCGGGGCGTGCGCACGGCAGTGATGGAGGTGACCTCCATCGGCATCGCCCTGGAGCGCAGCCGGGGGCTCGGCTTCGCGGCCGCGGCCTTCACGAACCTCAGCCAGGATCACCTGGACTTCCACCACGACATGGAATCGTACCGGGAGGCCAAGTTCCGGCTGTTCCTGGAGTACGACACGCGTGCGTCCGTCGTAAACGTGGACGATGCCGCGGGCGGGCTGCTGGCCGAGCGCCTGCGCGCGGCCGGGCGCGGCGAGCACCTGCTCACCTATGGGCTGGAAGCCCCGGCCGGGCTGACCCTGCACGGGCTGCACACCGGGCAGGGGCTCACGGAGGGGAGCTTGCGCTACCAGGGCGCCGAGGCGCCGTTCCGCTTCGGACTGCTGGGGCGCTTCAACCTGTCCAACCTGCTGGCGGCCCTGGGGCTGCTGCTCGCCACGGGGGAGCGCCTGGAGGCCCTGGCGCCGGCCATCGCCGCCTGCAGCGGCCCGGCCGGGCGCTTCGAGCACGTGCCGCTGGCCGTGCCGTTCACGGTGGTCGTGGACTACTCGCACAAGCCCGCGGCGCTGGAACTGGTGCTGAAGGCGGCGCGGCCGCTGGCGCGCGGACGGCTGCGGGTGCTGTTCGGCTGCGGGGGGGAGCGGGACCGCACCAAGCGTCCGCAGATGGGTGCCATCGCGGAACGGCTCGCGGACCAGGTGGTGCTGACCAGCGACAATCCGCGCTGCGAGGATCCCGAGACCATCCTGGACGAGATTGCCGCCGGCATGAGCACCGGCACCCGGGCCAGCCGCATCGTCGAGCGGCGCGAGGCCATCCATTGGTTGCTCGATCAGGCGCAACCGGGGGACGTGGTGCTGATCGCGGGCAAGGGCGACGAGGCGTATCAAGAACTCGGCGAGCAGCGCGTGGCCTTCGACGACCGGGAGGTCGTGCTCGAGTGGGGCCGCTCGCGCGGACACGGCAACCCGCCTGCCGCTCACGGCGCCGCCACGAAATAGAAACGCGCGCCGCCGGAGGGGAGGGTCCGGCGGCGCGCGCGTCCAGGTGCCAGCTGGATGGATCAGGCCTAGCGCTTCATGTTCACCAGGTCGGCGAGCATCTCGTCGCTGGCCGTGATGCCCTTGGCGTTGGCCTGGAAGGCCCGCTGCGTCTCGATCATGCGCACGAACTCCGTGGAGAGGTCCACGTTCGACTTCTCCAGGTTGCGCGCGCGGATGCCGCCGAACACCCCGTCGTTGGGGTGGCCGCCGATGGGCTTGCCCGAGTTGATCGCCTCGCGGTACTCGTTCTCGCCCAGCCGCAACAGACCCTGGTCGTTCACGAACTTGGTGAGGAACATGCGGTACAGCGGCCGGATCGAGCCGTTGTCGAACTGACCGCTGATGACGCCCTCGTTGTTGATGTCGATGGACTCCAGCGAGCCGGCTTTGTGTCCATCGCCCTCGATGTTCGTCACCTTGGATTGCGACGCGAACTGGGTGATGCCGTCCAGCCCCGTGCGGGTATCGGCCGGATCCAGCGGGTTGGAGCCCTGACCGAAGTTCAGGCCCACCACCTGTGGATTCTGCGTGAAGGGCAGCGTCACCTGCGCCACCTTCAGGCCGTTGCGCAGCGGTTGCTCGATCAGTTGCGGCGGGCCGGGCGGGATCAGCTGTCCCTGGGGCCCCACCTGCGCCTGGCCGGCAGGCACGAAGGTGCCGTTGGTGACCGAGAGCAGGCGTCCGCTGGAGGAAAACTTCAGGAAGCCGCCGCCCACGGCGATCAGGTTCTCCGGCGGCGCCCCCACCTCCGAGCCGGGCACGACCGCGTACCACTGCCACTGGTTCTGGCGGCCCGTGTTGGGGATGGGCTGCCCGTTGGCGGGATTCACCTGGGGCGGCTGATCGGCCTGTTTGCGGAACACCACGTTGATCACGTGCTCGGCGCCGCGCTCGTCGTAGACTGTCACGGACGTCTGAAAATTGAACATATCCGACTGCACGTTGGTCGGGTCGAAGGGCACCTTGGGCTGCTTCGCCTCGGAATTCAGGTTGGCCTGAACTCGCACGCCGGAATTGTTCGTGCCGTCTCCGGTGGCCTTGGGCGGATCGTTCACGCCGATCACCTTGGCGCGCACGGGGAATCCCTCCACCTCGCCGGTGGTCGGGTTCACCTGCCGGGTCATGACGTACTTCCCGTTCTGGGCGACCAGGTAGCCGTCCTTGTCGAACTTGAAGTTGCCGGCCCGGGTGTAGCTCGTCTGCCCAAACTGGTCGCGCAGGGTGAAAAACCCGTCGCCTTCCAGCGCCATGTCCGTGATCTGATTGGTCGTCTCCAGGGAGCCCTGGGAGAAGTTGCCTTGGGCGCTCACGATCGACACACCCTTGCCGATCTTGTTCTGCGTACCGCGCACGGCGGTGGACAGCAGGTCCTCGAAGTTGACGCGGTTGGTCTTGTACCCGGTCGTGTTGACGTTGGCGATGTTGCTCCCTACAACACTCATCGCCTCGCCAAATGCGTTGAGTCCGCTGGCACCTGTATTGAGTGCGAACATTAGATGATCCTCGTCGCGTCCTTGAGATGAGAATAACGTCTCGTGTTCCGCCGCCTCGGCTCGTTCATCGGCGGCGGGCACGCGCGTGTCTTGTCAGTGCCGTCCGGTTCCGCTCCTCCTTGCGTTGCCGGGGCGCCACGCGTCCCCATCACATCCCTGTGATCCAGTGTCTGCGCGGTATGCCGCCCGGCGCATCCGGCGCCGGGTTTGAAGCTGTGCCGCCTGTGCGGCTTGCCGGCTAGTGCCGGGGCTGCAGGATCGGTGGCCTCGTGCGAAGCTCCTCCCGCAGGCCGGACGGCATCTGGTTGCCGAAAAGCTGCTGGGAGCGATTCGTCATCTCGATCACGTCGCGGATGTCCACATCCGAGCCGTTGACCGTCAGCTTGGGCCGGCCGTTTTCGAAGCGGACGCCGGAGACCTTGCCCCGCACGTACATATCGACCGGAACGCTCTGGTTGTCCTTGTCCTGGGCCAGCACGGTGTAGCGGTAGAAGCCGTCGGCCACGGGCTGCCCGGAGGCGTTCTGCCCGTCCCATGTCACCGTGTGGGCGCCGGGGCCCTGGGCGCCCACATCGAGCTGGCGCACCGGCTCGCCCTGGGCGTTGAGAATGTTGACCTTCACCGAGTTGGCGCCGCGCGCGATGGTGTACTGCAGTCCGGGTGCCTGGCCTCCGCTGACGGGCACGCCGCCGCCGCGGATGGTCACGTCCTTGTCCAGGAAGGAGAAGGTGTTGGCGCGCATCATGTCTTCCTGGGTCGCGTGCAGCTTGCTCACGTTGGTGTTCAGGTTCACGAGCTGCTCCAGGGAGCCCATGTTGGTGAGCTGATCCATCATCCCCTTGGAATCCATCGGGTTGAGCGGATCCTGGTGCGTCACCTGGGCCATCAGGAGCTTCATGAACTCGTCTTTGCCCAGCTTGTCAGACCCGCCCGAGCGCTTGGCATAGGACTGCTGCAAGGCGTTCTGTGCCGCCTGCACGGCATTTTGCACACTGGCTTCGGTCACGGGTTCACCCCTCTGCTCGGAAAAGTGTCGCTATACATAGATGCTCAGGCCCGACTGGCCCAGTACCCGCCCGGCCAGGCCGGGCGCGGGGGCCTGATCCAGGGCCGCTGCCACCCCGCCGATGCCGCCGGGCGCCGTGTGATTGGCGCGGGCGTAGAGGCTGGGCTGTTCGTGGCCTTGGCGCACATCCACGTTGAATGTGAATTGGCCGCCGGGATGATCGCCCACCAGCCGTCCGCGAAGATCTTGCAAGTTGGATTCCAGCAGGTGCTTGGCCGCCGTGTTATCCACCGTCAGGTGGATGTGGAAGATGCCGTTCTCGTGCTCCACCTTCATGTGCAGGTTGCCCAGGTGTTCCGGGCTCAGCCGCAGCGAGACTTCCTGCCGATTGTTGGTGATCATCCAGCGCGCCTCGGTGGCCACGCGGTCGATCACGTGCTGCTGCACCGCATCATCATGCGGCGCCTCGTGCAGTTGCGTCAGCGTGACCGAGTTGACCGGCATGCCCATGCCCGTCACCTGGGTCTGTGGTGCGTTGGGAGAGGTGGGCTGCAGCGTGTGCAGGCGCGCATCGCGGGCCAGCAGGCCATGGAGCTGCATCTGCTGGCGGAGTGAATCCGAGCCACCCTGACTCAGGCCCTTGTCGCTCGCACTGCCGTCGCCCATCAGGCCACCGGCAGCCAGGCGGCTCAACACCTCGTTGCGGGCCTGTGCGGTCTGCAGCGCGATCTGTTCCTTGTAGGAGAGCCCGTTGGGCTTGTCTGCCTTGGAGGCTTGGCTGGGCTGCACCGCATCCGCCAGCGCGGCGAAGGGGGCCTGTGTCTTCACCTGCACGACGGGCTCTTCCACCTTCTTCATGGTGGCGAGCTTCGCGTCGTGAATGCCCTCACCCATCAGCTGGTCTTGCACCGAGCCGGGCAGCACGACGCCATTGGCCTCCGCCTGTGCGGCTTCGCCTTTGCCGTGCGCCCCCATCCGGTAGGCCGCGGCGCCGATCTGAGCGGTGATGGGCGTGGCATCGTCCGGCACGTTGAACTTGTGGCCGGGCGTCTTGTCCTTCAGCACCAGCCCCGCGATGCCGGGTTGCTGGGCGGCGTCCTGCAGCGGCTCCTTGGGGGTGTCGGCGGCCTGCAGCGCGGGGTTGCCCGCCTGCTGAGCAGCCGCGCGCAGGTCCTTGCCGGAGCCGTCCTTATCGGCCTGCTGGCCCTTGGTCTTGTCTTTGTCGTCTTGGGTCTTGTCGGCGCTGCGGTCGGCGGATTTCCCGTCGGTGCGGTCGGCCTTGTCTGCGGCTTTGCCCTCGGCCTTGTGCGTGGGCCGGGTCGGGTCGCGATCGCGGGCCCGTTCCGCATCCCGCGAGGTTTCGCCGTAGCGACGGCGAGCCCGTTGGTCGCTGGACGGCCGATCGTGCTCGACGGAGCGCTCGGTCGCCGGCCGCTCCGGATCGGTCGCACTGCGAAGGGCGCGGGCGAAAGCAGGGCTCTCGCTCTGGGGCATCCTCGTCGCCGGCCGCTCTTCCTTGAGGCCGACGCCAGGATCGATTGCAGGAATCACGAAATCCTTTTCGGATCAGCCAAAAGGCTCGCGAAACCCTCCAACGGCGTGTTGCGTCAGTTGCTGGCGACGGGCTGCCTGGCCACGATCATTTCCGTGATTTGCTTGGCCTGGCTCGCAGGCAGGTTCTGCATCACCTGAGCTGCCTTGCGTTGATTCATGCCCATCACGATCTCCACGGCCACCTTAGGGTCCAACGTTGCCAGCTTCTCGGCGGCCTTCTGGGGATCCATGCCGTTGTACAGGTTCACCACCTTTTGCAGGTTTTCCGCATCCTGCGCTTTCTTCGCATCCATGCTGGCTTCAATCTTGGACTGAAGCCTCTTCAGCTCCGCTACCTGTTGCTGAATATTGTCGCGCAATGCCCGCAGCTGCTCTTCGCGCTGATTCAACAGCGTGTCGCGCTCATCCAATTGGCGCTTGCGCTTCATCAGGCTCAGCAGAATCTGCCGCTCGGTGTCTGTGAGCGCCTCTTGCTTGGGCGCTTCCCGCACCGGTGGCGGGCCCTGCGCTTTCTTACCGGCGTCCAATTCCGGAAAGGTGCCCGGGCGCACCCGGTTCACCAGGGATCGGATCTGGTCCATGCTATATCCATGCCGCGCGGGCGCCGCGACGAAGGTCACGGTCAGCGCGAGGGCCAGTCCGGCAACGATGGCTTTTTGCTTCAGCATCATCCATCCGCTGAATGGTCGGTTGGCTCGCCCCTGCGCTCCGTTTGCCGCAGGAGGAAATAGTTCGAGGCCACCTCGTCCATGGCGACCCGTTCCCTGCGACCCATGGCGTCTTCATACCTTGCCCGGGCCTTGTCCCGCAGAATTTCCAGGCTGCGCTGGGCGCGCTTGGCTTCCACCAGCGCGCTGCGCTTGGCCTCCAACTCCTGCGCCTGCTCGCGCATCTGTTCCTGGATGCGCTCCATATCGCCCTTCACGCGGCGCTGGAAGTTGCCGAACAGCTCCAGCGGCACCACGGTGGGGCTGGTACGTCTCAAATTGTCCACATAGCGCGCGGCCCGAGCCAGCTCGGCTTCGTGGCGCTCGATCTCGGCCTCCAGCAACTGATGCCGGGCCAGCACTTCAGCAAATTCCTTCTGCTTGAGGCGCGCCATCCGTTCGCGCACATCCAGCACCGATTGCAGGCGGAAGTGGAACATGGCGCCCTCAGCTCCCCACGCCGGCTTGGCGGCCGCGGGTAACCATCTCCTCCGCGGAGGCCAGCGATCGGCTGGTCACCTCGATGCCACTCAGCAGCCGTGCCACTTCCTGTACCTGCTCGCGTTCGTCCAGCGGCTCGGCGCGGGTAAAAGTCTGCCCGGCTTCCGCGTGCTTGCTCACCCGCACGTGCCGATTGCCCAGCGCCGCGATTTGCGGCAGGTGCGTCACGCAGAGCACCTGGTGCGTGGCCCCGAGGGCGCGCAGCTTGCGCCCCACGATTTCCGCGACGCGGCCGCTCACGCCCGCATCCACCTCGTCGAAGATCAGCGTCCCGGTGGGGTCTGCCTGGGTCAGCACGGTCTTCAGCGCCAGCATGGTGCGGCTCAGCTCACCGCCCGAAGCGATGCGCGAGAGCGGCCGCACGGCTTGGCCCGCGTTGGTGCTGAGCAGGAATTCCACGCTGTCCATGCCGGTCTGTGAGTAGGTCGGCGCTCCGTTCCCCGCGGGCGGCAGCGGTGCGATGCGCGTCTCGAACACGGCGCGTTCCATCCCCAGCTCCCGCAGTTGGGTCGTGATGGCCTCGTCCAGCCGGGCCGCCGCCTCCTTGCGGTAGGCGGTCAGTTTGGTGGACAAACTATGCAATTTCCCCGCCATCTCCTGCACCTCAGCGTCCAGCCTGGAGAGGCTTTCCTCGGCGGTATCCAGGCCGGCCAGCTCCGTCTCCGCCTCGGTGAGAAAGCGCAGGGCGGAGGCGAGGTCTCCCCCGTACCGCCGGCCCAGCTTTTCCAGCTCGGCCAGCCGTGCGTTGACGATCTCCAGGCGCTGCGGGTCAGCGTCCAGTCCAGCGCCATAGGCGCGCAGGCCCTGGTACAGCTCGTCGAGCTGGATCAGCAGGGGGCCCACCTGTTCCGCCTGGGGCCGCAGCCGGGCATCGATGGAGGCGGCCTGCTGCACCTGCTGGGCAACTTCGCCCAGGCGCGCGGAGATGGGCAGCTCGCCATCGGAGAGGGCGTCGCAGGCTGCGCCCATCAGCGCCGCGAGTTGGTCGGCATGGGTCAGCCGCGCATGCTCCTCGCGCAGCGTGGTTTCCTCGTCCGCGGCAGGATTTGCCGCCCGCAGCTCCTCCACGGCCAGCGCCAGCTCATCGCGCCGGTGCTCGCGCTCGCCGGCCTGCTCGCGCAGGGACTTGCGCTCACGCAGCAGCCGCAGGTAGGCTCCGTGGGCCTCGGCCGTCTGGGCCCGCAAGGCCAGCAGGCCGCCGTAGGCATCCAGGAAGTCGATGTGCGTGGCGTCATCCAGCAGCATCTGGTTGTCGTGCTGGCCGTGGATATTCACCAGATAGCGCCCCAACTCTTCCAGCCGGGCCTGGGTGATGGCACAGTCGTTGGCCAGCGCGCGGCTGCGGCCACTTTCCTGCAGCAGGCGGCGCACCGTCAGCTCGCCGGAGCAGGGGATGCCCAGTTCTTCCAGCCGCGCGGTCACATCCGGCTGGGCGGATACGTCGAAGACGGCTTCCACCAGGGTCTGCCGGGCGCCCGTGCGCACCTGGTCGGCCGCCGCGCGGCCTCCCAGCGCAAAGCGCAGCGCATCGATGAGGATGGACTTGCCAGCGCCCGTCTCGCCGGTCAGCACGGTGAAGCCGGACTCGAAGTCGATGGCCAGGGAGGCGATGGTGGCGAGATTGGAGATGACCAAGCGGGTCAACACGGGAGGGCCTCCATCATCCGATGATGTCTCACCCGTCCGGACGGTACCTGTGGCGCCGCGGGCGCGGGGCGCTCCCGGCGGCTCGGGGCGTCGGCAACCGATGCGGCATCGGGTCTGGAGCGGCCCGCTCCTTCCGGCCGCGCGGCTCTCCGCTCACCCACGCAAGCTCCATGCGCCCATAGCGCTAGGAGGGTATCATAGCCCCGCGGGGGAAGAAACTGAGGTGGTCGGCCACGCGCAACGCAACCTCTGGTCCCTTCCTGCCGTTTATCCGATATGGGGCGCCATTCGCGAAAGCTGCCGTAAAGTGCGACACTGACGCAGCGGCCATCGAGGTGGACAACCGAGCATGAGCAAGATTTCCGTACTGTTCGTGGACGACGAGGAGGATATCCGGCTCAGTTTCCGGGATCGCTTCGAGGACCAGTTCGACATCGCGCTGGCCTCGAACGGCAAGGAAGCGCTGGAGCACCTGCAAGGCGATAGCACGGCCTCTGTCGTGGTTACGGACCTGCGCATGCCGGCCATGGGCGGCCTGGAGATGATCCAGCACGCCAAGGAGCTGGACCCCGACCTGGGCTTCATCGTGGTCAGCGGCCATGGCGACACCGACGACGTGATCACCGCGCTGCGGCTGGGCGCGCGCAACTTCCTGCGCAAGCCGTACTCGTTCGCCGAGCTGGAAGAGGCGATCGTGCTGGAGGCGAGGCGTTACCGCCTCATCGTAGAGGAGCGGGCGCGCCGCAAGGTGGAGAGCGCTACCGAGCGCTTCCTGCTGGGCGTGGAGGGCATGACCTTCCTGCTGCCCAATTCGCTGGACTGGGTCAATCCGCTCACCTTCCGCCTTGTGGGCATCATGGAGGCCGTGGGCATCTGCGACGAGCACAACCGCTCCAACATCGCGCTGGGCCTGATGGAGATCATCACCAACGCCATCGAGCATGGGAATCTGGCCATTGACGGGCCGGAGAAGCGCGATCTTCAGGGCGTGAGCGAGCAAACCTACGCCAAGGAGTTGGCCCGTCGCCGCAGTTCCGAACCCTACCGCTCGCGCAAGGTTCGGGTGGTCGCCACGGTCAATGAGCACCTGGCCAAAATTACCGTGGAAGACGACGGCGAAGGGTTCGACTACCACAACCTGCCCGACCCCACGGACCCGGAGAACCTGTTCCTCGCCAGCGGACGCGGCATCCTGCTCGCCCGCGCGTTCATCGACGAAGTGCACTTCCACGGCCGGGGCAACGCCTGCACGCTCGTGCAGTACCGGCACCAGCCCGAGTAGTCCCCGGTAGTCTCCCCGTCGCCGGATTTATCCCAGACCGCGCGCCGATCCCGCATGGCCGCCGCCGCTGGCCAAGCTGGCGGCCCGCACGGCTGCGACCGGCGCCTGGTCGCGCTGCTTGACCCCGCACATTGCCAAAGCCCCCCCGATTGCTTATGAGGGGATTGGGGGGATGCCCGCGCGGCCTCCATTCGGGCGCGCCGCGAGAGAGACCAACCGCTGCAACGACGAGGTACCGCCTTGGCCGATATCGGAACCAATGACCATCCCCTGCGCGTGGCCGTCTTCGGTGCCGGCCCCTCGGGCTTCTATGCCTGCGAGGAGCTGCTGCGCCAGGACGCCGTCCATGCCACCGTGGACCTCTTCGACCGGCTGCCCACGCCCTACGGGCTGGTGCGGGGCGGTGTGGCGCCCGACCACCAGAAGATCAAGTCGGTGATCCGGCTTTACGAGCGCACGGCCGGGCGCCCGGGCTTCCGATACTTCGGCAACGTGACCTACGGCAGCGACCTGAGCCTGGAGGAGGTGCTGGCGCACTATCACATGGTGCTCTTCAGCACGGGGGCGGAGACGGACCGCCGCATGGGTATCCCCGGTGAGGACTTGCCGGGTAGCTTTCCGGCCACGGTGTTCGTGGGTTGGTACAACGGGCATCCGGACTACCGACACTACGAGTTCGACCTGAGCGGCGACAGCGTGGCCGTGATCGGCAACGGCAACGTGGCCATGGACGTCGCGCGCATCCTGGCCCGGCCCATCTCCGAACTGGCCAAGACGGACATCGCCCAGCACGCGCTGGACGCGCTCAGCCGCAGCAACATCAAGACGATCTACCTGCTGGGGCGCCGCGGCCCAGCCCAGGCGGCCTTCACCAACCCGGAGATCCGCGAGCTGACGCAGATCGAGGGCTGCGACCTGGTGGTAAAGCCGGACGAGTTGGAACTGGACGAGTTGAACCGCGAGTGGCTGGCCAGCGTGAAGGAGCCCACCAACCAGCGCAATCTGGATATCCTGAACACGCAAATCCCCAAGGGCGAGGGCACGCAGCCGCGCAAGATCCGCGCGCGCTTCTTCGTGTCGCCCGTCGAGGTGCTGGGCAGTGGCCATGTGGAAGGGCTGCGGCTGGAGCGCAACGTGCTGGTGAAGGACGATCGCGGCAATCTGCGCGCCAAGGGCACTGGCGAGACGGAGGAGATCCGCGTGCAGACTGTGTTCCGCTCCATCGGCTACAAGGGCGTGGCCCTGCCCGAACTGCCCTTCGACGAACGCAGCGGCACCATCCCCAACGACGACGGGCGGGTGCTGGATGGGCCCCAGGGCAGCGTGCAGCCCCGGCTGTACGTGGCCGGGTGGATCAAGCGCGGACCCTCGGGCGTAATCGGCACCAACAAGCCGGACGCGATCAGCACCGTGCGCTGCATGCTGGACGATGCGGCCGGGCTGGCGGTACCCGCCGATGTGCAGACCGACCCTGACGCCGTGCCGGCCTTGCTGCAGCGCAAGGGCGTGCGCTTCGTCAGCTTTGCCGACTGGAAGCGGTTGGACGAGCTGGAAGTGAAGCGGGGCGAATCCATCGGCAAGCCCCGTGAAAAGTTCGCCTCCGTGGACGAGATGCTGGCCGCCCTGGCCTGATCGTCCGACCCGTCTCACGGCCCGCCGGGTCGCGCGCTCGAAGGGGGGCACTTCCCTGGAGTTCCCGCGAGGCACTGGCGCTGCCGACCTCTCATCGCTGTTGCAGGCTTCCTGTCCGCCAAGCCCCGCGGTCCGTGGCGGGGTGTGGGCCACTCCTTGCATTTCCTGCTGGTGAACGCGGGACCAACGCCCCGCGCGCTGTGCACCCATTCACCGGCAACAGGGAGTCGCTGACATGACCGCTGGAGCGAAGCGCGCCACCATACCGGACACGGATCGTCTGACCTTCGACCAGGAAGTGGAAGCCCCGCGCCCCTATGCGTTCACCGTGGGCGTGCGCGCCCGCCTGGGTGAGAACCTGGAGGGCCTGGAGGCCCACGGCGACGGCATCAGCTTCCGCTCGCCCGAGCCCCTCGAAGGTGGTCTAAAGCTCGAATTGGTGATCTGCCACGCGATCCTCGTGGAAGCCACGGTGGTGGGTTGCGCCCTGATGCCCGGCGAGGTGAATGGCTACTGGGTGCGCGCCCGCTTCAACCAGAACTCGCCCGCCCTGAACGCGCTGATCTGCGAAGAGTTGACCCGGATCATCGAGATGGCGGACTGATCGTCCGCGCCTCCCTGCCAGCCCGCCCGCTGCCTTCAGCCGGTCATCCGTACCGTTGACAGGATGCGGGCACCGTGGTCGGGGTGAAGCATGCTTGAGCGCTGCTACGCCCTCTCCCCCCGCAGCCGCCTGGATTCCACCGGCGGTACCTACCGGCTGCGCTGCGAACACCCCCTGCAAACCATCACACTGAACGAAAGCGCGTGGCGCCTGCTGGCCGCGCTGCAGCCCGGTGTGCCTCTGGACACCCTGGCAGCCGGCGCTGGCGCCGACGTGGTGGCGTTCCTGGATGGGCTGGTGCTGCGGGGGGCCCTGCAGGCCGAGTATCGGCTGTTGCCTGCGCACGATCCGGCGCCGGTGGACGTGGTGGTTCCGGCATTCGGCGATCCGGCGCCGCTGCGGCGCTGCCTGGAGGCGCTGGCGGCGCAGCATTACCCGGCCGGCCACGTGCGCGTGACGGTCGTGGACGATGCCTCGCCCCAGGCGCTGCAAGCCGCCGTGGGCGCGTTGCCGGAGGGACTGATGCTGCGCTGGCTCCGGCTGCCACACAACGTCGGCCCGGCCTCGGCCCGCAACGCGGGCGTTCTGACGCCCTGGCCGGAGGAAGCCTCGACGCCGGGTTCGCCCACCTCGCGAAGCTGGCTGGCGTTCGTGGACGCGGACTGCGTGCCGGTACAGGACTGGTTGGCGGGGCTGGCCGCGCTGCTGGAGGATCCTCTCGTGGCGGCCGCCGGTGGCGCCGTGCGTGGGCTCACCCGCCAGGGGCTGCTGGGGCGCTACGAGGATGCCTGCTCCTCGCTGTACCTGGGCGAGCGTCCCGGGCCGGTGGCGCTGCCGGATGGCGCACTGGCCTATCTGCCCTCCTGCAACCTCGCCGTGCGAAGAGACGCCTTCCAGCAAGTGGGGGGCTTCCGCGAGGGCTGGCGCTTCGGGGAGGATGTGGATTTGTGTTGGCGACTGTATGCGGCGGGTCACAGCCTTTTCTATCACCCGGCCCCGGCCGTGGCGCACGAACATCGCACCCGCTGGGGCGCCTTCCTGCAGCGGCGCCGGATGTATGGTCGCTCGGAGGCCGCCCTGCGCCGGGCGCACCCGGGTCGCTTCGGGTCGCTGCTGCAGCCTGGGCCGATGGTCGCGCTGGCGGCGGCGGTCCTGGCGCTGTGGAGCCGCCGGCCGGCGGCCTGGGGCTTGGTTGCCGCAGCCCTGCTGGGGTTGGCGGGGCTACCGCTGCTGCGCCGTCTGCGTGCCGGCGCCGACGAGGCAGCCTGGCCGTTGCGCATGCTGATTGGTGCGGGCGTGCGGCGTGGGGCCGCACAACTCGTGCAACAGGCGCGGCGCCTCAACCGGCAACTGCTTGTGGCCTGGCTGCCCGTGCTGGCGCTGGTACCGGCTCTGTTGCCGCTGGGTGCGGTCGTTTTCGCCCTGGGCGCGCTGGGTGAATGGCTGGCGCGGCGGCCTGCGCTGGGCCCCGGGAGCTACCTGGCGGGGTATGCGGGCGAGTGTTTGGCCTATAGCCTGGGCCGCGTCGAGGGTTTGGTCCTGCAAACCTGGCACCGGATGAGGGGCCGATAATGTCCCCTCCTGGGGCTTGCCAGCGGCCGAAGGGGGCTGGCTTGCCCCGTCCCTGTTGCATTTGCCAGGACAGCATGTTAATTGCCCAAGGATCAAATTAAACAACCGCCTGGACTGGACGAACACAGGCTCCACGGAGCCCCCCCACCTAACCTCCCAGAACGACGCCAAGTGTCCGCCCGGTTTTTCCGATCGCAGTACTGGTTGATCGTTAGAGACTGACCCCCACGATGGCTATGGCCCTCGCCTCGCTGTGCCCCGACTGCACCCGGAAACCGTCCCACCGGTGGGCGGATTACCCAAACCCCAGCACCTACCCATCGCATCGGGAGATTCGATGATCCGTAACGCTCAGCACCGGACCTGGATTGGTCTGCTTGCCGCGGCCGCCGTCGCCGTGGCTCTGCTCGCCCTGGCCACCCCTGTCACGGCCCAGAAACTCACCAACGAGGACGTGGCGAAGATTTCGGCGGGGCCGCAGCCCATCAAGTTCAGCCACAAGGTGCACGCCGGGGACAACAACATCGACTGCCAGTACTGCCACATCTACGCACGGCGCTCGTATGTGTCCGGGGCGCCCCCGGTGGAAATCTGCGCGGGCTGCCACAAGTATGTGGGCACGCAACTGGACGAGGTCAAGAAGGTGATGGGCTACTGGGAGCGCAAGGAGCCCATCCCGTGGGTGAAGATCCACGACGTCCCCGATTTCGTGCGCTATCCCCACTACAAGCACATCAACGCGAAGAACGAGGTGTACCCGAACGGGATCAAGTGCCAGACCTGCCACGGCCCGATCGAAACGATGAACGTGGTGCACAAGTACTATTCCGACTTCGGGACGATGGGCTGGTGCCTCAAGTGCCACCTCACAATCCCCGGGACGCTGGAATTCAAGCGGGCCGTTGCCTCCGCGACGAATCCCCACATTACCAAGGATTCGATCGATCCCAACGGGGGTTATCGCCGCCCGCTGCTGACCGATTGTCTGACCTGCCACTATTGATCGCAGCGTCGATCGCACGCGTACGCTAAGGAGATAGCCGTTCATGGCCGATGGAATTCGCAGACGCGACCTCTTCAAGGTGATTGCCGCCGGTGGCGCCACCACGGCGGCCATCGCCGCCTGTGCGGACAAGCCGGAGAAGCTGATCCCGTATCTGCTGCCGCCGGAAAACATCGAATTCGTGCCCGGCATGCCGCTGGACTACGCCACGACCTGCATGGAGTGTCCGGCGAACTGCGGCATGGTGGTGAAGACCCGCGAGGCCCGCGCCATCAAGGCGGAAGGCAACCCGGATCACCCGATCAATCAGGGCGCTCTGTGCATGCGGGGGCAAGCCTCCGTGCAGACGCACTACAACCCGGCGCGCCTGCAGACCTCCATGCAGCGCGACGGAGAGACCTGGAAGCAGATCCCCTGGGATGCCGCCGAGACGGCCTTTGCCAACGCCATCAAGGCCGTGGGCAACAAGAGCCAGATCGTCTACATGACGGGCAACGCGTCCGGCACCCGTGGGGGCTTCCTGGACAAGTGGCTGAGCGCCATGGGCGCCTCGCCCAAGCTGGTGCTCGATCCGCTGGGCCAGCACAACATCAAGGCGGCCAATCAGCTCACCTTCCGGCGCGCGGAAATTCCGCAGTACCGGATTGACCAAGCCACCCTGCTGGTCAACTTCGGCGCGGAATTCCTCGAGACGTGGCTGAATCCGGTCGAGAACAACCGCCTCTACACGACGATGCACGCCTACGATGACGCGACCAAGCGCAAAGGTCGCTTCGTCCAGGTGGGCCCGCACGTCGCCCTCACCGGCGCCAATGCGGACCATTGGATCAAGGCCAAGCCGGGCAGCGAGCCGCTTATCGTGCTGGCACTGGCCCGCGAGGTGCTCAGCCGCACGCACGGCCGTGCCGTGGGCGCGGATCGCGACCGCCTGACGAGCTATCTGGAGCCCTACACGCTGGAGCGGGCGGCCACCGAGAGCGGCGCGGAAGCCGAGGCGCTGCGCAAACTGGCCGATGACTTTGCCAAGGCCGAACCGGGGCTGGCCCTGGCTGGCGGCAACCTGGTGGCCACGACGGAGGGCACGCAATTCCAGATCGCCGTCAACCTGCTGAACTACGTGGCCGGCAACGTGGGCCGCACGGTGCTCTTCGGTGCCTCGCGGCAGATCGACCTGTCTTCCTCGCACGCCGAGGTGGAGGCGGTCGTGAAGCGCATGCAGGCCGGCGAGGTGAAGCTGCTCATCGTGGACGGGGCCAACCCGCTCTACCACCTGCCCGCCAGCAGCCAGATCGCCGGGGCGCTGGACAAGGTGCCCACGATCATCAGCCTCTCCAGCGCTTGGGATGAGACGACCTCCAAGGCGCACCTGGTGCTGCCCGGCGCGACCTTCCTGGAGCGCTGGGGCGATGCCTTCCCGCAGCGCGGGGTGTACAGCCTCGTGCAGCCGGTGATGGCCACCTACTACCCGGACGTGAAGGCGGCCGAGGACACGCTGCTCTCCGTGTCGGCCAAACTGGGCGATGCGACCTTCAAGGCCACGCCCACCTACCGCGACTACCTGCGGCAGGCTTGGCAGCAGGTGCAGAAGGAAGTGGGCGCCAGCGGAGACTTCGAGGCCTTCTGGCGCACCTCGCTGCAGAAGGGTGGGGTGTTCCGCACGGTCTCGTTCTCCAGTTCGGTGCGGCTGAACCCGGATGCACTCAGCGGCAAGCCCGGCGTGGCAAAGATCGCCGGCGAAGGGCTGGTGCTGCTGCCCACGGTCTCGCTGCGGCATCGCGATGGACGCGGGGCCTCCAACCCGTGGCTGCAGGAAATCTGCGATCCGGTGTCCCAGGTCGTATGGGGCTCCTGGGCGGATATCAACCCGGTTACCGCCAAGAAGATGGGCATCGCCCATGGCGACATGCTTCGCGTGAAATCGCCCATGGGCGAGGTGGAGTTGCCGGCCTACCTGCACTACGGCGTGCACGAGGACGCCATCGCTATCCCCATGGGCGAGGGCCATACCCACTCGGGCCGCAATGCGGACGGCTACGGCATCAACGTGCTCGATCTGCTGCCCAACGCGGCGGATCCGCAGTCCGGCGAGTTCGCCTACCTCACCACGCGCGTGCAGGTGGAGCGCACCGGCAAGCCAGGCTATCTGGTGCAGCTCGACCACAGCCCGCGCCAGTTGGGCCGCGGCATCATCCAGACGCAGACGGTGGAGCAGGCCCGTGCCGGCGAGAACACCGAGGAGCACGACCCGGAGGAAATGAAGCACGGGCATCCGTACTTCGATTTCTACCCGCTGCGGGAAGACCAGACCCCCGGTTATCACCACACGTACCGCTGGGGCATGACGATCGACACGGAGCGCTGCACGGGCTGCTCGGCCTGCGTGGCGGCCTGCTACGCGGAGAACAACCTGGCCATCGTGGGCAAGACCCGCGTGGGCCTGGGCCGCGAGATGCCCTGGCTGACCATCGAGCGCTTCATCGAGGGCGAAGGCGATTCCTTCAAGGCCCTGATGCAGCCCATGCTCTGCCAGCAATGCGGCAACGCGGGCTGCGAGCCGGTCTGCCCAGTCTACGCGACCTACCACAACCAGGAAGGTCTCAACGCGCAGATCTACAACCGCTGCGTGGGCACCCGGTACTGCTCCAACAACTGCCCGTACAAAGTGCGGCGATTCAATTGGTTCAACTACGAGTGGGAAGCCCCCCTCAACATGCAGCTCAATCCGGACGTGACGGTGCGCAGCAAGGGCGTGATGGAGAAATGCACGTTCTGCGTGCAGCGCATCGCACGGGCCCGGCGGACGGCCAACGGAGAGGGTCGCGACCTGCGCGACGGCGAGGTGACGCCCGCCTGCGTGCAGACCTGCCCTACCAAGGCGTTGACCTTCGGCAACCTGGCCGATCCGAACAGCGCCGTCTCGAAGAAAGCCATGCGGGGACGCAACGAGCAAGACAAGCGCGTGCGGCAATACGAGGTGTTCCCCTCGCTCAAGCAACATCCGGCGATCACCTACCTGCGCAAGGTGACGTTCGAACCCATCAACCAGGAGGCGTGACTTGTCTGCAATCTCCTACAGTGATGTCAATGCGGACATCCTGCGGACCCTGGAGCGTCCCAAGCCGGCCTACTTCCTGCTGCTGATCGGGTTCGTCACGGCGTTCGCGATCGGCGTCATCAGCTGGGCCATCCAGATCGACGTGGGACTGGGCCTGAGCGGCATCAGCCACCCCATCGGCTGGGGCTTCTACATCACCAACTTCGTGTTCTGGATCGGGATCGGGCACGCTGGCACGCTGATCTCCGCCGTGTTCTTCCTGACCCGCGCACCCTGGCGGGCGCCGGTGTACCGGGCGGCGGAAGCGATGACGGTCTTCGCCGTCATGACGGCGGGGCTGTTCCCCCTCATCCACATCGGGCGCGTCTGGTACGGCTACTGGCTGATTCCGTATCCCAACCAGCGCATGCTCTGGACGAACTTCAAGTCGCCCCTGATGTGGGACGTGTTCGCCGTTACGACGTATCTCACGATCTCAGTGACCTTCTTCATGCTGGGGCTGATCCCGGATCTGGCCTCCATGCGTGACAGCGCCCGCGGCATCCGCAAGTTCCTCTATAGCTCGCTGGCGCTGGGTTGGAACTACTCGTACCAGCAGTGGCTGCACTACGCGCGGGGCTATCTGATTCTGGCCGCCTTCGCGGCGCCCCTGGTGTTCTCGGTGCACTCCATCGTGTCCTGGGACTTCGCCATGGCGATGATCCCCGGCTGGCACACGACGATCTTCGCGCCCTACTTCGTGGCCGGCGCCATCTTCTCCGGGCTGGCCATGGTGATCACGATCATGGTGCCCCTGCGGGTGGTGTTCGATCTGAAGAAGTACGTGACCGACCACGTGCTGCAGAGCTTGGCGCGGGTGATCCTGTTCACGTCCTTCATCGTGGGCTACTCGTACTGCACCGAGTTCTTCATCGCCTACTACAGCGGCGTGAACTTCGAGCGGGCCATCTTCTACTTCCGGCCCTTCGGCGAGCCGGGCAGCGGACTGCCCTTCTACCCCGAAGGGCAGATGGGCTTCGCGCAGATCGCGTTCTTCATCATGTTCTTCTGCAACGTGATCTCACCCCTTCCGCTGTGGCGCTGGAAGGTGCGCAACAATGCAATCGCGCTGTTCATCATCTCCATCCTGATCAACATCGGGATGTGGTTCGAGCGCTTCAACATCGTGGTCAGCTCGCTCTCGCACGACTTCAACCCGACCCTGTGGGGCACTTACATCCCCACGCCCGTCGAGTGCGGCATCACGCTGGGCAGCTTCGGCTTCTTCTTCACGATGTTCCTCCTCTTCACGCGGGCCATGCCGACGCTGGCCATCGCGGAGGTGAAGGAAATGCTGACGCCGCCCTATCGGCAAGCCAATCACGATCATGTGCCGTGGCGCGAATACGCGACGGAACGTTCCGAAGACAAGGACTAGACCCATGCGCAAACCATTCAAAGGCCTGTGGGCATCCTTCCCCTACCTGGATGACGCAGCGACGGTGGCGGCCAAGCTGCAGCAGGACGGCTCGGATTACAGCGTGCTTTCGCCCTGCCCACGCCACGAGTTGTACGAGGCAATGGGCCGGCCCACCAGCCGGCTGCCCTGGATCACGCTGGTGTTCGGCGCGCTGGGCATTTTCTTCGGCTATGGCTTCCCGAGCTGGACGGCGCTGGACTGGGTGCTGCCGGTGAGCCAGAAGCCCATCGTGGGTATCCCGGCCTTCACCATCATCGGCTTCGAGCTGATGGTGCTGCTGGGCGGCATCTCCACCGCGCTGTCCGTCGTGCTGCTGGGGCACTTTGAGCTATTCCGCCACAAGCTGCCCCATTCGCCGGCCTTCAAGGCCTACAACCGCTTTTCCAACGATCGCTTCGGCATCGTCGTGCGTTGCGAGGAAGGCGACGCGGCCGCGATGGAGCAGTTGATGCGCCAGTATTCTGCCGAGGAGGTGGTGCGTGAATTCTAATCGCAGCAACAGGAAGGTCTACCTTGTCGGCTGTCTGGCCGGGCTGATGACGATCGCGCTGTTCCTGGCCACGGTCGTGGTGTGGGCGGCTGCCCAGCCCAAGCCCCCGGATTACCAAGGCTACGACTTGGCCCGCCCGTGGTTCGACGGAAAGCCGTGGGACTGGTTCCTGGACATGGTGAACCAGCCCAGCATCAAGCCGCAGGAAGTGGGCACGATGGAACGCTTCCCCACGGACTCCGTGCCGACCACCGGTGTGGAGCCCGATGTGCCCAACGTGACCAATTCGTCAGGCCTGCTGCGTGACCAGATTCCTGTGAATCCCGTCAAGCCCACGGCTGCGTCCATCGCCGACGGCCGCAAGATTTTCGACATCTACTGTGCCGCCTGTCACGGCCGGGATGGCAAAGCCCAGACGCCCGTGGCGGCGAAAGGCATGCCCGCCATTCCGATCGACCAGTTGAGGCTCGTCTTCAGCGAGGCGCACATCTACAACAAGATCCGCTACGGCGGACCCATCATGCCGACCTACGGGTTTCAGACATCGCAGCGGGAACGCTGGGACATCGTGAATTATATGAAGAGCCAGGACTTCGGTAAGTGAGGAGCTAGATGAAAGACATTCTGGAGCAATCCAACCTGCAGCTCGCCTTCGGCTGGAGAATGCTGCTCTGGCTGCTGGTGGGCCTGGGGGTGCTGATGTTCATCATCGGCTTGGCTACCGGCGATGCGGAGCGCACCTGGCAGGCATTCTTGATTAACACCATGTTCTGGAGCGGGATGGCCTTCGCGGGCGTGATCTTTTCCGCGATCTGGCAGATCACCGACGCCAAATGGGGCCGCCCCTACAAGCGCATCGCGGAGGGCTTCGGTGCCTTCCTGCCCGTGGGGGCGCTGGCCTTCGTGGCCCTGTTCTTCGGGGCGCACACGCTGTTTGAATGGGTGGATCATCCCGTGGCGGCCAAAGCGGGCTATCTGAACTTCCCGTTCTTCATCGTGCGCACCCTGGTCGTGCTGGCCATTCTGCTGGTGATCTTCCTCTGGTACATGCGCAATGCGCTGAAACCGGACATGGCCGCCGCGCAGCGCCTAATCCCTGGCTGGGGTGGCTCGTTCGCCGAGCGTCTGCTGAAGGGCTACGGCGATCACGAGACCGAGGTGGTGCGGCTGGAGCTGCGGGCGCGCCGCCTGGCGCCGATCCTGGCCATGCTGTTCACGGTGGGGTGGTCCATCATGACGTGGGACTACCTGATGTCACTGGACCAGACTTGGTTCAGTACGCTGTTCGCGGTGTACGTGATTATCGGCCACATGTATTCGGCGCTGGCCCTGCTGTTGATCATCGTATCGGTGGCGCGGCGTTTGCCGGGTCTTTCCGAGTACATGACGATCAACCGCTACCATGACCTGGCCAAGCTCACCTTCGCCTTCGCTGCGCTTTATGCGTACATGGTGTTCTCGCAGTACCTGGTGATCTGGTACAGCAATCTGCCCGAGGAAGCGCCGTACCTGGTGACGCGCTCCATCGCGCCCACGCCGTGGTATCCGCTGTTCTGGGCACTGGTGGGGGTGCTGTTTGTCTTCCCGTTCCTGGCGCTCATGCCCAGGAGCATCTGCCGTCGGCCGAAAATCGTGGCCTGGATCGCTGCGATTCTGCTGATTGGGCAATGGTGGGCGCACTACCTGCTGGTCGTGCCTTCCATCCAGGACCGACATTTCCCGGACACGCACTTCCTGTTCGGCGCCCACGAGGTGCTGATCACGGCGGGCTTTGCTGGCGCGTTCTTCCTGTGCTTCTTCTGGTACATGAGCCGTGTCCCGGTGCTGCCCATCTCCGACAGGCATCTCTGCAAGTCTTGGCACGGGCATTAGCGGTCCTCGCCCGGGCCCGGCCCGGTTCTTCTTCGCAGGTTCTCAGCAGACTATCCCCACGGACGGCAGGCGCCTCGTGCGCCTGCCGGACACGGGCCTGTGCCATGCTGACCCCGCTGTGATCCGGGCGGGGTGCGGTCGGGCTACTGGCCGGGACGCGTGGCCTGGAAGGAGGGTCGGTTCTCGTAGCGCGCGACCAGTGCCTCCAGTCGCTTGCGGCCGCGCCAGGGCGCCGGCTCGCGGAAGTCCATCCACATCAGGGCGATGGCGAGGTTGAGATCCTGGATGGAGAGCACGCCCGGCACGAATCCCTCCGGCCCAATGCGGGCCTCCAGCCAGTCCAACTGCGAGGGAATGCGCCGCAACTCGTGGCGCAGCGTGGTGGATTGCTCGGGCTGGATGCCGTCACGCAGCAGCCCAAACGCGTTGAGGCCCGCATCAAGCAGCGTCTCGATCGTGGCCAGCACCTGCAGGTCTTCCCAGTAGTGCTCCGGACGTGTGAGCGCGGCGGCCAGGGGCGGCTCGTCGCTCGCGGCTGTGCCGCCCGGCTGCTGCAGCAAGTACTCGAGGATCACGTTGGACTCGAACAGCGTGCGCTCTCCATCCACCAGGCAGGGGATGCGCAGGTTCGGATTGGCCGCCCGGAAGGCCGGAGACGGATCGGTCAGGTCGACCCGTTCGGGCTCGTAGGCGATGCCCCGCTCTGCCAGCACCACCCGCACCTTGCGGGTGTAGGGAGAGTTGGGGCCGTAGAAAAGCTTCATGGGAGTCTCGGGCAAAAGAGGCTGTGTGGACAGAGGGTCCAGCCGCGGCGACCCGCAGGCTACTTCACGGACGCCAGCTTGGCACGCAGAGCCTGCGCGTTGGCGAGGTCCTTGGCGGCCTGTGGGTGGCTCGGGTCCAACTTCAACGTCTCCTGCCACTCGCTGATGGCCGTGTCCAGATCTTCCTGCAGGAAGGCGGTGACCCCTGCAATGTAGTGCACCTCGGCATCGCTCCCCTTGAGCTGGCCTTTCAGCGAGGTCAGCAAGGCGGCGGTGTCCTTGTAGCCGGGGTCCACCCGCGAGAGCACCTGCAGGGCCGCGACGGGCTTCTTGCGGTCACTCAACTGCTTGCCTTCCTCGTAGTACGCGGCGTTCTGCAGTTCGTGCGCGTCGCCATTGGCCGGGTCATCCTCCAGCAGGGCCTCGGCTGCTGCCGCAGCCTGCTCGTATTGCTTGGCCTTGAGCAGGCGCCGGGCCTCGGCCAGTTGCGAGCCGGCCTTGGGTGCGCCGTAATCGCCGCCGGAGGGCGATGCCTGGCGCACCTCGCTCTCCACGATCGCCGTGCCGGCGGATTGGGGTGCCTGGACGGCCGCCGCGGTGCGCAGTGCCGGCGGGGATGCCGCCCGCGCAGGCTGGGTACCGGCCACCGGGGCGGCAGGCGCCGCGTGCTTGGGCTCCGGCTTGGCTTTGGCGACCGCGGAGGGCGGTGCCTTGCGGGCTTTCCGGGTCGGCGGCGGACTGGCCTTCGGCGGCGCCGGCGTGGGTGCCACCACAGCTTTGGGTGCGGGCGGCTGCGCCATATCCACTCCAGCCACCACCGGCAGCCTGAGCACGGCGCCGACCTTCAGGTCGCGCGGATTGCGGATGTTGTTGTAGTACCGCACCAGGTAGGTCAGGTCCGGGTCGTCGTATTGGGACTGCGCGATCTCCCGCAGCGTGTCCCCCCGTTTGACCGTGTACTCGTTCACGCTCTTGGCGTTCAGCTCGTGCTTGACCATCTCCAGCGCGAGGTGGTTGTCCGGATCGTAGCTGAGCGTGCGCAGGAACTCCCGGAACGCCTTGGCATATTGCTTGTGCCGGAATGCGTCGCGGGCCAGGGCGAAGTGGCGCTCGCCATTGTCCTTGAGCAGGCGTTGGATGGCGGAGATGCGTTGCCGCGCTTGCCGGTCGCGCGGGGCCAGCACGGAGACGGCCTCCCAGCGTATCAGCGCCCGATGCCAGTCCTTGCCCGCCTCGTCCCGCTTGGCTAGGTTGCGGAAGCGCTGGGCCAGGCCATCGAACGGGTCGCGCGGCACGGTTTGCCGGAGCGGTGTTGCGACCGGTGGCTCCGCTGCACGCGTGGAGGCGGGCAGGGCGCCCAGAAGGGCCAGCAGGCCAGCCAGAGCCACCAAGTGTGATCGGTGAGCGCTCATTTCAGCACCCGGTCGCTGAAGCTTTCCAGGTTTTCGGCGAACTGCTGAATGTCGAATGTGCCGTAGACCATGGAGCGCAGCACGCGGTAGTCGCTCACGAAGAACGGGTTCGCGCCGCGATCGACCGTGAAGGCCGCGCGATAGCCCGCCTTCTGGGCCATCGCCACCACCAAGTGGTTCTCTGCGCCGTAGGGATAGGCCAGGTACTGGCAGCTTTTGCCGGTGCGCTTCTTCAGCTCGGCCTTCGAGGCGATCAACTCGTCGGAGAGGAAGCTAAGGTAGTCCTTCAGGTCACGGCCGGCGGGATCGGCCAGGTTCGGGTGCGTCTCGGTGTGGCATTGCACGTCGAACACGCCGCCGTCCTCCAGCGCCTTGACCTGCTGCCAGGAGAGCGCCTTGCGGTCCGAGCCGATCAGGCTGTTCGTCACGAACAGCGTGGCCTTGTAGCCGTACTTCTCCAGGATCGGCAGCGCGATGTGATAGGTGGAGGCCCAGCCGTCGTCGAAGGTGATCACGACGGCCCGCTCGGGCACCTGGCCCTTGAAGTCCAGGAAGTCCGCGAACTGCTGCAGCGTGATCACCTGCCAGCGGTAGTGCTTCAGGTAGGCCATCTGCAACTCGAAGTCCGTCTGCAGCACGGCCATCCTGCCGGGCTTCGTGCGCGTGAGCTGGTGGTAGACCAGGATCGGCACCGTGCGGTAGCCCTTATCCGTCAAGCCCCCCGGCTCGAATGGCTTCAGAGGTATCAGCACGGCCTGGAAGGGCGTGGGCGTGCGCTCGCCGTTGAACTCGCGGATCAGCCAGCCCTTGTCCTTGTCGCGCAGGTACTGCTCGGCCAGGGTATCGAACGTATCGTGCGGGCGTGGCACGACGGCCATGAAGTTGCGGTAGCGCCGCACCGCGTACCGGTACGGAACGTCCCCGATGGGCGGGAAGGCGCGGAATTCCTTGCCGGCGTGGTCCACCGCGACCAGGAAGTAGTAGTACGTCTCGCCGTTGGTGAGCCCTTTGTGGACGTACTGCGTGCGTTTGAGGCCGGGGATGGCATGGTCGCGGTTGGCGGCCACATCTGGGTCGTGCGACCAGTACAGCGTGTAGGACTTCGCGCCGCGCACCCGCTGCCACTGCAGATGGATCTCGTGATCCACCGGCCACGTTTTGAGCTGCGGCGGCGGCCCGCCCGGGCGCTCCACAGTGGGCACGACGGGCGCTGCGGGCGCGCAGGCCAGCAAGGCCACGGTGGCGGCCAGCGCGGCCAGCAGCCCGCCCAGCCGCGCCAGGGGGCGTGGCTCAGCCGGTTTCGGGTTGCGCATGGGGGGTCTCCTTGGGGGCCGGGGCCCGGCCGGTGATGCTCACCACCTTGTAGACGGGAATGGGTTCGGCCTTGCCCTTCACCTTCTGCGGTGCGCGCGCTTCCACGGTCAGCGCGCGCCCCAGCGCCTCACGGACGCTGGCGCTGATGATCGTCTCGCCCGCGGCGGCCAGGCCGTTGAGCCGCGAGGCCACGTTCACCGCGTCCCCGATCACCGTGTACTCCAGCTTTTCCTGGGAGCCGATGTTGCCCGACACGGCGTAGCCCGTGTTGATGCCGATGCCCACCCGCGCCAGCAACTCGTTGCCGGTTTCGGCCGCCTGGCGCGCGAACTCCGCCTGCATGGCCAGAGCGGCGCGCACGGCCTGCTCCGCGTGGTCCTCGCTGGCCACGGGAATGCCGAACACGCCCATCACCGCATCGCCGATGAACTTGTCCACGTAGCCGCCGTGCTCCACGATGTGCCGCGTGGCGATGTCGAAGTACTGATTGAGCGCTTCGACTACCTGCTCCGCCTCGCGCTGCTCCGAGTAACTGGTGAAGCCCCGCACGTCCGTGAAGAGCACGGAAACGTGGCTGCGGGTGCCCTTGAGCCAAGCGTTCTCCGGATTGGCCATGATCAGGTCCAGCACCTCGGAGCCCACGTACTTGCCAAAAGACTCCTGCATCAGCGCTTTCTTCAGCAGCTCGCCGGACATGAAGTTGAAGGCGCTGGCCAAGTCGCCCAACTCATCGTTGCGGATCTTCTTGATGCGGTACTTAAGATTGCCCAGGCCAATCTCCTCCGTGGCCGTTACCAGCTCGGCCAGGGGCCGCGAGAAGCCGCCCGCCAGGAAGATGGCGATGACGACCCCCAGCACGATCAGGAGCACGCTGAGCAGCACGATGAACACGCTGCCCTTGATGATCTGCTCCACGATGAAGTCCTGCGAGATGCCCACGTGCACCGTGCCCAGCACCTTGCCGGAGTACTGCACGGGCTCGGACATATCGAGCATGCGCGTGCCCTTGCGCAGTACGCCGGTAACCTTGAGCAGGTCCTTCACGGCCAGGCCGAACTGATCCATGAGCCCCAGCTTCTCCAGCCTGAAGTCCCCACTGCGAAGCGCATTGAAGATCTTGCCCAGGTCCAGGCTGCGGCCATACTGGTTGGTGACGTAGCTGAAGTAGTGGTACGGCCCCTCCTGGGTCTCCGCTTGGCGGTGGGCCACCTTCTGGTAGGGCTTGCGGATCATCGCCGGGTCGGTGTGGGCCCGCACGATGCCATCGCGGCCCACGATGATCGCGTACTTCACGCCCTCCACGTTGGACGATTCCTTGAGCAGCGTGTTGAGCTGCAGCAGGTCGTCAGTAGAGAGCGGCACCACCGCATTGTTGGCGACATAGCCCAGCAGCACCTTGCCCGTCTTTACGGTCTGCGCCTCGAGCTGCACCCGCTGCCGGTCGAAAACCACGTAGCTGAGCCCGAGGATGGTCGTCCAGATGATGAAGATGACCGTGATGGAGAGCTTGACCTTGATGGGGATGCGCACGCTGAAGCGGCCGCGCTCCGCCTTGATGCCCCGCGTGCGCAGGTAGTTGTCCAGGTCGGCGCCCAGCGAGGTCAGATTGGCTTGGTAGCGGCGGTTGAACGCGCCGATGATCTGCTCTTCCGTGGCCATGCCCAGCGCCACCACGGTCTCGCCCAGGCTTTTGCGCAGCGCCTTCTGCTGCTCCAGCGCCTTCTTGAGCTGGCGCTTGGTGATCACGCCTTCCTGCACCAGCACCTCGCCCAGCCGGACATACGACCGGCCGCTGGCGCGGCTGCGCTTGGCTCCGTTGGAACCGGCCATGACCTTGTACCCTCGTCCCTTGTCGCGGGTTGTGTTGCTGCTGGGGCGGCCGACACCGCACCGCGCCCGGCGGCGGGGAAATCGCGACGCCAGGGAGGCGTGGTCGCAGCGGCTCCGCGGCACACTGCGGCCCTTACCTGTCCGATTGCCCCCCGGGGGTCAGCCTACCCAATCCGCCGGGGGGAGTCACGAGCTTTGCGCAGGCGCACGTCCGCCGCGCAGTGTCTGCCGGTGCAGCTTCATGCGCCGCGGGTGCCGCCGCCCCCCGAGGCCCCATATTGACAGGCCCGCAAGCGCGGGGCTATGGTAACGCGTCTCATCAAGGTTGAATTATGCTGTCATTCCAATCTCTTAGCTCGACGAGGGAGCGGCCGCGGCCATGACCAAAGGGCGGGAACCGGTGATCGTGGGGGTGGCCGATGCGCCCCTCGAAAACGGCATGGTGCGCGGGGGCCTGAACCCGCTGCAGATCCAGGCGCTTGCGGCCAAGTCTGCGCTGGAAGAGGCAGGGCTGGGCTTCGGGGATGTGGATGGCCTGCTCACCGCGGGCAGTTGGGGCATCCCCGGCTCCGGCAGCATGATGGCGCTGACGGTGGCCGAGTACCTGGGCATCCAGCCGGTGCTGCTGGACGGCACGCAGATCGGCGGGTCGTCCTTCGAGGCCCACGTGGCCCACGCGGCGCTGGCGTTGCAGGCCGGCTACTGTGAGGTCGCGCTGATCACCTACGGTAGCACGCAGCGCTCCGAGCGCCAGCGCTCGCTGGCCGGGCGCGGCCCGGGACTGACGTTGCAGTACGAGACGCCCTACGGCCTGCCCACGCCCGTGGGCGCGTATGCCATGGCGGCGCATCGCCACATGTACGAGTACGGCACCACGCCCGAGCAGCTGGCCGAGATCGCCGTGGCCACGCGCAAGTGGGCCGCGCTCAATCCGGCGGCCACCATGCGCGACCCCATCACGGCGGACGACGTGCTGGCCAGCCCCATGATCGCCTCGCCCCTGCACCTACTGGACTGCTGCCTCGTCACGGACGGCGGTGGCGCCGTGGTGATGACCACGGCCGAGCGGGCGCGGGACCTGCCGGCGCGGCCCATCCCCGTGCGCGGCTACAGCGAGACCACCACCCACGCCACCATCGGCTCCATGCCGGACCTGACGCTCACCGGCGCGCAGCGCAGCGGGTCCCGCGCCATGCAGATGGCCGGCGTAACCCACGGCGACATCGACGTGGTGGAGATCTACGACTCATTCACCGTCACCGTGCTGCTGACCTTGGAGGCGCTGGGCTTCTGTGGGCGGGGCGAGGGCGGGGCATTCGTCTCCGACCAGCGCACAGCGCCCGGCGGGGCCTTCCCGCTGAACACCAACGGCGGCGGGCTCTCCTACGCCCATCCGGGCATGTACGGCATGTTCGTGCTGATCGAAGCGGTGCGCCAGTTGCGCGGAGAATGCGGTCCGCGGCAGGTGCCGGACGCGAAGGTCGCTCTGGCCCACGGCACGGGGGGCGTGCTCTCCAGCACGGTCACCTGCATCCTCACCCGCGACTAGCCCCCGGATACGAGCCCCCATGGCCTACGAAAAGCCCTTGCCCGTGGTCAACGAGGAGTCGCGTCCTTTCTGGGACGCGTGCAAGCGCCACGAGCTGATCCTGCAGCACTGCCAGGCCTGCGGGGCCTACGGGTTCTACCCGCGCATGCTGTGCAAGGCCTGCCACTCCGACAAGTTGGCCTGGGAGCGCGTGAGCGGCGAGGGCACCATTTACAGCTACACTGTCTGCCACCGGCCGGCTGGCCCGGCCTTCAAGGCCGAGGTGCCATACGTGGTGGCGCTAATCGAGTTGCGCGAAGGCCCGCGCATGGTCAGCAACATCGTGACGCCCGATGCCGAGTCTGTGCGCATTGGGCAGGCCGTGCGGGTGACCTTCGACGACGTCACTGAGGACATCTCCCTGCCCAAGTTCGTCGTGAAGGGCTGAGCGGCCCCCAGCGGCCGACAGGGCCCGCAGTCCACGAGGAGCCGACCATGGCAGACTGGTACGTCAAACGCCG
>Ga0102953_1000091_pt1 | contig 58467 bp, 57 predicted proteins | sample SalPon2A_C_D2_MG_FD_78509 | JGI IMG/M metagenome (GOLD analysis project Ga0102953, IMG submission 78509) | Soil microbial communities from South San Francisco under conditions of wetland restoration - Salt Pond MetaG R2A_C_D2_MG | ecosystem: Environmental > Terrestrial > Soil > Wetlands | place...
CCCTTACCTGTTTCTAAGCACGACCACGGTACTCAGTTCCCGGGTCTTGACTCCGCCGGTGCCATATTGGTCCGAACCGGTTTGGCTGGCGGAAGTGGCACCGGTTAAATTTACGCGCACCGCCCTGATGTCAGACAGCTCGCTGCCGGTTACGGTATCTTTCTCGGAACCGTCGTCCATCAGGTAATCAAAATTCAAGCCGGTCAGCTTGGAGGCAAGTATCTCGGCACTCCCGGCGTTCCTGATCAGATCCTCCCCGCTCAGGGAGTAGCTGATGGTGCGCGGGAGGGAGGAGGCTTGACTGGGGACCGTGACGATAATGTCGCCGGCCTGGTAGAGGGTGTTCGCTGTAATGAAGTCCTTCAGGGTCAGGGTCGGACCGGTGGAATCCTTGTGAGATACCTGAAAAGTGTCGTTGAGCGGTTCGGTCTGGTTGGGGGGGCGGATGATGCGCACCCAGTCGCCGGAGGCGCCCGACTCAAAGAGATCGACCATATCGGAAGTGGCCACCTTGATAACAAGGTCGGTGGCGGTATCAGCCGGAGTCGTATAGTTAAAGGGAGCCGATGCCGGGGCGACGATCCTCGCCATCACCGCCGGGACCGCGGCGGATTGCAGGGTGAGGGTGTTGCCGGCGGCCACGGAGATGGCATTCCCGTTGACCATGAAACCCGCATCGCGGATATCTCTGCCGATCTGGTCGAGGGAAACGCGCAGGTTCTGCTGGACTTCCACCACCTCGTCCTGGGTGTAGGTCATGCGTTGAGTGCTCTTGTACACTCCCAAGACAGCCGTGATGACCATCCCCAGAATGGCCATCACAATCAGCAACTCCACAAGAGTGAAGCCTCGACGGTCGACGAGTCGCGATCCGGCAGTCATAACATCCTCTTGAATCCGATCAGGGTGACCGTGCGGTTGGCGTTGCCGGGGTCCTGCCCCGTTACGACCACCGTTACGCGGTCCAGGTTGGGAGCACCGTAATTGGTGATAATGGAATAGGTGGCCGAGTATTTTCCGGCCCCTTTAATTGCCTCGGGGGTGATACTTTGTACCCCTGAGGTATCGGGATCAAAATCCCAGTTATTCACACCATCGACAAGCAGGGTGGGAGTTGTGGTCGGCCAGGCGAGAATCTCTTCCATGACCCCCTCGGCCAGCGTGGTCGCTGCCGTCAGGGTGTTGGCCCTGGAATTTTCCCGTATCGCCGTCACCTGCATGCCGGCGATACTGAGCAGACCGATGGCCAGAATTGTCATGGCCACGAGCAGCTCGATCAGGGTAAAGCCGTCTTGTTCTTTTTTGAAACCGACCATTTTTTCAATCCCCGCTGTCTTGTCGGCGTGGTAGTCGAATTGCCTGCGCTTATCCTGACGAGCAAATTACATACCACGGATACGCATGGCAAAACAACCCCTGATTTCAACTACTTGAAATAAAACAAATGGACAAAAAAAGACCCCTAGTGCATTTTTTGCACGAAGGGTGCAGTTTTTCCGCCGTGCCGCTGGCGGTTCTCACTCGATGCCGTAGTCCTTTATCTTGTACATCAGAGCCCGCAGGCTGATCTCGAGCAGCTTGGCCGCCTGGGTGCGGTTTCCGTCGGTGGCCGTCAGGGCCTTGCGGATATACTCCCGTTCGAGCCGGGCGGTAGCCTTTTTCAGGGAATGATCCTCGGCTTCGTCGCGCTGGCGCCGCCGCACCTCCCAGGGCAGGGACGCCATGTCGATCCTTTCGCCGCGGCAGAAGATCATCGTCTTTTCGATGAAATTCTCCAGTTCCCGGACGTTTCCCGACCAACGGTAGGCCGTCATGACCTCCAGGGCGTCTGGGGCCAGTTCGGGTACCGGCCGTCCTTCCTTGCGCGCCACGGCCGCCAGAAAATGTCTGGCCAGCAGCGGGATGTCCTCGCGCCGTTCGCGCAGGGGAGGAATGGCGATTTCGACCACGTTGAGGCGGTAATAGAGGTCGTCGCGGAACCGCCCCTCGGCCACTTCCTCCTTGAGGTCGCGAGCGGTGGCGGTCAGCACCCGCACATCGACCCGCCGTGAACGGGTATCGCCGACCCGGCGCACCTCGCTTTCCTGCAGCACGCGCAGCAGCTTGGGTTGGAGTTCCAGGGGCAGCTCGCCAATTTCGTCGAGGAAGAGCGTTCCGCCTTCGGCCGCGCCGAAAAGCCCCTGCCGCTCGCGGTCGGCGCCGGTGAAGGCGCCCTTGACGTGACCGAAAAGCTCGCTCTCCATCAGGTTTGCGGAGATGGCGCTGCAGTTGACGGCGACAAAGGGTCGGTCCTTCCTTCTGCTCTCGCTATGCAGGGCGCGGGCGATCAGTTCCTTGCCGGTTCCCGTTTCGCCGGTGATGAGTACCGGAGAGGAGGAATCGGCCACCTTGTCGACCAGGTCCAGCACCTGTTCCATCGCCGGGCTGGCCGAGATGATTCCCCCGACGCCACCCAACGCCCCGCCCAGGGCCAGCTCCTCGCGCAGGCGGACGTTTTCGCTGCGCAGGCGCAGCCGTTCCTCGGCCTTTTTCAGAGTGAGGATGACCTCGTCGGGCTTAAACGGCTTGGAGATGTAGTCGTAGGCGCCGATCTTCATGCACTCGATGGCGGTGTCCACTGTACCGTAGGCGCTCATCATGATGAAGGTGGCGGCGGTGTCCAGTTCGGCGGCCTCCCTCAGAAACGCCAGCCCGTCGAGCTCCGGCATCCGGATATCGCACAGAACCAGGTCGACGCCCCCCTCACGGAGCCGTTCGATCCCGGCTCTTCCCTCGGCGGCCTCGGTCACCCGATACCCTTCCTTGTCGAGGACCAGGTGCAGCATGTGCCGCATCGATTCCTCGTCGTCAACGACCAGAATGTTCTTCAGTTCCGTTTTCATGGCACCTCGTCCCGAACCTTGTTCAATTGCACGGTAAAGGTGGTCCCCCGGTCCTTCCGGGAATGGACCTCGATTCTGCCTCCGGCCTCCTCGACGATACGGTGGCAGACAAAAAGACCGAGCCCCCGTCCCTTGCCCGGGGGCTTGCCGGTGTAAAAGGGGTCGAAGATGTGGGGAAGCGTCTCTTCGCCGATTCCTTCCCCCTCATCCGCCACCCACAACCGGACTCCCCCTCCCTCATCCGAGCCACCGAGCCGGATCGTTCCGCCCTCGGCGGAGGCATCCCGGGCATTGAGAAGCAGATTGATCATCACCTGCAGCAGCTTGTGCCGGGAGATCGCAACCGGCGGCAGTGATGGGGGAAAGTCCTCAGCCAGACGGACCGTGGTCAGGGCCCCCTGGTGTTCCAGAAGTGCCGCCGCTTCGGCCAGAACCTCCGACGGAGCGGCGGTCGGCGATTCATCCTCGGCGGGTGCCGCATAGTCGAGCAGGTCCTTCACCAGTTGGTCGATGCGGGCGACCTCGGCCAGGGAACGTTCGGCGATCTCACTCTGTCGGCCGGCGGGAAGTTCCGCCTTGAGCAGCTCCAGGTAACCGAGCATGGCGCTGACCGGGTTGCCGATCTCATGGGCCATGCCGGCGGCCAGATGCCCGACCGAGGCCATCTTCTCCGAGCGGATCAGCTCCTGCTGGGCCCGCTGCAGGTCTCCGTTGGCCTGCTGCAAAGAGACGATATAGTCAAGGGTCTCCTCCCGGCTCGCCTCGAGGGTGCCCATCATGACGTTGAACGAGCGCGCCAGGTCGGCGATTTCCCTGGGCCCTTCGACAGGCAGGGCCCGCTCCAGATTGCCGGCAGCCACCTGGCGGGTGCCCTCCTGAAGGCGCCGGACAGGGCGGATTATCGTCCGGTTGAGCAGGTAGACGGCGAAGGGAACCAGTACTCCGGCATAGAGCAGCACATAGAGGAGCATGAACCTCTGAGCGTTAAACACCCTCTGGCGTACATCCCGCAGGGAAAAACGGGCCTGCACGGCGCCGGTAAATACGGAATGACGTACTATGGGAACCGTCACCAGGACCGAATCGTCGGACGATATTCCGAAAGTCCGCCAGATTAAAGGGTAACGGACCCGAACCACCGGGTGGCCGGCGAAACGGGCTTGGGACAATTTCAGGTTGGAAATGGGAAGATCGTCGTCCCCCCCGGAGGTGGCTACCGGAACCATGTTCCGGTCGACCACAACCCATTCCTGAAGGAGCATACGGGCAGGAAAAGCCCCGAGCAGCGAGGCGGCTTGCTCCGAACGCGGCTCCTTCTCCGGCTCCAGGGAGCGGGCCACGACGGTCATGGCATCGGTGAGGCTCCCGACCCGCTGATCGAGAAGCTCCCTCTCCGTCAGCCGGAGCAGAAGCAGGCCGGCAAAGAGCAGCGCCCCGCCCATCAGCAGGGAGAGATTGAGTATGATCTCGGTACGCAGGCCGGCGATAATCCGCAAACGCTTCTCCCGTTTTTCTGCTTTGGAAAATCCTATTTAAAACCCTGGACCTGTACGAAAAACTTCCTCTCGCCCGTTCGCTCCGCTCTCTTGAGAACCAGGGCGCGGAGAAAACCCTCAAACCAAATATTTTGGCCTTGGAATAACCAGTTTATGATTTGCGGGTCATTTGCTACCGTTCCCAACATAGCCTGGACAAGGTAGCGCCAACGGACAACATACCATGCCGAGCCGGGCAGGCAAAGCGCAGACTGGCGCGAAGTACACAGTATGACTATACTTTACCTTGAAATTCAATCAAGACTGGTCAGATCGACGTCGAATTTGGTAGCATGCGCAAAAAACCTCTCCGGAAAGGAAGTATCCCATGGCCCGTATTCCCGTTGTCGACAAGGAAACCTGCATCGCCTGCGAAGTCTGCACCCAGCTCTGCCCCGAGGTCTTCGAAATGCAGGCGGACGGAAAATCGGGCGTCCACGATCCCCACGGCGCTCCCGAGGAAAAGATCGAGGAAGCGATAGACAGCTGTCCGGTCGCCGCCATCTACTGGCAGGAATAAAAGGGCCGTGATTGGTGATTGGTGATTGGTGAACCCTGAACCAGCCCCACATTTCGGAAATGACTTGGCAACCTTTGAACGTTGAACTTTGAACTTTGAACCTCTCCTCCAACATCGGCAAGCTCTACGCCTTCTCCTTCCTGAAGATGGCCCTCTTTCCCATGGCCATCATTACCCTTTTCTGGAAGGACCAGATCGGGCTGAGCCTGGCGGAGATCATGCTGCTGCAGGGGATCTTTTCCCTGGCCACCCTGCTCATGGAATACCCGTCGGGCTACCTCAGCGACCGCCTGGGGTATCGCTTTTCCCTGAACCTGGCGTCGGTCCTGGGGATTCTCGGCTGGGGGGTCTACACTTTCGCCGATTCCTTCGGCGACGTTCTGCTGGCCGAAATCCTGCTGGGGGTCTCCTACGCTTTCATCAGCGGATCGGACAGCGCCCTGCTTTTCGAAACCCTGCGCCGGCAGGGCCGCGAAGAACTCTACAGCCGTTACGACGGCCGCATGACCGGCTGTGCCCAGTTCGGCGAAGCGGCCGGGGCACTCTTTGCCGGCCTGCTCTACGCCGCCGCCCCCCTGCTGCCCTTCCTGATACAGGTCGGCGTCTGGATTCTCGCCCTGCTCATCAGCCGGACCCTGACCGAGGCCCCCCGCGAGACGACGGAGGCGGTCGGCTCCCACCTTGGAGAGAGCCTGCGAACCTGCCGGCTGGCCTTCATTGACAGCGGCCGGTTGCGCTCCACCATCCTGCTCGCCTCGGTCCTGGGTCTCTGCTCCTTCTACCCCGTCTGGCTCATTCAGCCCTATATGCAGCTCTCGGGGGTCCCGTTGAGCTGGTTCGGTCCGGTCTGGGCCGGGGCCAATCTCACCGTCGCCATCTTTTCCCTGCTCAGCCACCGGCTCCATTTCCAGCTCGGCGACCGGGGAATGATCATCTTCTTCCTGCTGCTGATCGGCTGCGGTTATCTCGGTCTCGGCCTGGCGCAGAGTCTCTGGGGCTTTCTTTTCTACTATCTCCTGACCGCCATGCGCGGTCTTCAGGGTCCGATGCTGCGCAACCATATCCAGCAAGGCAGCGAACGCCGCAATCGGGCCAGCATCCTGTCGCTGAAATCCCTCGTCTTTCGCCTGCTGTTCGTGGCAAGCGGTCCGCTGGTCGGCCATCTGGCGGATACCGCCGGACTCCCTGCCGCCTTCCTTTTTCTGGCGGCGGTGATGATCGCCGTCCTCGTTCCCCTCTCTCTCCTCTTTCTTCGCACCCTTGACCCCAATAAAATTGGATCTGTCTAATTTTTGTGCTTGCAATGGCCATGCAAGGGGGTAAGATGCTACTCTGTATACGACGTCAGGAAGCGGAGGAGGCCATGAAACAGGCGTATGAAATTCCGGCAAGCGCCGCCCCTCTCGACATCGGCAACTGGGTGGAGATATTCGAAGCCTACGCCGACGCCAACGGAAGGAACGCCATCCGGGTCAAGAGGATGCGCGTACAGGGCAGGCTCCTGACGTTCGGCCAACGGATCGCCCGGACGGCCGGCTGCCGGTCGCTGCGTCCCCATGAGGGCCGGGTCGTCTCCGTCGAGGAAGGAGCCACCGGTATCCGGTTCAACCTTCGGCTGACCACCTGAATCTCCTTTTCTCCCTCCTACCCCCCTTCCCCGTCAGCCGTTTCTTTGCTCCCGCGCACGCTCTTTACCCGTCCCCGGTTCCTCAGCCCCAAGTCCGGCAACCAGCCGTTCCAGAAATGAAGCCGCATCCATCACGACGCCGAACGACTGACGACTGCCCCGATCCCGCAGCTTCGTCACCACCGCCGGATTGATGTCGACGCAGACGGTAAAGACCCGAGCCGGCAGGAGGTTGCCGGTGGCGACCGAGTGCAGGGTGGTGCCGACCATGATCGCCATCTCGACCCCGCGGAGAAGAGCCCGCATCGCCTTCTGGGCCTCGATGACGTCGGTGATGACGTCGGGAAGGGGGCCGTCGTCCCGGATCGACCCGGCCAGCACAAAGGGCACGCCGCGGGCGACGCAGGCGGCCATGATTCCTCCCCGCAGCTGCCCCGAGGCCACTGCCCCGGCAATTGAGCCGGCGCCTCGAACGGCGTTGATGGCCCAGAGGTGGTGGGCATGACCGGTCGAAACGCTGTCGCCTCCCCGCACCGGAACCCCCAGGGAGGTCCCGAGCAAGGCCTGCTCGATGTCATGGACGGCAAGCGCGTTGCCGGCGAAAAGTATATCCACCCAACCGTCCTTGACCAATTGCTCCAGAAAGGGCGCCGCCCCGTTGTGGACGATCGCCGGCCCGGCAACCCAGAGGATCTTGCCGCCCCCCTCTTTCACCTGCCGGAGCCGGCCAGCAACCTGCTTCAGCAAAGGGCCTTTGGGCTTTTCGACCGATACCTCGCTGGCCATGAAGCGAAAGGAATCCGCTCCTTGTTCATCCGGAGCGGCAGTCACCCGGACCCCCTCCTCCCCCACCACCACAAGCTCTTCCTTTCGGACGTCGGCCATGGGCACGCCGCGCCCCGCAAGGCGTTTTCGATCAACCACGATCGCCAGGTCCATCTCTTCCCCCGCAACGGAACGCCATTTCCCGTCGATGAAAACCTCGGTGGGCAGGTTGGTCGTTACATAAAAACAATCGGGGAGAACCCCGTCGGCCGGGGCAGGCGCGAGAGTGGCCTCGGGACAGGGCAAAACCTCGCCGCCCAGGGCGGCAACCTCTTCGAGAATGGCGCCCAGTGTCCGCCGGTCGGAAGCCTCGACCCTGACCCGCGCCTCGCTCGGACAATCGCGTCTTCGCCCGATCGAAACGGACAGAATCCGGAAGCTTCCGCCGCCCTCCTCGATGGCGTCCAGCACCCTGGAGAGGATCTGTTCGTCGATCAGGTTTCCCCGCAGGAGAATATCCCGGCCCATCTCTCCAACGCCTCCCTTGTCAGCTTGAGCCTGCTTTTTATTCCTTATCGGGTTTCCCTCATAACTGCTTCAATTATAACCAGGGATTGGCGCCATATTTTTACGGAATCGCCATCGCGATCTTTTCCGACCCGAACGAAAGTGCTATGCTTTGTTCCATACGCTTCTCCGCCCCGCCAATCTTTCCTCTTGCCAAAACAATGAACATGAGAGCATTGCGCGTTCTACTTGCCCTGATATCCATTCTGGCCCTGCTTGCCGGCTGTGCCCTGGTCCCCGGGAAGGAAGGGGTGCCGGAGATGGAAAAAACCTACTACTTCGATGCCGAACTCGGTTTCACCATCGATTATCCGGCCGCGTGGTCCCGCCTCCGAAGCCGTTCCGAACCGGCGGTCCGCTGGCGCGACGGCGCCGATGGAGACATTCGGGCCGTTGTCGCCTCCCGGCCCCTGGGCCCGACGACCGGCGGATATGATAAAATGCTGGCCATCTTCACCCTCGGCCATCCCGATCTCGTCCTCGCCGAAAGGCGGGAGGTCAAGCTCGGCGATACCGTCCCCGCCTTGCGACTTACCGGCTCGACGGTGCAACGAACGATCCTGGCCTTCCTGGTCAAAACCGACAAACGGGCCTATGTTCTTGAATTTTCCGCCCCGTCGGAGCATTTCCCGGAGTTTCGGCCGTTGTTTGAGGAGATGGCCCGCTCTTTCACTCCGCTCTGATCCTTCTGCCCCGCCAACAACCGGAATTTCGCCGCAAATCGATGACTGTCGTAAATCTGCTTAAAAAATACTATCCCCCGTCCGGGACCAGCTTTCCAATCCTCTTTCGCCACAGCACACTTGTGGCGAAAAAAGCCGCTGGGATCGCCGGCAGCCTGGCCCAAAAGGAGGATATCGATATCGCCTTCGTGGAAGAAGCGGCGCTGCTCCACGACATCGGCATCCTTCACACCGACACCCCCGACCTCGGTTGCCGAGGCGCTTTGCCCTACCTCTGTCACGGCCTCAAGGGGCGCGAGATTCTCGAAGGCGAAGGCCTTCCGCGCCACGGCCTGGTCTGCGAACGACACATCGGCATCGGGCTGAGCGCGGTCGATATCCGGTCCCGGAACCTCCCCCTGCCCCAACGTGACATGCTCCCGATCACCCTGGAGGAGCAGATTGTCACCTATGCCGATCTCTTCTTCTCCAAGAACCCCGCCAAAATCGGCCGGGAGCGCACGCCGGACGAGGTTCGCACCGGCCTTGCGCGGTTCGGCGCCGACAAGGTCGAGGTCTTCGACGGTTGGCACGGCCGCTTCGGCGGTCCTTAGATGTCCGAAAACAGACAACGGTCGGACGAATCCACACGATGTCCTTTTCCAGTTTGTTAGAATATAAAGGAATCATTGTGGAGCCTTGTCCATGGAATCGTGGCTGCGGGAGTTTTTCAACTGGCTGCCTTCGGGCGGCGCCTACTACCTGTTGATCTGGACGATATCCTTTCTCGAGTCCCTCGCGGTCGCGGGAATTTTCGTGCCCGGCAGCGTTCTGATCGTATTCGCCGGTTTCCTCGCCTCCCAGGGCAAGGGCGACTATGCCCTGCTGGTCGTCGTCTCGACCCTGGGCGCCATTCTCGGCGATCTTGTCAGTTACTGGCTGGGGGCCAGGTTCGGCGCCTACCTGATGCAGAAGAAGCTCTTCCGGAAACGCCGGGAGATGTTCAACAAGGCCCAACTTTTCTTCGTCTCCCATGGCGGCAAAAGCGTTTTTCTCGGCCGCTTCGTCGGCTTCCTTCGCCCCTTCATCCCCTTTGTCGCCGGAAGTTCCCGGATGTCCCCCCTCCCCTTCACCCTCTTCGTTCTGGTCAGCGGCCTCCTCTGGGGACTGGCCTATCCGGGGCTGGGATACTTCTTCGGCGCCAGCTGGAAGCTCGTCCGGATCTGGACCGGGCGCTTCAGCCTGCTCATTGTCATCCTGGCCGCCCTCTTCATTCTCAATGGCTGCTTCTGGAAATGGGGAGCTCCGTACCTGGCGCGCCACTGGGCCAGAAGCCGACTGACCCTGGCGAATCTCTGGCAGCGATGGACCGGGACCGGTCCCCTTGCCGACCTGCGCCGCAGTCACCCCCGCCCGTGGAGTTTTTTCGCCGATCGATTCACCGCCCGGAGCGGGTCGGGCCTCTATCTGACAGCCGGCCTGCTGGTCAGCGCCCTGTTCGCCGTCCTTTTTGTTGGGGTGGCGGTGGCAATCCGCCTCGACCGGCCCCTCCTGGCCTTCGACCACATGGTTTACCGGGAGGTTCAAAATTTCCGTCATCCCGCCCTCGATACCCTCTTTCTGGTGATCACCTTTCTCGGCAGCGCTCCCGTCCTGCTGATGGGCGGAGGCCTCCTTTTTCTCTGGCTGGTCCTGAAAAACCGCGACTTCTCAGCCGTCATTCTGGTTGTCGGCATGGTGGGAGGCAATTTCCTGGTCTTCGCCCTGAAATGGTTCTTCAGCCGCCATCGTCCCGAGAGTCTCATCCCCGGGCTGCATCCACTTACGGCCAGCTTTCCCAGCGCCCATGCCTTCCTGGCCCTGGTCTTCTACGGGCTGGCCGTCTATATGCTGCTCGACACCATAGCCAATCTGCAGTCGCGTTTCCTGCTCGTTCTCGGCGGCACCTCCCTCGCCCTGCTCATCGGCTTCTCCCGAGTCTACCTCGGGGTGCACTGGCTCAGCGACGTTCTGGGGGGGCTTGCCCTTGCCTCGCTCTGGCTGACCTTTCTCATTACCGCCTCGGAGATGCGCCGCCGCTACGGCGGCGAGATCCCCTGGCGCAAAGGAGTTCGTCCCCTCAACGTTAGCCTCCGTACCCGATTCATCATCATGATTCTGGCCGGCGCCGGCACTGCCGTCGCCATCGTCTGCTACGTTCTTTATCGCTTGGCCCAGCTGCAGTAAGGGTTTACAATGCCTCCCGGATTTCTATAGGATCTGCCCGAAATGATCTGCCCGAAATCGGACCTTTTAAAAGGAACCTGAATCCGAGAGTTTGATTTGTCTCCGCGGATTTATCGGTATTTGTCAGATACCGACAGGTGAGGAGTGAGGGGTGAGGCGTAATTCTTCAGGCGAAAACAGGGCCTTAGATTTTTCCTCCTCACTCCTAACTCCCTACTCCTCGCGAATTCAGGAGGAAGGTATCGCAATGAAACGCAGACTGCCGGCGGAATGGGAAGATCAGGACGGGGTTCTGCTCGCCTGGCCCCACCCGGAGACCGACTGGCACCCCCACATGGAAGTGGTCGAACCGGTCTTCGTGGAGATCGCCACGGCGATCAGCCGCTTCGAGAGGGTCGTCATCGCCGCCCCCGAACCGCAGCCGGTCAAAAACCGGCTGAGCCGGGCCGGCGCGACGATGGAGCGCATCAGCATCCGCCGGGTTTCCACCAATGACACCTGGAGCCGTGATTTTGGTCCCGTCACCGTCATCGAGGACGGCCGCCCGGTCCTGGTCGACTTCGGCTTCAACGGCTGGGGGCTCAAGTTTCCCGCCGACCTCGACAACCGGGTCACCCGGCGCCTGCACGCCCAGGGCGCCTTCGGCGCCACCCCCCTGGAGACCTGCGGACTGATCCTGGAAGGCGGCAGCATCGAAAGCGATGGAGGGGGAACGATCCTGACCACCGCCGAATGCCTTCCCGGCCCCAACCGCAACCCCCACCTCGAACGGAAGGAGCTGGAAGCCGCCCTGGCCGAGCGCCTCGGAGCCGAGCGGTTTCTCTGGCTCCGCCACGGGTATCTGGCCGGCGACGATACCGATTCCCACATCGACACCCTGGCCCGTCTCGCCCCCGGGGACACCATTCTCCATGTGACCTGCGACGACGCGCAGGACGAGCACTTCCCGGCCCTCAAGGCCATGGAGGAGGAACTCCGCTCGTTCCGCACCCCCCGCGGCGAACCGTACCGGCTGCTGCCGCTGCCCTGGCCCGCGGCCAGGTACGACGAAGATGACGGGCGCCTGCCGGCCACCTACGCCAACTTTCTCGTCATCAACGAGGCGGTGCTGGTGCCGACCTACCGCGACCGGCGGGACGAAACAGCCCTCGAAACGGTTGCCCGCGCCTTCCCCGCTCGTGTTATCATCGGAATTGACTGCCTGCCTCTCATATTGCAACACGGCTCGCTGCACTGCGTCACCATGCAGCTGCCCCGCGGAGTACTGCCATGAACCGATTGATCGTCGGGCTGGTGCAGCAGAGCTGCACCGGCGACAGACAGGCCAACATCGACAAGAGCCTCGCGGCCGTGCGCCGGGCGGCCGAAGGCGGCACCGGCCTGGTCGTTCTCCAGGAACTGCATGCCGGCCTCTATTTCTGCCAGAGCGAGGATACCGCCTGCTTCGACCAGGCCGAGACGATCCCCGGCCCGGCGACGGAAGTTTTCGGCGAACTGGCCCGGGAACTCGGCGTGGTCATCGTCGCCTCGCTGTTCGAGAAAAGAGCCCCGGGCCTCTACCACAACACCGCCGTGGTGCTGGAGAAGGACGGCTCGATCGCCGGCGCCTACCGCAAGATGCACATCCCCGACGACCCCGGCTATTACGAGAAGTTCTACTTCACCCCCGGCGACCTCGGCTTTAATCCCATCGACACCTCGGTTGGACGGCTCGGGGTGCTCGTCTGCTGGGATCAGTGGTATCCCGAAGCGGCGCGCCTCATGGCCATGGCCGGGGCGGAGATGCTCATCTACCCAACCGCCATCGGCTTCGATCCTGACGATCCGGCAGAGGAGCAGCAGCGCCAGCGCGATGCCTGGCTCACCGTGCAGCGCGGCCATGCCGTGGCCAACGGCATCCCGGTCCTGGTCGCCAACCGGGTCGGCTTCGAGGCGGATCCCTCCGGCCAGACCGCCGGCGCTCTTTTCTGGGGGAACAGCTTCGTTGCCGGCTGCCAGGGGGAAATTCTCGCCCGCGCGGAAGAGCGCGGGGAGCAGGTGCTGATCGCCGAGATCGATCGGGAGCGCAGCGAAAAAGTGCGTCGCATCTGGCCCTTTTTGCGCGACCGGCGCATCGACGCCTATCAGGATCTGCTCAAGCGCTACCGGGACTGAAGGCTGCGGCGTTTCGCCTGTCGCCTTCCAGACCGGCCCATATTCAACTCCCCTCTCCCAGGCTCATTCCTATTCCAGGCTGTAAGTCCCAACCTTCCGGCACCGGCCGATTTTCGCTTTACCTTCGGGTGATGCGGGATAAACTGATTTCAGACCTTTCCACCCGGGGGCATCCCCCCTTTGCCAAAGGGGGACTTCAAGGCAAGCTGGGCATTGGCCCTTCCAAGCACAAATAGATTAAAAAAAATCGCTGATTCCCACGTATTTCGGAACAGAAGAGGGAGGCTCTGGAGAGATGATCCGAAACAAGAGAAACCGCCTGCTCCGGTTCGGTCTGGCGGGGGCGGCGATTGTCGCGCTGTTCCATTTCACCCCCCTGCTGGCAACCATCCTCGATTTCATCGAGCAGTCCGCGTGGACCTATAAAATCGAGCCCTTTGTCCTCCCGGTGCTCTACCTCTTCCTGGGCATTGCCGCCTTGGGGCTGCTCCGGGGATCGCGCTCCTGATGGCCGTTCCGAGCGTCGGCCCTCTCCTCGTCGTTGCCCCTTCCAACTTGGACCTGAATCAGTGAGTGCATCACCGGCGGATAGCACGGCTCATTGACCTGCCTGAGCTTCCCCAAAATCACCGCTGAACCTATGGGTGCAACCAGGATTTTGAAAAACCTCATTCAGGCAAAGCAGTTTCACCCTCGCCACGCCAAAGCCGAAGACGACGGCGGGTCTCCATCCGGCAGGAACCCACTGATTCAGGTTGGAGACTCCGCCAATCTGCGCTACACTTGGCCCCCATCCGCAGACGCCTGATGGAAGAGCACGTTTGCCAGGCGCTTTGCGTCGTGCGAAAGAAGGCGGGGATTGGGGCCGCCACGACGAAAAAACCCACACCATTGAACCTTATTTATTCTCCGGAGGATCCAGCCATGCCGACCATCGATATAAAGGAAGGTCAGAAAATTTCCGGTTTCACCGTGTCGGAAACCGTCCCCCTGCCCGAGCTCAACCTCACCCTGGTACGACTTGGACACGACCGGACCGGCGCCCGCATGGTCCACCTGGCCAGCGAGGACGACAACAACCTCTTCGCCGTCGGTTTTCGCACCCCGCCGTCCGATTCCACCGGCGTCGCCCATATTCTGGAACACACCGCGTTGTGCGGCTCCCGGCGTTATCCGGTACGCGATCCCTTTTTCTCCATGCTCAAGCGCAGCCTCAACACCTTCATGAACGCCATGACGGCCAGCGACTGGACCCTCTATCCCTTCTCCAGCCAGAACCGCAAGGATTTCTACAACCTGATGGACATCTACCTCGATGCCGCCTTCTTCCCGTTGCTGCGCGAGCGCGATTTTAGTCAGGAGGGTCACCGCCTCGAGTTTGCCGAACCGGACAATCCCGACTCCCCGCTCCTTTTCAAGGGGGTGGTCTACAACGAGATGAAGGGGGCGATGGCCTCGCCGCCGTCGCTGCTCGCCCGCCGCCTGTCGCGCGCCCTCTACCCGAGCACCACCTACGGCCACAACTCGGGCGGCGAACCGACCGCGATCCCCGATCTTACCTGGCAGGACCTGCGGGATTTCCACGCCCGCCACTATCATCCTTCCAACGCCTGGTTTTTCACCTGCGGCAACCTTCCCCTGGAAGACCACCTGGAGCTGATCGAACGACAGGCGCTACGGCACTTCACTGCCCTCGACGTCGACAGCTCGGTGCCGGCCGAAACCCGCCTGGGCAAACCACGGAAGATCAGCGAAACCTATCCTGTCGATCGGGGCGAACCGCTCGAAGGCCGCACCATGGTCCAACTCGGCTGGCTGACCTCCGACATCGGAGACAGCTTCGAGCGCCTGGCCCTGACCGTCCTCTCCTCGCTCCTGATCGGCAACCCGGCCGCCCCGCTCTACAAGGCCCTGCTCGATTCGAAGCTGGGGAGCAACCTGGCGCCCGGTACCGGCTACCACGACGAGAACCGCACCACCGCCTTCGCCGCCGGCCTGCAGGGCACCGATCCGGAAAAGGCCGAGGCCATCGAGAAGCTGATCCTCGACACCCTGGAGAAGGTCGCCTCCGAGGGATTTTCGAAAACCAGGATCGAGGGGACCATCCACCGGATCGAATTCGGCAACCGGGAGGTGACCGGCAACCATTATCCCTATCCCCTGGCCCTGCTGATGCGGATCATGGGGCCGTGGATTCACGCCGACGACCCCGTTTCGCCCCTGCGCCTGACCGAAAACCTCACCCGCCTGCGGCGGGAGATCGCCGCCGGCCCCTTCTTCGAGGGCCTCATCCGCCGCCACCTGCTGGACAACGCCCACCGGGTGACCCTGACGCTCCGGCCCGACCCCGGGCACCGGGAGCGGGAGGAAAAGGAGACCGCCCGGCGGCTTGAAGAGCTCAAGGCGGCCCTGGACGAGAAGGAGAAGGAGGGACTCATCCGCCAGGCCAGGGAGCTGAAGGAGGCCCAGGAAGCTGAGGAGGACCTCTCCTGCCTGCCGACTCTCGGGAGGGAGGACATACCGGCGGAGGAACGCCCCGTCCCGAGCGAGGAGGCCCGCATCGAGGGGTATGAGATCTGTCGGCTCGATCAGCCGACCAACGGCATCGGCTATTTCATCGCCCACCTGTCCACCGGGCACCTGGCGCCGGAGCTGCTGCCCTACATCCCGACCTTCTGCACCATGCTTACCCAGATCGGAGCCGCCGGCCACAGCTACCTGGAGATGGCCGAGCGGATGGAGGCCGGCACCGGGGGCATCCGGGCGGGGGTGGAGATCCTGGAGCATCCGGAGAACCTGCGGGATTTCCAGAGTCTCGTCGAGCTGACCGGCAAGGCCCTGGTGCGCAACAAGGACCAGCTCTTCGCCATCCTCTCCGACCTGTGCACGGCTCCCGACTTCACCGACCTCGGCCGACTGCGGACCGTCCTCGGGCAGATGAAGGCATCCCTGGAGAACTCCATCCCCAACTCCGGCCACACCTACGCCGCCCGCGCCGCCGCCGGCACCCTGACCGCCGCCAGCCGCCTGCGCGAGACCTGGAGCGGCCTGACCCAGGTGCGCCTGATCAAGGAAATGGCCGCCCTGCCGGAGGACAAGCTGGAGGAGGTGGCGAAGCGCCTGCGGGAGATCGCCGACGCCCTCTTCGACCGCCGCCGGTTCCGCTGCGCCATCACCGCCGAGGCCGACTCCTTCCCCGAGATCGGCAAGGAGACGGCCCGTTTTCTCCAGCGACTCCCGGTTCGGGACGGAGGTACGGCCCCGTTCGCCCCGAGTTTTTCTCCGTCCCCCTCCCGCCTGGGATGGGCCACCTCGGTGCCGGTTTCCTACGTCGGCCGGGCCTTTCGCGCCGTCCCCTACACCCACCCGGATGCCGGCCCTCTCCTGGTGCTGGCCAAGCTGCTGCGGTCGGGCTACCTGCATCGGGAGATCAGGGAAAAGGGCGGGGCCTACGGAGGACTTGCCGGCTACGATCCCGAATCGGGAATCTTCTCCCTGCTCTCCTACCGCGACCCGCAGCTGACGCGCACCCTGGCCGTCTACGAGCAGGCAATCGCCTGGGCGGTCTCGGGAGACTTCGACGCCGAACAGGTGACCGAGGCCATCCTGGCCGTCTTCAGCGACCTCGACCGGCCCCTCTCGCCCGGCGGCAAGGGCCAGCAAGAATTCGCCAACCTGCGCCAGGGGCTGACCCGATCGATGCGCCAGCAGTTGCGGGAAAACGTGCTGGGCACCGACCGGAAAAGGCTGATGGAGGTGGCGGAAAATTACCTGCGGCAGGGGTTGGAAGACAGTACGGTATCGGTCCTCGCCGGCGAGGAGGCCCTGAACAAAGCCAACGGGGAACTGGGGGAGAAAAAGCTGAAGATCGAAAGAATTTAAAAACCCGGGAATTCAGAATTCCGAACATAGAATGCAGTTATACATGGGCCTGCGGCTCACTTTAAGACCATGAAAAGCATCTCTCGCCCGCTCCTTGCAGTCGCTAGAGGCGCAGAGACCGCGGGGAGAACCAATTCGGCTTTTCTCTGCGTGCTCTGCGCCTCTAGAGAGCGGAGCGAACGGGCGAGAGGAAGAATTTCAAGATCTTAAATCTTGAACCTTGAACCTGACTCCTGGAACCCGCTTTACCTTCTTTTCTTCGTCTTCCCGGTCGCCGGGGCGCTCCAGGGGTCGTCGGGCCAGGGGTGCCTGGGGTAGCGTCCCTTCATTTCCTTCTTTACCTCGGGGTAGACCTCGTTCCAGAAGGAGTTCAGGTCGCGGGTGACGGCCAGGGGCCGGCTGGCCGGCGAGAGCAGATGGATGAGGACCGGCACCTTCCCGTCGGCCAGCCGTGGCGTTTCGGCCAGCCCGAAGAGTTCCTGCAGCTTGACCGCCAGCACCGGCCCGTCCTGCGCCTCGTAGTCGAGGCGGATGCGCGACCCGCCCGGGACCTCGATCCGCTCGGGGGCGAGGCGTTCCAACCGCCGCTGATGCTCCCAATCGAGCAGGCTTTGCAGGGCGGGAAGGGGATCGGTTTTCCGTAGCCGGGCCAGGGTGGTGATACCGGTCAGGAAAGGCACCAGCCAGTCCTCCAGGTGATCGAGCAGGGCGGGATCGGCGAGGTCGGGCCAGCCGGCGCCGGGGCAGACCCGCGCCAGCAGACGCACCCTTGCCCGCCACTGGCGCACCGCCGGGCGCCAGTCCAAAATGTCCAACCCCTGCCGCCGGATCACTCCCGCAAGGGCTGCCGCGGCGTCCTCCGGCCGGATCCCGGCCGGCCTCTCCTGGAGGGTTACTGCACCGAGGCGCCGCACCTCGCGGCCGAAAACCCGTCCCGAACGCTCGTCCCAACCCACTTCCTTTTCCCAATCGATGTCGCGACCGAAAAGATCTTCGATGTCCGCCGGCTCCAACGCATTGGCCAGGCGGATCTCTGCCTCGCCGCCCGCCCTGCCGGTCATCTCCACAGCCACCAGCCATGGCGGCTTGGCCAACGCGGAACGCGGCGAGAGCCGGGCGCCCTGGCCGGAGGAGAGGCGGTAGGAGCGAGACCCCGGATCGCGCTGCCGCCCGATGCGGTCGGGGAAGGCGACGGCCAGCAGCCGGGCGACGGCAAAGGCATCGGTCGACTCGCCACCGCCATGGCCCACCTTACGTCGCCAGTAGCGGGCCGCCCTGCCAGCAGGTCCCGCCTCCCGGTGGCGCAGAAGCTCCAGCCGTTCCACGAGGTCGCTGTCGCTGAAATGGGGGGAGCGCTCGGAAAGGAGGGCCGCCAGGTCGGCGCCAAGGCCTCCCAGACCCTCCTTCCGGGCAGCGACCAGCAGACGCGCCAGACGGGGATGGGCGGGATAATCCCCCATCTGCCTGCCGAGGGCGGTGACCCGTCCCTTTTTGTCGAGCGCCCCGAGAAGACGAAGCAGGTCGCGTGCCCCGGCGAGGTGGCCGGCGGGCGGGGGATCGAGCCAGGTGAGCTCACCGGGGTCGGTTACCCCCCAGCGGGCCAGATCGAGAGCGAGAGGCGCCAGGTCGGCGCTGCGGATCTCCGGCGGCGCAAAGGGCAGCAGCGCACCGTGCGTTCCCTCGCTCCAGAGCCGGTAGCAGATGCCCGGTCCCAGCCGCCCGGCGCGGCCGGCCCGCTGTTCGGCGCTGGCGGCGCTGATGCGCGTCGTCTCAAGGATGGTCATGCCCCGCCCCGGATCGAAACGCGGGCGGCGCTCAAGTCCGCTGTCAACCACAACGGCCACCCCTTCGATGGTCAGACTCGTCTCGGCGATGTTGGTCGCCAGCACCACCCGTCGTCGCGTCCCCGGTAGGATGGCCTTCTCCTGCTCGGCGAAGGGGAGGTCGCCATAGAGAGGCCGCAGGTCGACCTCTCCGTCCAGATCGGAAAGGAGTTCGCGGCAGCGACGGATCTCGCCGACGCCGGGCAGAAAGGCCAGGATGTCCCCTTCGCTTCGCCGAAGGGCCCGCCGGATGCCGGCGGCCGCGGTCCCGGCCGCCGGCCCGTGGGGGTCCCGCTCGAGGTAGCGTATCTGCACCGGATGGGCCCGGCCCTCGCTGGCGAGCAGCGGCGCGTCGCCGAGGAGTCCGGCGATCGCCTCGCCGTCGAGGGTGGCCGACATGACGAGGATTTTCAGGTCCTCGCGAAGCCCCTTCTGGGCGTCGCGGCACAGGGCCAGGGCCAGATCCGAGTTCAGGTTGCGCTCGTGAAACTCGTCGAAGATAACCAGGCCGACGCCCTCCAGGGTCGGGTCGGACTGCAGTCGACGGGTGAGAATGCCCTCGGTGACGATCTCGATGCGGGTCGCCGAGGACACCCGGCGCTCGTAGCGGATGGCATAGCCGACCGTCCCGCCGACCCGTTCGCCGAGCAGGCGGGACATGTAGCGGGCCGCGTTGGTGGCGGCCAGGCGCCGCGGCTCCAGCATCAGGATCGATTTGCCGGCCAGCCACGGCGCATCGAGAAAGGCCGGCGCGACCCTCGTCGTCTTTCCCGCCCCCGGCGGGGCCTGCAGCACGGCGGCCTCGCTCCGGGCCAGGGCCCGACGCAGACCGGGCAGAACCGGGTCGATAGGCAGCTCTTTTTCTACGGCAATCATGATGCTCTCGCAAAAACTCATGGGATGGCTAAGCAAAAATTTCGTCCTACAAGGCTTTGGTGGTTTTTCAGGGGCGAAGGCATACATGTGGTATGCCGAGGTCCTGAAAAAACGCCGTAACGCCGTAGGGCGGACTTTTTGCGACGCCATCAATCATGGCGTAATGGAAGACGCGGGACAGGTCATTTACGTTCCGTCCTGCCCAGAGGGGACAAGACCGTATCAGGCAAGACGAATCACCCCCACCAGCAGCTCCGTCACCCGAACCATGTCGACCAGGCTGACCGACTCTTCGATAGAATGAACGTTCTGCATGCCGCAACCGAGTATCACCGTCTCGACGCCGTTACTGCTGAAGACGTTGGCATCCGAGCCGCCGCCGGCGGCGCCGATGTCGAGAGGCCGCCGCAGGTTGGCCGAAGCTAGTTGCACCAGGGTGACGATGTCGCCGTCGACCGGGACATCGAGCCGCGGATAATCGGCCATCACCTCGACCCCGACCTCGGGCCGCACCGCCCTGCCGTCGATCTCCCGGGTCATGAGCCGGCAAGCCTCCTCGAAGCACTCCGCCATGTGCCGGGTCTGGCGGGCGAGTTTCTCCGGATCGTGGCTGCGCGCCTCGCCCTCGACCACCACCCGCTGGGGGACGATGTTGGTGGCCTGCCCCCCGGCGATGAGACCGATATTGGCGGTCGATTCGTCATCGATCCGCCCCAGACGCATGGCGGCGATCGCCCGAGATGCCACCTCGATGGCGGAAACGCCCTTTTCGGGAGCGATCCCGGCATGAGACTCGCGTCCGACGATCTCGAAGCGCAGCTTGTCGGCGCACGGCGCCTTGTGAATGAGACGATCGACCCCGGCCGTGTCGAGGGCCAGCCCCCGGCGGGCCTTGAGCAGGCCGTAGTCGAGATGCTTGGCGCCGAGCAGCCCCACCTCCTCGCAGACCGTCACCACCACCTCGATCGGCCCGTGCGGAATGCCCCGTTCGCGGACGACCTCCAGGGCCTCGATAATTTCGGCGATCCCCGCCTTGTCGTCGGCGCCGAGAACCGTCTCTCCGGCACTGGTGAAGACGCCGTCCCTGAGCACCGGCCGCACCCCCTCCGTCGGTCCGACCGTATCCATGTGCACCGACAGCATCAGGGGCTCCGCCTCCTTGCCAGCGGCCGGAAAGGTCGCGATCAGGTTGCCGCTTTCGCCTCCGATCTTTTCTCCGGCATCGTCGAAGACGACCTCGGCTCCGAGGCGCCGGAAGCGTTCGGCAAGGTAGCGCGAGATCTCACCTTCGCGAAAAGAGGGGCTGGCGATGGCGGCCTGGCGAAGAAATTCCGCCGTCAAGCGTTCGTGGTTGATCATCTTTTTCCCCGTCTCGAAAAATTTTCTTGCCCTTTGGCCCGATTCCGGACAGAAAGTAGCCTATTTGCCCCCGATTTTCAACCGAATAGGGCAGGCGGCCGGCTCGGCTGGCCCGCTCCGTGGTAACGCCGGGAATAGCGCGGTCCCCGCTGGACAACAGGTCCCGGAAACTGGTAGTATATCGCGAATCGATTGCCGGAAACGGGAAGAGAGCCCTGCCTTGCAGCCTTAATCATTAGGTTTTTTCGTGAAACTTGATTTCCAGCCACCCAAAAATACTCACGGCACCCCCCGAAGATCCAGACGCCGCGCCCCCCTCTTTCTCGCGCTGCTGGCTGCCGCGGTCCTTTTCGGCCTGCTCGCCCACCAGCAGCCGGTAGCCACCACCGAGGCCAGGACAGAATCGTCGGTGAAGGAACCTCCACCCCCGGCGGTGCCGGAGATTCGACGGGAGGTGGTGCGGGGGACCGTCCATCCGGGCGACACCATCACCGCTCTGCTCGGTGACTACTTCACGCCTCAGGAAATTCTCGGCCTCAACCGGAAGAGCAAGAAGATCTTTCCCCTCTCCGGCATCTGCGCCGGTCAGCCTTTCAAACTCTGCCTGGTGGAGGGCAATTTCGACCGCTTCGAATATGACATCAATCGGAACGACCAACTGATCATCAGCCGGGGCGAAGAGGGTTTCGACATCTCGCGCGTACCCATCGCCTACAGGGTGGAAACCGAACTGGTCCGCGGCACCATCAGTACAAACCTCTTCGATGCCGTGGCCCGGAGCGGGGAAAGCGCCGAGCTGGCGCTGGCCCTGGCCGACATCTTCGCCTGGGACATCGATTTCATTCTCGATATCCGCCAGGGCGATTCCTTCCAGACCCTGGTGGAAAAGCGCTTTCGCGAAGGCCAGCCGGCCGGCTACGGGCGCATCCTGGCAGCCGAATTCAACAACCAGGGGCAAAACTACAAGGCCCTCCTCTACCAGAACGGCGACCGCTCCGACTACTACGACGCCAAAGGCAACAGCCTGCGCAAGGCCTTCCTGCGGGCGCCCCTTGCCTTCACCCGCATCTCATCGGGATTCACCATGCGCCGCTTCCATCCGATCACCAAGACCTGGAAGGCCCATCCGGCCATCGACTACGCCGCGCCCCGGGGCACCCCCATCAAAACCGTCGGCGACGGCACCATCATCAGGATCGGCCGCACCAAATACAACGGGAACCACATCAAGATCCGCCACAACAGCACCTACCAGACCCTCTACCTGCACATGAGCCGTTTTGCCAAAGGCATGCACAAGGGCAAAAAAGTAAGGCAGGGTCAGGTCATCGGCTACGTCGGCAGCACCGGCCTTGCAACCGGCCCGCACCTCTGTTTCCGCATGTACAAGAACGGTTCGCCGGTCAACCCCAACCGGGTCAAGGTGGCTGCAGTACCCCCGATCCCGGCCGCGAAGATGGCCGAATTCAAGGCCGCGGTGGCCCCCCTGCTGGCCCGCCTCGAGGGACAAGAGCTACATCAGGCGAGCCTCGCGGCCACCCCGGAAAAAACGCCTGTTCGCTGACCGGGCCGACCTCCGTCGAGGCGATAGCCGGCCGAACCCACCGGAGCCATCCAATACCACAGGAGCCGAAAAAATGGTCGTCAAGCTCGGGGATCTGCTGCTCAAGGAAAAGGTCATCACGCCGGCGCAACTCGAAGAGGCCCTCAATTACCAGGTGATCTTCGGCGGCAAGCTCGGCACCAACCTGATCGAGATGGGCGTGCCGGAGGAGACGGTCACCGCCGCCCTCAGCCGCAAGTTCGGCATCCGGGCAGCCGACCCCGATCAGGTCATGAATGCCCCGGGCGAGGTCATCGAGACGGTCCCGATTGACATCGCGAAAAAATTCAGGGTCATTCCCATCGAACTCAAAGGACGCCGCCTGACCCTCGCCATGACCAATCCCACCGATCTCAAGGCGATCGATGAAATCTCCTTCCGTACCGGCCTGATCGTTCAACCGGTCGTCATCACCGACGTGCGGCTCGCCCACGCGCTGGAAAAACACTACGACGTCGGTCGGGAACGACGGTACATCCACGTTGCGAAACGTATCGAGCTGGAGAAGGAAACGCCCGCTCCGCCCCCGAGCCGGCCAGCCCAGCCGTTCGAGGAAGAAGCCGAAGAGGAATTTTTCGAGCTGCCCCCGGACCCGCCGGCACCGGCACCGACTCCCGCCGCAGAGCCGGCCCGCCAGGGAGCCGGGGAAGTGATCGAAGCGGCGGAGATCATCGATCTTGAAGGGGATGTGATCGAGGAGGAAGCCCCGGCAGCGCCGCCGGTTCAGACGCTGACCGAGCAGACGTTTTCCGCCCGGCTCGTCGAGGCCAGGGACCGCGACGACATCCTCGATGCCTTCATCGGCCACCTGTCGCGCACCTTTCCTCGCTGCGCGATCTTTCTTGTACGCGGCGAGATGGCCATGGGCTGGCGCTGCGCCAGCGACCGGGAGCTGGTGACCGGTTTCGATCAGCTCCAGATCCCCCTGGACGAACCGTCGGTCCTGAGAACCGTCATCGAAAGCCGCAGCTACTACCTGGGTCCGCTGCCCCGCAGCCCGTTCAACTCCATGATGATCCAGAGCTTGGGCGGATCCGTCCCCGAGACGGCCCTCCTCGTTCCCCTGTCCATCGCCGGCCGCATTGTCGGCATCCTGTACGTCGACGGCAAGGGGCTCAAGCTGGGAGAGCACCTTTTCGACCTCCAGAAGCTGACGGCGGGCGCGGCGATGGCCTTTGAAATCCTGGTTCTCAAGAACAAGATCCTGAGCCTGTAGAACCGGCGGGATCGTCTCCGTCGACACCGGAATCAAGTGTCCGATACGCCATGCCTGCTGCCTGTCACATCGAACCCTTCACCTCCTTCGCCGAGTCGGTCCCGCGTGCCCTGGCCGCGATCGGGGCCGAAGACGTCCTGCCCCGGCAATCGCGTATCCTCATCAAGCCCAATCTGGTGAACGCCTCGCCGCCGCCGGTCACCCTGCCGGTGGCGTTCGCCGAGGCCCTGATCGATGCCCTGCGGTCGGCGACCGCGGCCGAACTCGTCATCGCCGAGGGTTCCGGCGACAGGGAGCTCGACACGGGCGAAATCTTCCGACTCCACGGCTACGAGGAGCTGGCCGCACGAAAAGGAATTCCCCTGCTCGACCTCAACGAGGCACCGCTGGTGCGACTGAAAAACCCTTCCTGCGAGGTCTTCCCCGTCTTTATGATGCCGGAGATCCTGCTTGACTCCTTCGTTATTTCCGCCGCCGTGCTAAAGGCCCACTCCCTGGCCGACGTCACCCTGTCGATGAAGAACATGATCGGTTGCGCCCCGCCGCGTCACTACCAGCAGGGGGGCCATTGGAAGAAGTCGGCCTTCCACGCCCGCATGCACGAGGCGATCTTCGAACTCAACCGGTATCGCCGCCCCGACCTGGCGATCATCGACGGCAGCGTCGGCCTGGCCCAGCACCATCTCGGCGGTCCGGCCTGCGATCCGCCCGTCGGAAAGATCGTCGCCGGCTTCGATCCGGTGGCCGTCGATGCCGGCGGTGCCGCCCTTCTCGGCCGCGACTGGCGCCAGGTCGAGCACCTCCGCCTGGCCCACGGCGTCCTCGGCCGGGCCTGCTGAAGTCGGGCGCCCGAACCTTGCCATGAACTATCTCGTTCACCTCTACCTCTCCGATCCCGACGATCCGTGCCTGCTCGGCAACCTGATGGGCGACTTCGTCAAGGGGCGCCTCGACGAGCGCTGGCCGCCGGGTATTACCCGGGGCATCGATCAGCACCGCAAAATCGACGCCTTCGCCCACACCGACGCCACCTTCCGCAGGAGCAGGGAACGGATCGACGGCCGCTTCGGCTATTTCAGGGGCATCCTCGTCGATATCTTCTACGATCACCTCCTGGCCCGCGGCTGGCAGCGCCATGCGTCGGTCGACCTGGAGACCTTCAGCGCCCGCGTCTACCGCATCCTGGAGGAGAACTTCGCGCTTTTGCCGGAGGGACTGAAAAAGGTGGCGCCGCGGATGATTGCCCACGACTGGCTGGGATCGTACCGGGAGAGAGACACGATCGCACGGGTGCTGGAGAGGATTTCCGCCCGCCTGTCGCGACCGAACCCGGTGGCGGAGGGGATGGTCGAGCTGGAACGGCATGTCGCCGGTCTGGAGGCCGACTGCGACCTCTTCCTGCTGCGGGCCGGCGATTATCTGCGGCGGGTGTCGGAACAGGAAGAGATAGGAAAAAACGACCCTCAGTGACGACGGCGCAGGATCTGGTCGTAACCGAGCAGGAGCCTTTCGAGTCGGCGATTCTCCTGCCGCAACGCCTTGATGGCCGCACGCTGTTGTCGGATCACCCGCTGCTGCAGGGCGACGGCCTTTTTCAGCCGTTCGATCTGCTCTTGCGCCGACCGGCTTTCCTCGAGATAACTCTCGGTCGCTTTCTTCTCGGCCTCTTCGTCGACCGGGTCCTCGGTCACCGTCACCTCCCCGCTGTCCCAGTCGATGACGATATCCTTGGCGGCCAGAGCCGGGGAGGCGCCGATGGCGAGCCACAGCAGAAGGGCCGCCACTGTGGCGGGAATGGATTCAATTCTGTTCATCCTGGACAAACCTGTCGAAAAGACTGCTCATCTTCTCAAGATGGCGTTTTTCCTCGCCGGAGAGGATTTCAAACGCCCGCCGCGAGTTTTCATCGGACAATTCCCGGCGCAGGATCAGATAGCGGTCATAGGCATTGGTTTCGATGGCGATTCCCAGCTCCAGAATCTCTTTCGGCGTCCGATCGCGGGCCCAGGCAATCGCCTTGGCCACTTCAGTGCCGCCTTCCATGTATCTTCGCACCGCATCGACCGCCAGGATGCCCTTGGGGAAATCGGCCGGCGCCGGCCGGCCCGTGAGCCCTTCGTAGACCGCCAGCAGGGTGTCCTTGTGCTTCTCCTCGGCGGCGGCCAGTTCGGAAAAGAGGGCGGCGACCTGCGCATCGCCGGTCTCCCGGCCGAGCCGGGCGTAGAAAACCCGTGTTCCCTCTTCAAGTTGCCAGGCCATGGCCACGTGTTCCGCGGGCGTGGATACGGCGACGAAGGGCGCCAGGTCGGCTTCAGGCAGTCCCTCGGCCACCGCCCCCTCCCAGGCCCTGATCCCCCCTTTCATGCTGTGAACCTCGCTGAACCCGGCGTTTTCAAGTACCTGCGCAGCGGCACGGCTGCGCACCCCGGCGCCTCAATAAGCGATGACCGGTTTATTCCGGTCGAGTTCGGCCGATTTTTCCGCCAGCTGATTCATCGGAATGAGCCGGGCCCCCGGAAGATGACCCTTTTCGTATTCCCCCGGCTGCCGGACGTCGATGAGGTAATACTCCTCCGGAGCCCTGCTCTCGAGAAACCTGCGAACGTCTTCGACGCCCCAGGACGACACCGGTTTGAATATCTCCATCAGAATGCCCATGGCGCATGCCTCCCTGAAAGTCTCACTTGACTGGTTCGGCGGGTTCGCTCCGTTCCCCGCAGAGCTGAAAGCGCTTCATGAATCGCCGATCGATCCGGTCTTTGAGCCAGAAAGCTGCTCGTCCGTCCCACACCCATCGCCGGTAGCGGAATATCCCCCGGCCGTCACCGAGGTTGAAAATCAACAGGTAATCCTTCTGGGGTTCGAAGGTCCGCAGATTCCCGCCCTCCAGGGCGGCCAGCAGGTTGTGGTCGAGAATCGGGTTCTGCCGCACGGCGTAGACACCCACCTTGTCCAGGGGGCGGTCGCGAAAGCAGATGCAGTCGCCGCCGCCGAAGAGTCCCGGATGATCGACGCTCTGCAGACAGGCATCGACGAGCAGCCCGCCGTCATCTCCGGTGGACAGCCCCGAGTCGCGAAAAATCGTCGATGGCTCGATGCCGACCGCGATGAACGCCAGATCGTAATCAATCGGCCGGCCATCATCGAGAAGAGCGGTTCCGCCCTGCACCCGCCGGGCCCGAACCCCTTCATGGATCTTTACTCCCCGGCGCTGCAACGACGCGAGTGCCATCTCCCTCAGCCGGTCGGGAAAACCTCCCATCAGACGGCGCCCTGCCACCAGATCGATCTGCGCCCGTCCGCCGTGGTCTTCGACCAGGCGGCGGAGATTGCCCGACAGCTCCAGGCCCGCCGGTCCTCCGCCGACGACCAGCAGCCGCGGCGACCCTTCTCCGAGAGCGGCGACAATGCGTTGCCGGGCCTGCCACAGGTGCACGATCGGCTTCACCGCCACCACTTCCGGACCGGAAGCGGCGACCTTCGCCAGAGGCACCCCGCTGCCGGTATTGAAGGAAACCACATCGTACCCGAGCTCGTTGCCGGAGGCCAGGAACAACCGCCGTTGTGCGGCGTCGATCCGGACCGCCTCGTCCTCGACGAAGCGGGCGCCTCGCTCCTCGGCCAGGCGCCGGATGTGGAAACGCGTCTCCCGGGGCCGATAGATCCCGGAAAGAAGTCCAGGACCCATGCCGGAATAGTAGTGGTAGGGCCCCGGGCTGACCAGGGTGACCCGATGACCTCTCCGCACATACCGGTCGATGCGGCTGAGCACCGTAAGGTGCGCGTGCCCTCCGCCGACCAGGACCAGCTCCCTGCCCAAGGCTTCTCTCCTCAGCTTCCGTCGCCGACACGCCGGTCCCCCGGCACGATGGGGTCGAAAAGATCGTCCAGCCAGGAGACGATGCGGTCCAGATGCTGCTTTTCGGCCTGGGCCAAAATCCGGAAGACCTTCCGCGCCGAATCTCCTTCAGCGATCTTCCGCATGAAGAGGTAGCGGTCGTAAGCGTTGGTTTCCAATCCCGCAGTCAGCTCCAGAATGTCGCGAAGAGGCCGGCGACTGCACCACTCCAGGGCCTTGCGAACCGCGATTCCCCCTTCCGTGAAGCTCTCCTCGTTCTCGGCTAGCTCGATAGCCTGACGGGGGAAATCATCCCCGGCCGGCTCCCCCGTAAACTCCTCGTAAAGATCGCGAAGCCTCGATTTGTGGTTGACCTCGGCACGGGTCATGTCACTGAACATGGCCGCCGCCGCCTCGTCGTCGATCAGTCCGGAGAGCCCCAGGTAAAACTGCCGAGTCCCCTCTTCCAGATACCAGGCGAGCGCGATGTACTGCTCGACCGAATGGGCCGGGAAAAACCAGGTCATCGCGATCTCGGGACGCCCCGTCGCGAGGAGCCCGTCCCAGGCATGCAAGCCGCCGGTCATGTGTATCACGCTGCCGAAACCGGCCTGATGCAGGGAAATGGCCGCGGCCTGACCGCGGGGGCCCGAATTGCAGTAGACGATGGTGGTTTTGCCCGGCTCCAGCTCCTCCAGTCGTTCCTGCAATTCGGCAATGGGAATCGACCGGGCCCCGGGGAGGTGGCCCCGGTCGAATTCGCGCGACTGACGCACATCGACAAGGTTGTAATCCCCCTCGGGATGTTCCCGGAGAAAGGCTTTCACCTCCTCCGCCGACCAGGCGGTGACCGGTCTGAAATAGTCGAGAATGCTCATGGGGGATCGGTTCCTGTGAAGAGAAAAACCGGGTTGCGCTTCAAATGAGCCAGTCGAACCGTGGAATGAATCTACCGACTCGCGACGATCCCACAGCTCCGGCAGTGTTCTAAAAATGTAAATGGTTGCGGGCGCTTGTCAACTTGCAGGAGGGAGCTTTCGATGGTGGTTCGAAAGTACCGGCGTTCGGAAAGCCACGAAGGAAAGAAGGTCGGGCCGTTTTTCAGGCCGGCAGGGGCCAGTCGGTCTCGTACCCCTCGGGATAGAAGTTTTCCCGGGTGCGGTTGAAGTAGCCGAACTGGATGCGGGGGATCTCCCGCTTGAGGGGATCGAGCATCGCCCGGATCCCGATTCCCTCGCCGTCGGTCCCCATCGCCTGCCGGTACATGACCGGATCGATGCTGAGGTTGCGCATCTGGATGAGATCGATCCCTGCCTCGTCCACCAGGCGAAGCAGGGCCTCTACTTCGTCCTCGCGATCGGTAACGCCGGGAAAGACGAGGTAGTTGAGCATGGTGAAGAGACCGTTCTTCCTGGCGCGGCGGACCGATTCCATGACGTCGGCAAAGGCGTAGCCGCGGGGACGGTAGTAGGCGTTGTAGAAGCGCTCCTGCACCGAGTTGAGGGAGACGCGGATGGAGTCGACCCCGGCCGCCGCCAGCCGGTCGACGGCGTCGGGAATCGAGGCGTTGGAATTGAAGTTGACCGTTCCCCGCGCGGTTTCGCGGCGCATCTCGCGCACCGCCTCGCAGGCGGTGTCGGCCTGCAGGATCGGATCGCCCTCGCAGCCCTGGCCGAAGGAGACGATGGCGTTTTCGGCCTCCTGCAGATGGGGCACTGCCACCTGGCAGAGTTCTTCCACCGTCGGCACGAAGGTCAGGCGTTCCTGGCTGGCCGGGCAGCAGTCCGATTCCTGCAGGGAGATGCAGCCGAGACAGCGCGAGTTGCAGGTGGGCGAGACGGGCAGCGGCGCCTCCCAACGGCGAAAGAAGAGGTTCTTGGCGGCAAAGCAGTGGTAATCGACGGCGCAGCGCGCGAGTTGTTCGAGCAGCCGGTTGTCGGGCGCCTCCTTCAGGCGCCCTCGCACCAGGGGATCGAGGAGGCGGTCGTCGTAATGCTCGGGCTGCCACTGGGTGTTGCGGTCGACCCGCACTGCCGCGGCATAGAAGCGCTCTTCTTCGACGCACCAGCCGACGGCGGTGTAGGACCAGAGGGGGAGCTGGACCTTCTTGCGGCAATAGTCGGCGGCCGGCAGCAGGGTGCGGGTGAAGGCCGGGGTGAGAAAGGCGCTGACCGCCTGGATCCTCCCGCCCCCCCAGGAACGCGGCAGCCGCTCGGCGGATACCGCCTTGCGGCTGCGCCGGTCGAGGCCGACCGGCGGGGTATCCGGAACGGTGAAGAGCCGGCTGCCCTCGGGCAGGGGAATGAGTTCGTCCTCCCGTGGGAGGCGGGACGTCGTGCCGTTCATCCCAGCCATGAGGAGATCGGGATGTTCGAAGACCTCGCCCGATTCGTCGGCGACGACGGCAAGGATTGTTTTATTGCGGGTCATTTGAAATCCGTGACTGATGATTTGCGATTGGTGATTCCAGGATCCAGAATCAACCACCCCCGGCCCCTCCTGGTTCAGGAGGGGCCGGGGGTGGTCAGGTATCGGTTTGACTCACTGCGTAATAATGAAAACCTGCAGCGAGACTACCACACTATGCCGTCGCTGAGCAATTTCCCCTTTGCATCGACCGGCCTCTTCGCTATCCTGTCGCCATGCGCACGATTCTGGCCACCCTGCACAGCAAGTTCATCCATCCCAGCCTCGCCCTGCCCTGCCTGGCCGCCTACTGCGGCGAGGCGTGCGGCGAGCTGCGCATCCGCGAGTTCACCGTCCACGAGCCGAAGGAGAACGTCCTGTCGGCGCTCCTGGCCGAAGACCCGGACGTGATCGTCTTCTCGGTCTACCTCTGGAACCGCCGCGAAACCCTGGAGCTCGTCGATGCCCTCGCCGTCGCCCGGCCGCGGCTGCGTCTCGTTCTGGGCGGTCCCGAGGTCTCCTTCGATGGACCCGGGCTCTTCGCCCGCCACCCCGGATTGAGCGTCCTGGTGCGGGGCGAGGGGGAGATTCCCATGCGGGGCCTCCTGTCGGCCTGGGCCAAGGGGGAGGAACCCGAAGGCGTGCCGCGACTTATCCGACGAAAGGACGGTGCCGTGGCCGAAGGCCCCGACGGTCCGCCCCTGGCGGATCTGGATGCCCTCCTCTCCCCCTTCGGGCTCGGCCTTGTCGACCTTGGACGCGGCTTCGTCTACCTGGAAACCAGCCGCGGCTGCCCCTACGCCTGCTCCTTCTGCATGAGCGCCCTCGACGAGCGGGTGCGCTCTTTCTCCATGGACCGCATCCGGGAGGATCTGCGGCTGCTCATGGATGCGGGAGTGCCCAAAGTCAAGCTGGTCGACCGCACCTTCAACTACGACGCCGCCCGGGCTCGGAAAATCTGGTCCTTCATCCTGGAGAACAACCGGACAAGTCATTTCCACTTCGAGATCGGCGCCCATCTTCTCGATGAGGCATCGCTGGACCTGCTGGAGCGAGTCCCGGAAGGAATGTTCCAGTTCGAGATCGGCGTCCAGTCGACCCTCCCGGCCACCCTCGACGCCATCGGCCGCCGGGCCTCGCTGGAGAGGCTCGAAGCGAACGTGCGCCGCCTGCGCAGCGCTGGCAACATCCACCTGCATCTCGACCTCCTCGCCGGCCTGCCCGGCGAGGATTACCGCCGCTTTCTCGCCTCCATCGACCGGGTCGCGGCCCTTGAACCCCACCACCTGCAGATCGAGCCGGTCAAGCTGCTGCCCGGCTCGCCGCTACGGGCGGAGGCCGCCGCCCGCGGCATCCGCTTCGACCCCAACCCTCCCTACACCGTCCTGGCCACCGCCGATCTCGCCTTCGCCGACATCGAGCGGTTGCGCGGCATCAGCCGCCTCTTCGACCTGACCTGGAACAGCGGTCACTTCGCCGGTTTTCTCCAGGGCCTGGCGCAGGCCTGCGGCGGCCTTTCAGCAGGGCTGGAACGGCTGCAGGAATTCTGGCGTGCGCAGGGGCTCTTCCGCCACCCTCTTTCGCGACGCGGTCTGTTCGAGCATATCTGGGATTTCGTCCGGAATGGCTTCGACGGCGAAGAATGCGAGAGCCTGCGCGAACTTCTCGGCCGCGACTTCGCCGCCAGCGAGCGGGTGGTGCCGGGCAAGGCCCCCGGTTTCCTCGATACCGATCTCAACGAGGCGCAGAGGGCGGCCGTGCGGGATGAGGCGAGGCGACAGACCGAGGCGGTGCGGGGCCGGGGCGTCAAGATCCAGCACTTCGCCGCCCGTTTCGCCCGCCTTCCCGACCTGCCGCGACCCGGCGTCCTGCTCTTTATCTACCGGACTAAAACCGGCCGGGGCATGGAGGTCAAGGAGGTCCGCCTGTGTTGAGAGCCCTCCTTCCAGCCCTGTTGGCCCTCCTTCTCATTGCCGCCTGCACCGGCGAGCGGGACAGCGCCTCGTTCGTCGAGGACCGTGCCGGGCTCCTGTCCTCCGCCCAAAAGGCAAGGATCGAGAAGTTCCACCGGAAGCTCCTCGAGGAGCTCGACATCGAGTTCAAGGTGGTGACTCTTCGCCGGAAGCCCGCCGACATCAACGGCACCGCGCTGGAGCTTTTCGAGGATTTCACCCTGGGCCATCGAACCCGCGGCGCCCGCGGGGTGCTCCTGTTGATCGATCCGAAGGGCGGGCAGGCACGGATGGAGATCGGCTACGACCTGGAGGGAATCTTCCCCGACGGCTTCGTCGGGCACATCGAGGAGGGGCAACTGGCTCCTTTCTTCCGGTCCGGGCGGGTCGGACCCGGCATCGAGGCGGCGGTGGAGCTGCTCGTCGGCCGGGCCTACGATGCTGTCGCCGGCAAGGCCTACCGGCCGCAAAAGACCCTCGCCCCCCTCAACCACCTCGGCGGCGGCGCCGGAGCGCTCGCCGAGGCTCCCCTCGGCGACGAGCCGCCTCCCAAGAAGCCCTCGGACCAGCGGCAGGCTTTCGGCCCCCAGCCGACCCCGATGGCGGCCCTGATGCGCTACCAGGACGTTCTCGACCGCCGGATCAAGGACCCCGACCTGCCCCTTTACACGCCGGAAACCCGGGAATTTTTTCGCCGCTGGGTGGTGACCGACGCCCAACAGGAAAATGAAAGTAACCGGCTTTCAGACGGCCTCGCCGAGGCGGCCGTCTTCGAGCGCGACGACCTGGCGGTGATCCGTTTCCCGGTCCGTCGCCGGCGGCTGGCGCCTTATTTCCTCCGTCACGGCCCGCAAGGCTGGAGACTCGACTTCTCCGTCATGAGCCGCCTGATCGGCTTCAACCATCGCAACCAGTGGCACTTCCGCACCCTCGATCACGAGTTCTCCTTCGCCTTCGCCGACCTCTCGTTCGACGAACACGGGTTTCCCCACGACAACTGAAAAACCCGGGCCGCCGCCAAAAATTCTTCTCCCTCAGGGAGAAGGTGGCCGAAGGCCGGATGAGGGGGAAATCTTTTCCCTCGCCCGCTCGCTTCGCTCACTAGAGCACGGAGAGATCGCAGAGAAAAAACCCGGAATTCGGGTTTCCCCGGGTGGGTAAAAGAGGATGAGGCCGCGACCCGGAGGAGAACCGGCAGACAGAAGCTTACTCCTCCGTCTGCCGGCTCTCCTCCAGAACCTCGGCCTCCCCCTTGATAAACGCCCTTCCCTCTTTCCTGACCTTCTCGATATAGGCCTGGCCGGGACCGCTGGCCCTTCTCTTTTTGGGACCGGGCGAGACCTCCTCGAGAAGCTCCAGTTTTCGCTGGTGCTTCCTTATCCCCACAACCGGAACGATAAAGGCAAAAGCGACCGACGCAATACCCACGGCGACGAGAAGCGCCCGGGGCAGAGGCAACGGCACCCAGAGAACCAGGTTGAGAATGCCGATCGCCACCCAGAAACTGAGCTTGTAGGCCTTGACCGCTGTCCTGTTCCGGTCGCGCAGGGTCCACAGGTCCCGACCGGTCAGGGCCGTTCCGGTGTCGATCGCGATTTTCACCAGGAGAGGAATGGAGTTCATCTTCTTTTCCACTGCCAGAACTTTCCCTTACGTGTTCGAGGATTGGCTGCCTTCCAGCCGGCAGACGGCGTCAGATCTAATCTTCCTCCAGCCATTGAACGGCGGACGATTCGTCCCTGAACAGCCTCACGTTATAGCCGGCATTCTGAAGGGTGACTTCGACGAAATCGTGGGACCGGTCGTCCGGACTGGCCAGGATCGCCACGCGCGCATTTCGATCCAGAGAGAGTTCCGGGGCATCCTTGTAGGCAAACGAGTAGTTCTCCAGGATGCTCGAGACGTTCCTGGCGCCCCTGACATCGGAAAGGAATCGACCTATTCCGCTTGCAAGACCCATTTCACGCATCTCGTCCGACCACTTCCGGGCGAGTTCAGCGGAGATTTCTCCTTCCACCCGAAGACGGATGAACTTCCCGCTCTCCGATACTCCAATCGTATAGTTCATAGCTCATGGCCCTTTTCCGAGTGGGAAACAATTGGCACCGGGGGCAGACTGGCAAACCGCCGCAAAGTACCAGGTATCGAACGAAAAAATCTCCTGAATCGATCTCTTGTCCCCCTCAAGACTAAAGCCCCCCCGACAGCAGCCACCCCCGCAGGAAGGTCTTGTCTTCGGGGGAGAGGCGCGCCCGGGGATGAAGGACGAGATAGCGCCAGGGCGGCATTTCCCCTTCGGAGACCTCGTCCCACGCCTCCTTTCTCGCCTTGCTCTCCTGACGCGGCCGAAGGCGATTCCAGGTCGAAAGATTGAACTTGTCGCGACCTTCGTGCACGTCGTGGGCGATCAGCCACGAGATCGGTGCGATGCGAGAGTACCAGGGCCACACGGTTTCGTGCGAATGGCAGTCGAAGCAGGCCCGACGGAGAATGGCGCGGACCTCCGTGGAGGCGGCGATCCTCTGCTCAACAGGCGGATTTCGTCGGTCAACAGGTATCGCTTGAATCGCCAGGAGAACCAGCGCCAATACGCCGATTGCCCTGACCTTTTTCCCATTCATTCAACCCTCTCCTCTTCATTTCCGCACGACCGGAAAGAAAAGGCTAACACCGCAGGAAACCGAGGACGTATCAGGAATACTATCAAAAGAAAGACCAGGCATCGCAACTTTCCGCATTTGCCTCGATCCGTATTTCCCGATGCGGTGATTCTTTCACGGATCGGAAATTGAGTCGCACGCTCTCCAAAGGCAAAAAAGCCGCCTCCCAGCAGTTGCTGATCGTACGGCTTTCGCATTTCCGAATGAAGAGGGGCAATTCCGTCGCCTCCCTGGCAGCCAAAAATTACCCCCGATCAATACCCGTTTTCCCCGATAGAGTCAATACATGCGCCGGCCCGGCTTACTTCAGCCTGACAATCAGGCCGCTGATGAAGCGCGGGTCGATCCGACCGGCTTCGAGACGGCAGAACTCCTCCTCCCACAGGCCGAAGCAGTAGTCGCCGAAGGCACCGGCACCCGGCTCGAGGGAATCGAGCCAGTGGCCGGTCTCCCGACGCAGCTCCTCGTCGAGCCGGCCTTCGCTGCAGATTCGGGCGTGCAGGGCGGGCAACTCCTCCTCGGGGAGGGGACGGGGGATGAAGGAGCGGCCGAGGATGCGGTTGGCCAGGGCGGTGAGGAAGAAATCGGAGAGGACCAGGTCTCCGGTATCGTCGGGGACGCAGCCGGCGAAGTCGAGCTCGTCGACCGCCGGGAGCTCGAAGGGAAAACGCTCGACGAAGAGGCGCTGCTGCACCTCGAGGCGGTCGAGCCACTTTTCGGCCAGACGCACGTCGTGCAGATTGGCGAAGGGGCGCTCGCCGCCGCGACTTTCGCTCTCCACCCCCTCGAAGAGGCGCGGCTTGGAACGGCACAGGGCGTCGGTCAGGGCCCGGAAGGGGCCGTCGAGATAGGGGGCGACGGCCGAGTCGAGGATCGCCCGGGCCCGGCGCTGCAGGCGCAGGGTGAGGCTGAAGCCGAGACGAAAGAGGGTCTGCTGGTAGACACCTTCGACCAGCTCGGCGGCCCTGGCGGTGTCGTCCCCGGCCAGGTGTTCCAGGGCCAGGTTGAGATACTGGTAGACCTCGGTCATGCTCGCCTGCACCTGCTGCGGATCGCCGACGTCGACCCGGTCGGCGGCCATCGTCTTGTTGAGCAGAAAAGTCAGCTCCCAGCAGGTGTCGGTGCCGACGCCCCCGGCCAGCACCTCGGCCAGCAGGTCGTGGGGACGGGCGGCGGCGAGGACGAATCCCGGCGCCTCCACCTCGAACTGCTCCGGGGCCATTGGCAGCTTGCCATGCCCGGCCGGATCGAACCCCTCGGGATCGATCCAGGCGTAGACCGCCAGGGCCTCGAACGGGTCGGAAAAGCCGTGGTCTTGCAGCCGACCGGTGCGCACCCGGTAGACTTCTTCTTCGAGCAGAGACTCCTGCTCCCAGCGCACCGACGACATCAGCTGCAGATAGAACGTGTTGTCGAGGCGAAAAAGGATATCGAGGATCGCCAGTACCGCCTTGGCGTTCTCCGAATCGCGGCATTCGATCTCATACCCACCGTCGCGCTGGAGGGCGGCGGTCAGCTCTTCCTCGTCGTCGATATCCTCGGGGCCGCGGGTGATGACGATGAGCTTCTTGAAGACCAGCACCAGCAGCTCGAAATCGAGCCCCTGCAGGGTACTGAGCACCTTCTCCTCGCCCGCCTCCAGCAGGTAGAGCATCCAGCGAAGCGCCACCTCTGGATCGAGACGGTCCTGCCGCCAGCAATCAAGGTCGATGAAGGTGGTGAACTGTTCGGGGGAGACGGTGGCAAAAAGAAGCGGAACGTCTTCGGCGCCCATTTCCTTGATCAGCAGGTAGATCTCCTGGGCCGGCAGGCGCCGCACCATCGGTTCGGCATCGGCGGCCTCGAGCAGGAGATCGTATTTCCTGCGTCCCTGGCCGAAGCGCACCATGGCGAGACGCTCGTCGAAGCTGAGGGCGTTGAATTCTTTCGTGGAGAGGGTACGCGACTGGCGCAGCAGGGTGAGGTGTCCGACCTTTTTTTCGGCGGGGAGGTCGATTCGGGTCATATATCCAAGCTCCTGAGAAATCGGGATTTTTTGCGGAGTGTCAATGTAATGCAGGCGGCGGCGCAGGTCAAGTGGACAATCGAGTTCGCCAGGAAAACGGCGGCGGGTGACCGTGCCTTCGCCGTATCTTGCAAGAACGCGGATTATTGCTAGACTACCTTAATAATCACCTCGAATCAGGTCTGTCTCCCAATGGAAGGTTGACAGTCCGTCGGGGAATCGTCCGCCTCGATGAAAGGAGTAGACCGGATGCCGTCGACCGTCTCGGCGATCCTCCTGGCCGCCGCAAAATCCCGACACATGGGGCGGAGCAAACCGCTTCTCCCGCTCGGTAATCGTCCGCTGGTTCGCCATTGCCTCGACGCATTGCTCGACGGCGGAGTCGAGGATATCCTCCTGGTCGTTGGTACCTGCGGCGACGCGGTGGCCGAGACCGCTCTCGGCCTGCCGGTTACCGTGGTGCGCAACCCCGACCCCGAGGGCGAACTGGCCGGCTCGCTCCGCTGCGCCCTGCGGGCGCTGCCCGCGGACCGGCGGGGGGTCATCGTCGCCATGGTCGACAATCCCCTCGTTTCCGCCGGCACCATCGCCAGGCTGTTGAAGCAGCAGACTCTCCATCCCCACAAGGTTCTCGTTCCCACCTGCCGGGGACGCCGCGGCCACCCGATCCTCTTTCCCCGGCTCCTCCTTGAGGGGATCGCCCCTCCGTCGACCCTGCGCGAAATCGTCGACATTTATTCCGCCCGGGTTCTGCGGGTGCCGGTGGATGACCCCGGATCCCTCCTCGGCCTGGACACCCCGGCCGAATACCGTCGGGCCGTCCGCCTGCTTCGCGATGCGCCGGCTACCATGCCTCACCGCCCCGGCCTCTCCTGAGAGCCCCCGTCTTCGCGCGGTTCTTCCGTCCGGCGCCGTGCCCTTTCCTGCATCTCCCCGGCCCCCCGGCGATTCCCGGGCGATTCCGGCGACCGCCACCCTGTCCATTCCTACTTTCTTCAAAAACGGGTTGGTTCCTTCAACCGCGCCGGGTATAATTGGAAAGCACCTAAAACGATTGAGGATTTCAGCTAATGAGAGGTAAGATAGCTGCCGCCCTGGCTTCGCTCCTGCTGCTGGCAACGGCCGCTTCGCCGGCCCTGGCCCTCGACCTGCGCCAGTTGATCCGCGAGGTGGAGGAGCAGTACATGGGGGTTTCGTCCAAGGCACGAATGACCATGCAGGTGCGCACCGAACACTGGGAGCGCACCCTGGAGATGGAAGCCTGGTCCCTCGGCCGGGATTATTTCCTGACCCGGATACTGGCGCCGCCCAAGGAGCGTGGCGTTGCCACCCTCAAGGTCGACCAGGAGGTCTGGAACTACCTGCCCAAGGTCGACCGGGTGATCAAGATCCCGCCGTCGATGCTGGGCGGCGCCTGGATGGGCAGCCACATCACCAACGACGACCTGGTCAAGGCCAATCAGATCGACCGCGACTACGACTTTACCCTGCTGGAGGAAACCGACGAACTCTGGCACATCGAAGGGATCCCCAAGCCGGACGCTGCAGTGATCTGGGGCCGGATCGAGTACACGGTCGAAAAAGAGCGCCGGGTGCCGCTGGTGATCTCCTATTTCGACGAGGAGGGCCTCAAGGTGCGCGACATCGTCTTCGACGAGGTGCGCGCCGTCGACGGCCGGACCATTCCGATGCGCATGACGGTGCAGCCGTCGGACGAACCGGCCGAGCGCACGGTCATGCATTACACGACCATCGACTTCGATATCGGCATCGAGGAGAGCTTCTTCTCGCTGCGCAACCTCAAGAAACGCTGATCATGCTGCTGCGACTCGCCCTGCGCAACATCTGGCGCAACCGGCGCCGCTCGCTGCTGACCATCTCGGCGATGGTCGTCTCGGCCTCCCTGCTCATTCTAGCCCTGGGGGTATTCTCGGGCATGTTCCGCGACATGCTCTCCTCCGCCACCGAGCAGTACCACGGCCACTTGGTAATCTCCGCCGCGGGCTATCAGGAAGACCGGGAAATGTACGATCATTTCGCCCCGGCAGGGGACCTTTTGCGGCGCCTGAGCGCCCAACCGGAAATCACCGGCGTCTCGCCCCGGATGCGCGCCTTCGGCCTGGTCTCCCACGGCGACAACACCGATCCGGCCGAGCTGCTCGGCGTCCGCCCCCGGGGCGAGGAATCGGTCACCACCCTGGCCAGGCAGGTGGTATCGGGCGACTTTCTCGCCCCCGAACCCGGCAACGGAGCGGTCATCGGACGGGGGCTGGCGGATAAGCTCGGCGTTTCTCCCGGCGACGAACTGGTCTTCGTTACCCAGGCGGCCGACGGCTCGATCGGCAACGATCTGCTCACCGTCCGGGGCGTCTTCGCCACCGGCGACAGCGGCCACGACAACTCCCTGGTCATGGTCGGCCTGCCCTGGCTGCAGAAGGTGATGGCCCTGCCGGGCCAGGTCCACGAACTGGCCGTTGCCGTCGCCGAACCAATGGAGGCGCCCCGGATTGCCGAGCAGATCAAGCCGCTGCTGCCCAAGGGAATGGAGATCCTCGACTGGGGCCAGTTGCTGCCGGAGATGCGCGAAGCGATCGCCGGCTACGATGTCAGCCGGATGATCATCACCATCATCCTCTACTTCGCTGCCGGCCTCGGCATCCTCAACACCTTCTTCATGTCGGTGATGGAACGCACCCGCGAGTTCGGCATCCTGATGGCGATCGGCATGCGGCCGATGCGCATCCGCATCCTGGTGTTGCTCGAAACCCTGGCCATGGGTCTCGTCTCCCTGGTCCTCGGCGTCGGGCTGGGCCTGGCGCTGAGTCTCTACATGCAAAAGGTCGGCATCGACCTCTCGGGCACTCTCACCCCCGTGACCTACGCCGGCGGCACCATCCTGCCGCGGCTGCACGCGGTCATCGAGTGGTCCAACCTCGCGGTGCCGGCGGCGATGCTGCTGGTCGTCTGCCTGCTGGCCGGTTTTCTCCCGGCCAACCGGGCGGCGAAGCTGAAGCCGGTGGAAGCGCTGCGGGAGGAGTGAGTTAGTTTTGAGTTTTGAGTTTTGAGTTTTGAGTTTTGAGTTTTGAGTTTTGAGTTTTGAGTTTTGAGTTTTGAGTTTTGAATCTTGAGCCAGCAAGGATACGGGATGGGATTCGGATCGTTGAAGGGTGATCTGCTGCGGCTTGCGTGGAAGAACCTCTGGCGCAACCGGCGACGTACGATCATCACCCTGACCGCCCTGAGTGTCAGCGTTTTGCTGGTGCAGGCCGCTCACAATCTGGCCATCGGGGTCTACGACCAGATGATCGCCAGCGGGGTGCGGGCCGGTTCCGGCCACATCGCGCTCTATCGCGGTGATTTCGAACGCAGCCGGGACGAAAAACTCTCCTGGCCCCTCGGCGATCTTCAGGCGCGGGTTGCCGGGCTGGATGGGGTCGCGAATGTCCTGCCCCGGGTCTACCTGCCCGGGCTGGCCCAGTCGAGCCGGGAGAGCCGCGGCATCCTGCTCACCGGCGTCGATCCCGCGGCCGAGCAGGAGGTCAACCCTTTTCTGCGGAAACTGCCCGCGGAGAAGATGGTGCGGACCATCGACGGACGGGACGCGGTGATCGGCCTCCGCCTGCTGCGGGAGTTGCAGCTCAAGGAGGGAGGCAAGTTCGTCGTCACCGTTCAAAGCCGCGGCGGCGAACTGACCAGCGAACTCTTCCGGGTGCGGGGAGTCGTGAAGACCGGGATCAAGGATATCGACGGCTCGCTGGTGATGGTCGGACGCAAGCGCGCCGCCGCCATGATGGGCGCCCCCGGTGAAATCCATGAACTGGCGGTGATTCTCACCGACCGGGACCGGGAGCGGCCCGTCTTCACTGCCCTGAAAAACATGCTCCGGGGCCGCGGCGATCTGCGGCCCGTCACCTGGGACGAAGCAATGCCGAACCTGGCCAACGCCATCAAGCTCGATTACGCAAGTCAGAAGTTCATCTTCTCCATCATTCTGCTGATCGTTACCATCGGGGTGATCAATACCCTGCTTATGTCGGTGATGGAGCGTACCCGGGAGTTCGGGGTCATCCTCGCCCTCGGAGCCGGCCCGGCCCGGCTGCGGCGCATGGTGCTGGCCGAGGCCCTGATCCTCGGGGTGATCGCCTTCATTCTCGGGACCGCCCTCGGCTCCCTCGTCACCTGGTACCTGGTCGATGTCGGCATCGACCTGCGCCGTTTCGTTCCCGAAAACATGGAATTCGGCGGAGTCGTCTTCGACCCTGTCCTGCGCGCCACCTGGGATATTTCCTGGATGGCGCAGATCGCCCTCTACATCGTCGGACTCTGCCTGGCCGCCTCCCTCTACCCCGCCGGCAAAGTGGCACGCCTCGAACCGGTCGAAGCGATGCGACACGTTTAAGGGCGGTTTTCAGTTGGAAGTTATCAGTTTTGAGTTATAAACCCTTGAACTTTGAACCTTGAACTTTGAACCTTGAACTTTGAACCTTGAACTTTGAACCTTGAACTTTGAACTTTGAACTTTGAACTTTGAACTTTGAACTTTGAACGGTTTTCGCCATGTCCCTGATCGAATTGAATGACGTCACCAAGATCTACCCCCTGGGCAACCAGGAAGTCGTTGCCGTGTCCGGGCTCGACCTGGAGATTGGGGCGGAGGAGTTCACCGTCCTTGCCGGTCCCTCCGGCAGCGGCAAGACCACCGTGCTCAACCTCATCGGCTGCCTCGACCAGCCGACTTCCGGCACGGTCACCCTCGAAGGACGCAATGTCGGCGCCAGCACGGTCAAGGCGCTGGCCGACTTTCGACTGCGCAAGATCGGCTTCATCTTCCAGTCCTACAACCTGATACCGGTGCTGACGGCGGAGGAAAACGCCGAGTTCACCCTCATGCTGCAGGGCGTGCCCAAGGTGGAACGTTCCCGGAAGGTCAAGGCCCTTTTCGAACAGTTGGGGATCGCCGGCCTCGAAGACCGCAAGCCGAACGATCTCTCCGGCGGGCAGCAGCAGCGGGTGGCGGTGGCCCGGGCGATGGCGGCCGACCCCTCGGTGATCCTGGCCGACGAACCGACCGCGAATCTCGATTCGAAAACCGCCGAGGACCTGCTCGAACTGATGCGCCGGATCAACCGCGAACAGCAGACCACCTTTGTCTTCAGCTCCCACGATCCCCAGGTCATCGGTTTCGCCCGGCGGGTGGTGCGACTGCGCGACGGCCACCTCGAATCGGACGAATGGCAGGAGAGGTGAAAAAAGAAGGCCGACGTTGGGGCGAATCCTTTATTCGCCCGGGGGTTCATTCAGGGACGATCCTGAATGAACCCCCGGGGGATCGCGAGGATCTTTCCGGCATAATAACCTGGGCGATCACAAGGATCGCCCCTACGGTCCTGTTGCTCCTTGTCGCGTCATCCGCCCTTGCCGCCGACCTGCGTCTCGGCGGATACCTCAAATCCCTCGATATTTACGCCCAGTCGCCGCCGCAAAGCGATCTCCCTTCGGGGGAGATCTCCTCCAACCGCCTGCGCCTCGACTTGACCGGCAGCGCCGGACCGGGGGTCGATTTCGAGCTGTCGGGGGAAAATCAGCTCCTCTATACCGACCCGGCCGGACTGCTCCCTTTGCCGGGAGAATCGGTGAATCGGGCCGTCGACCTGGCAAAGAGCTGGAACGAGGGTGGACGCTTCCAGAATCGCCTCTTCGTCGACCGGCTCAATCTGCGCGCAACCCGCGCGGGGATCGAATGGACCGTCGGCCGGCAGGCGATCGGCTTCGGACGAATCGTCCTCTTCTCCCCCCTCGACATCATCGCCCCCTTCCCGCCCGACGCCCTCGATACCGACGTGCGCCCCGGCGTCGACGCTCTGCGGGCGGTGCATTACTACGGCCTCGGAGGCCAGGTCGGAGCGGTCGCCGTCTTCGGCGACACGGCGGGTAACGACTCTTTCCTGGCGACCTTTTCCCACCATCTGCGCGGGGTGGACCTGCTGGGAATCGCCGGCCGCCTGCGGCGCCGGCCCATGGCCGGATTCGGATTGGCGACCTCGTTGGGAGGAATGGGGGTCAAGGCAGAGGCCGCCTTCTTCGAAGGGCGGCGGGTTGGGGAGCCGGGCGGCGACCTGCACGACGACCTCCTCATCGCGGGCCTGGAGGGAGACTACCGCTTCGACAGCGGCCTGATACTCACCGCCGAGTACCTCTACAACGGCGCCGGCGCCGACGAGCCGGCCGACTATCCGGAGGTGCTCGCCTCGGCACCGGCAAAGGAGGGCTTGAGCTTCCTCGCCGGCCGCCACTACCTGCTCGCCGGACCGTCCTGGGAGGTTCACCCCCTGGTCACTTTCGGCGCCACCCTGATCTGGAATATCGAGGACGACTCCTTCTTCCTGCGCCCCCTGGTCGACCTCTCCCTTTCAGACAACCTGGCACTGCAGATCTTCTGGGCCTTCAGTCGCGGAGGCGAACCCGAGGAGGTGCTCGGCTTCTCCGTTCCGCGCAGCGAGTTCGGGTCAGCCGGGGACAGCGGCGGGTTTTTCCTGAAATACTACTTTTAAAAATAAAGGCGGACCGTCTCCGGTCCGCCTCGTATTCTGGCTGGGGTACTTGGGAACTCTTACAGGCCAGCCCGCTTGCGCAACGATTCGGAGCGGTCGGTCTTTTCCCAGTTGAATTCGGGCAGTTCCCGACCGAAATGTCCGTAGGCGGCCGTCTTGCGGTAGATCGGGCGGAGCAGGTCGAGGGTGTCAATGATCGCCGCCGGGCGCATGTCGAATTCATCCCGGGCGATCCTGGCGATGTCGTTGGAGGGGATTTTCCCGGTGCCGAAAGTGTTGATCATCACCGAAACCGGCTCGGCGACGCCGATGGCGTAGGCCAGTTGTACCTCGCACTTGTCGGCAACGCCGGCGGCGACAATGTTCTTGGCGACGTAGCGGGCCATGTAGGAGGCGCTACGGTCGACTTTGGAGGGATCCTTGCCGGAGAATGCCCCGCCGCCGTGGGACCCTTGGCCGCCGTAGGTGTCGACAATGATCTTGCGCCCGGTCAGGCCGCAGTCACCCATGGGGCCGCCGACCACGAAGCGCCCGGTGGGATTGATGAAGTACTTGGTCTTCTCGTCGAGAAGCTCCTCGGGGATGACCTTCCTCACCACCTCCTCGATGATTCCCTCCTTGAGGGTATCGTAGGCGACCTCGGGGGTATGCTGGGAAGAGAGCACCACCGTATCGACGCGGATCGGCTTGTCGTTGATGTACTGGATGGAGACCTGGGACTTGCTGTCCGGCCGCAGGAAGGTCAGCAGGCCGCTTTTGCGGACGTCCGCCAGACGCTTGGTCAGCTTGTGGGCGAAGGTGATGGGCATCGGCATCAGCTCCGGCGTCTCGTTGCAGGCATAGCCGAACATCAGCCCCTGGTCTCCGGCACCCTGTTCCGTGTAGAGACCTTCGCCGGCAGTAACCCCCTGGGAAATGTCCGGGGACTGGCGATCGATGGAAGTCAGAACGGCGCAGGTCTCCCAATCGAAGCCCATGGCGGAGTCGTCGTAGCCAATATCCCTGATGGCCTGGCGGACGATGTCGGGGTAGTCGATGCGGGCCGTGGTGGTGATTTCCCCGGCGATCATGGCCATGCCGGTCGTCACCATGGTTTCGCAGGCGACCCGGGACCTGGGATCCTGTTCGAGAATGGCATCGAGGATGGCATCGGAGATCTGATCCGCAACCTTGTCGGGATGCCCCTCGCTAACAGATTCGGACGTAAAAAGAAAATCGGTCATGGCCATGGCAAAGGTCCTCCTTGCGGGATCTTTTGAAGATAGATGGAAAACGGAAATTTTAGCCGGGATCGGCGGGATTTGTCAATAAAATCATATTCGGATGGCGGGGGTTCCGAAAAGTTTCGGAAAGCGATGATTCATCTCCTCTTCGAGGCTGCGCGCCACGTCCTCCGCCGTGGCGTGCCGGGACAGGCTGGAGACCAGCTCGGCGGCGTCTTCCCGACGCACCTGTCTCAAAATCCTCTTGACCCTGGGAATGCCGGGGGCATTCATCGACAATTCGTCGAAACCGAGGCCCAGAAGAACCATGAGATAGAGAGGCTCGCCGGCCATCTCCCCGCACATTCCGACCGGGATGCCGGCCTCGTGAGCGGCCCGGCAGATCATCCCCAGGGCCTTCAATACGGCCGGATGGAGGGGCTGGTAGAGATAGGCGACATGCTCGTTGCCCCGATCGACAGCCAGGCAGTACTGGATCAGGTCGTTGGTCCCCACGGAGAAATAGTCGACCTCCCTGGCCAGCAGGTCGGCGATCAGAGCCGCCGAGGGGGTCTCGATCATGATTCCGACGGGCAGGTCGGGAGCAAACGCCAGGCCCTCGGCCCGCAGCTCCCTCCTGGCCTCCTCCAGGCAGGTCTTGCAGGCGCGCAGTTCGGCCACGCCGGAGATCATGGGAAACATGATGCGGGCGGCACCGAAGGCCGATGCACGCAGGATGGCACGTAACTGGGCCTTGAAAAGGCGCCGTTCGTTGAGCGAAAAGCGCACCGCCCGCAGTCCCATCGCCGGGTTGGCCTCGTCGGCAAGGTTGATCTCCGGAACGAATTTGTCGCCGCCGACATCGAGGGTGCGGATGGTCACCGGGAAGGGAGCCATTTTCTCGATGATCTGGCGATACACGGCGAACTGTTCCTCCTCGGCGGGGGGCACGAGACGATTCAGAAACAGGAATTCCGAGCGAAAGAGCCCTACACCCTCGGCCCCCTGGCTCAACGCCAGCGGCACCTCCTCGGCCAGCTCCACGTTGCCCCGCAGGGCGATGCGATGGCCGTCGAGCGTCTCCGCGGACAGTTCCCGGTAGGAGAGGAGTTCTTTTTCGAGGTATTCGTACTCCTGCTTCTTCTCCAGGTATTCCTTGAAGGTCAGGGCCGATGGATTGAGGATCACCGTGCCGTTGATGCCGTCCACGATCGCCGCGGTTCCGTCGGGAACCAGGGAGGAGGCCTTCTCCAGCCCGACCACGGCGGGTATGCCCAGGGACCGGGCCAGGATGGCGGTGTGGGAAGTCCGGCCGCCGACATCGGTGACGAAGCCGATTATCTTCCCCTTGTCCATCTGCAGGGTGTCGGCGGGCGAGAGATCGTGGGCGAGAACGATGACCTTGCGATCAATATCGGCCAGCGACTGCTGGGTCTCTCCCATCAGGTTGCGCAGAATACGATCGCCCACCGAGTCGATATCCGACCGGCGCTCGCGCAGGTATTCGTCCTCGATGCCGTCGAAAATCTTGCGGAATCGGGCCAGGGTCCGCTTCAAGGCTCCTTCGGCGTTGACCCGCTCCCTCCCGATGTTGGCGATGGTCTCATCCAGCAGCATCTGATCCTCGAGGATCAGCAGGTGGGTGTCGATGATATAAAGATGTTCGGCCAGCTTCCGGTCGGAAACCCTCGACTTGACCTCCTCCAGCTGCCTCTTGGAAACATGGACGGCGTCGAGAAAGGCATCGACCTGAGCGGCAATTTCCGACTCGGCAATGGGCCTCTCCACGGCTGTCATCCGAGCGCGGTTGACAAGGCAGACCTCGCCGATGGCGATGCCGGGCGATGCCGCCAGCCCCACCAGGAAGGTATCCTCGGCGATTTTATTCTTCTCCGAAGCCATCATCGATCAATTGCCCGATTGCACCCAGCGCCTCTTCGGCATCGTCGCCGTTCACGGCGACGCAAATTTGCGAACCTTTCGGAGCAGCAAGCATCAAAATGCCCATGATACTCTTGCCGTTGACCTCCACCCCTTCCTTTTCAATCATCACCTCCGATCGAAAACGGCTGGCCGTTTGCACCAGTTGCGCCGCGGCGCGCGCATGGAGTCCGAGGCGGTTTTTTATCGTGAACTCCTTTTTCTGCATAAACTCCTTCCCTGTCAATCAACCCAAATGAATGATAAAAACAACGGTGGCCGCAACCAGAAGCACCAGGAGTTGGGAGGACAACCCCTTACGCACAAGTCTCGCGCACAAAAAAACGGCAGGCAAAAGGAGGAGCCCCCACAGGGCCGGTAGACTCTCCTTCCGCAGACAGAGAAAAACCAGGTAGGCGGAAAAACCGCCGAGCAGGATAACCGTACCTTCCTTGCACCGCACGGCGAGATCGGGCAAGTGGTATTTCCGGATCCCTTCGACCACGTCCAGTTCAAGCCGGTAGCCGCGGATCAGGCCGAAAACGCGAAACCAGAGGTGGGGGAGGTTGAAGATGGCCAGAAAGACCACCGGAGCCCACAACGATCCCTTGGCGGCGAGAAAAAGAGCGATAACCGCCGCCAGGGGCCTGATGCCTCCCCAGAACAGCGCATCCCCCATGGCGGCATAGGGGGCCATGACCATCGACTTGAACTCCTGTACCCCCAGCGCCGTCTCCTCCCCCCGTCCGATGCGCTCCTCAAGCGCCAGCATGGTGCCGAGAACCGGCGAAGCCATGTAAGGATGGGTGTTGAAGTACCCCAGATGCCGCCGCAAGGCCGGGCCGGGGTCGCCCCCGCGATGAAGCCAGCGAAGGGCCGGGGCCAGCGCATAGAAGGCGCCGAGGCCCTGGAGCTTTTCGAAATTCCAGCTGGCCTGCAGCGTAAAGCAGCGAAGAAGGACGCGGCCAAGAATCTTTTTCGGCAGTCTTTTCTCCATTGTCACCTCACAACAGCCAAAGCAGGAGAAATGCCGAGACGAAAGAGGCGCTGAAGAGGGTCAGGGCCCGCCGGACGTTGATCGTGGCCAGAATGGCTGCGACACCCACCAGCGGGAAAACCACTCGCAGCCAGTTGGCGCTTTTTGCCGTCAGAGGCAGCAGGATCGGCGCCAGGCTGTGAAGCACAAGGGAGCCGGCCCCGACGATCACCCCGAAGGTGGCCAGGGACGCCAGGGCAAAATGCCCCAGCCCCGCCAGATGGCTCCTTTCGATGGCCTGCCAGTCATTTTCGGCCAGGGCCTCTTCGGAGCGCTGCAGCAGCTTCTCGTTCCAGTTGCGCGCTCCGCGATCGAAGAGTTGGCCGACCTTTCCCAGGGGCATGGCGACCAGGGTGGCCAGCAGGCTGAGCGCCAGAGGGGAGGCACCCGACATCTCGCCGCCCATGCCGATCGCCAGCGCCGTCGCCCCGACGGTCACCTGGGTATCGTCGGGAGGGATAGCGGCGCCGACCGGCAGGCGACCCAGCCACAGCAGTTCGACCAGGAGCCCCACCTGGAGGCCGGCCGACGGGTTTCCGAGCAGCCATCCGGTCAGGGGGCCCACAACGATGGGCCGGGATATCATGATCTGCGGAAAGGCGGTTCGGTCGAGGCCGGAAATAACCGCCACGGAAGCTCCGAGCAGGTAGTGCCCCGCCCCCATTATCAGGGCCTCCCCGCCGGAACGAGACGGTGCCAGTTTTGCTGGCGGTCGGAAGGAATGCACTGCGAGACGATCCGCACCCCCTCATCTTCGAGAGTTTGCAGGTTGTCGATATCATGCTGGTCCAGGGCGATGGTGCAGGTGAAACGCACCTTGCCCTCCGCGGCATGCATGTTTCCGAGATTGACGGAGGTAAGCTCCAGCCCGAGTCGATGCGCCCGCAGGGCATCCTCCGAGTTGGCAAAGAGGAGCAGAACCCGGCGTCGGGACAGTTCCTCCGAATCGAGAAACGACACGGCCTCCTCCACGGTCGCGATCAGGACCTTGATTCCCTTGGGTACGGCGGCTTCCATCAGCACCCGCTGGAAGGTCGCCTTGGCAACGGGGTTGTTGGCCACCACGATGCAGTCGGCATGGATGTGGGGAACCCAGGCTTCCAGCACCTGGCCGTGAATAAGTCGGTTGTCGATCCTTGCCAATGCAATGCTCATTACCGTCTTCCCCTGCCCGGGGCCTTTATTTCTGCAGAATCTCGCTGGCCAGAGATATACTCTGCTGTCCGTAGGATTTCAACATGGCGGCCAGTTCGGAAAGCCCGAGAGCCTCGCGGCTGTTGAAAAACTTGATCACCATGGGCAGGTTGACCCCCGTCAGCACTTCCAGCTTTCCGGGCTCCAGGAAAGAAAGGCTGATATTGGACGGGGTTCCCCCGAACATGTCCGTCATGATGGCAACTCCCTGGCCGTGGCCGATCTCCTCGATGGCCCGGGACAGGGCGCCGCGAATATCCTCCAGGCTGTCTTCCCTGCCAATGCAGACGGCACGGACGTTCTCCAGCGGTCCGATCACCATCTCGGCGGCGGCGATCAACTCCCTGGCCAGGTTCGAATGGGTGGCGATAACCAGTCCGATCATGGGTCACCCCTTGGCTAAATCCCGATGGTTGACCTCGAGAGTTATCCCCTCGTCAACGAAGGTGGGCCGCAGTTCTTCGACCAGCGCCACGCTGCGATGCCGGCCGCCGGTGCAGCCGATGGAGACGGTCAGATAACTTTTGCCCTCCTTGCGGTAGTGGGGCAGGAGAAAGCGCAGGAGATTGTTGAAGTGCCGCAGGAAATCCTGGCAGGCGGGCTGGGCCAGGACGAACTCGCTCACCGGAGCATCGAGTCCCAAAAGAGGCCTCAATTCGTCGACGAAATGGGGATTGGGCAAAAACCGTACGTCCATCACCAGATCCGAATCGAGGGGAACCCCGTAGCGGTATCCGAAGGACTGCAGACGAACCACCAGCGGGGCCCGTCCCTCCGGCCTGCGCACCATCCGGATCACCCTGGCCCGGAGCTCGTGCGGGGTCAGGCCGGAAGTGTCGACGACCACGGTGGCGAAGTCCTTGAGGCCCTGCAGCAGGTGCCGTTCCTGGTGGATTCCCTGGCTCAGTCCCTCGGCCTGAGCTAGGGGATGACGACGGCGCGTTTCGGAGAACCGCCGCACCAGCGTCTCGTCGGAAGCATCGAAAAAGTAGATTTCCAGCCGGTGGCCGGTCTTTTCAAGATCCCGGAAGATCTCCTCGAAACCCGAAAGAAAATCACGGGTGCGGACATCGACGACAATGGCGACGTCGGTCCTCAGCTTGCCGCCCTGCTCGGCGACTTCCAAAAAGCTCGGCAGCAGGGTCATGGGAAGGTTGTCGACGACAAAAAAACCTTCATCCTCCAGGGCCCGGGCGGCGGAGCTCTTCCCGGATCCGGACAGGCCGGTCAGTATGACGATCCGCTGTCGCGTCATTCGAGATTGTCCCCGATGATCGAATGCGCATGCAGATAGGCCGTCTCGGCCATTCGCTTCTCGAGTCGGTCCTGGAATTCCATCGCGCTGTGATAGCCCATCTCCTTGAGCAGCTGGTTGCGCGCCGCCACCTCAATGATGGTGGTGATGTTGCGGCCGGGTCGCACCGGGATCCTGAGCAGCGGAACCTCCAGGCCGAGAACCGAGTAGGATTGCTCCTCCAGGCCGAGGCGATCGTATTCTTTGCCATCCTCCCAGTCGACCAGCTCCGCGGCCAGGTCGATCTTTTTGCGTTCGCGGATGGCCGCCACGCCGAAAAGATGCTTGATATTGATGATCCCCAGCCCCCGGATTTCCATGTGGTAATGCAGCAGATCCATTCCCTCGCCGAAAAGCACGGCCGGCAGCTTCATGCGCACCTTGACCACATCGTCGGCGACCAGCCGGTGTCCTTTCAACACCAGGTCCAGGGCACACTCGCTCTTGCCGATGCCGCTCTTGCCGAGCAACAGCACCCCGACCCCGAGGACATCGACCAGTACGCCGTGAACGGTTGTCGAGGGAAGCAGACGTTCCTCGAGAAATTTGGTGATCAGGGAGATGAAGGTTGAACTTTGATGGTGGCTGCGCAACAGGGGAATCCCCTGTCGTTCGACTTCCTCGACCAGAAGCGCGGGTGGTTGCTGCCCTTTGGTGACGATGAAGCAGGAGACGTTCAGAGCGCAGAGCCGCTCCAGGTTGGTTTTTGCCTTGTCGGGGGAAAGGTGGTCGAGATAGCTCAACTCGGTCGAGCCGAGCACCTGAATCCGGTCGGGATGAAGATTGGTGATGTAGCCGGCGAGGGCCAGGCCGGGTTTCTGGATGCGGGGAACCTGAACGCGCTTTTCCAGACCCCGTTCGCCGGCCAGCAACTCGAGATCGAGTCCGGCCTCCTTCTCGCTGAGAAGCTCTTGGATACTCAGTCCGGCCATATATCCCTACATGCTAAAGCTTTTCTTCTTCTTCGGTGATAATTGCGTAGAGTTGATCATCCGTTTCCGCGTTGAGAAGACGGTTACGCACCGCGGGGTTCTTCAACAGCTTGGAGATGCGCGCCAGTGTCTTGAGGTGAACGCCAACCGACTCTTCCGGCGCCACCAGCAGAAAGAAAAGATGGGCCGGCTTGCCGTCCATGGAATCGAAATCGACGCCGGAACGGCTGCGGCCGAAAGAGATCAGCAGTTGGCCCGCGTTCTTCAATTTTCCATGAGGAATGGCCACCCCTTCGCCGATTCCGGTACTGCCGAGGCGTTCACGCTCCTGCAGCACCCGGATGACCTCATCCCGATCGAGACCGCCCTCTACCTTCAGTATCGCGTCGGTGAGTTCAGCCAGAACCTCATTCTTTCCCGTCGCCTTCAGATCTGCGGCAATGGCGTCGGGATGCAACAGCTCGGAAATCTTCATATCGCTAATACTAATCGATGTTTTAAGGGATTTGTCAAAAAAAGGAAGGGAAGGCATTTTATCCTTCCCCTCCCACGAATGGAAATCGTGATTATTTGGCTTGCGGAACGATAAGACCGTAGTTTCCGTCCTTGCGCCGGTAAACCACGTTTATCTCTTCGGAGGCGGCATCGGTAAAAACAAGAAATTCCTTGTCCAGAAGATCCATCTGCATGACCGCCTCTTCCACGGCCATCGGCTTGACGGGAAAACTGTTGCTGCGAACGATCACCGGCCCGGGGCTTCCTTCTTCGATGCTTTCGGCGGCCAGAACCGTTTTTTCCACCTGCCGCCCCTTGCCACTGTGCGGTTTGTGTTCCTTGATCTTTTCCTTGTAGCGCTTCAACTGCCGTTCGATCTTGTCGACCATGGCGTCGATGGCGGCATACATGTCGTTGGTCTGCCCGGAACTCTTGATGGTGATTCCCTTGGCGACAAGACTCACTTCGGCGTTATGACGAATCTTCTTCTCGACGGAAAGGACCACCTGGGCATCGATCGGTTCATCGATGTACTTCTTCACCCGGGAGAGTTTCTCCTCGACATAGGCCCTTACCGGCTCGCTTGTCTCCATGTGCCTGAATGTGACAGCGATTTGCATATTCCAAACCTCCTGATGAAACGTCCCTTTCGGGACCGGTTGTATTCCCTCATTTAGATTATAGCCTGCCGGGCCGGTTTCGTCACGCCTGCGTCTGCTAAAACAGACGCTTGCGGTCGGTCGATGATCCGATGCCGAGCATTTCGCGATACTTGGTGACCGTGCGCCGGGCAATATCGATCCCCTGCTCCCGCAGGAGGTCGACGATTTTCTGGTCCGAAAAAGGCTTTTTGGGATTTTCGCCGCCAACGATATCACGAATGCGGTTCTTGACGCTTTCCGAGGCGATGGTGCTTCCCGCCGTGGTGCTTATACCGCTATTGAAGAAATACTTCAATTCAAAAAGCCCCTGCGGGGTCTGAACATACTTGTTGGTCGTCACCCGGGAGATCGTCGATTCGTGCATTTCGATATCCTCGGCCACGTCCCTCAGGACCAGCGGCTTGAGATATTCAATACCCTTGTCGAAGAATTCCCGCTGAAATTTGACGATGCTCTTGGTGACCTTGTAAATGGTTCTCTGCCGCTGGTGGATGCTTTTGATCAGCCACAGGGCACCGCGCATTTTCTCCTGAATGTATTCGCCGGCCTTCTGGTCGACTTCGGCCGACCCGGCCAGGGCGTTGCGATAAAAGGAGTTGATGCGCAGGTTGGGCAGGCCTTCGTCATTGAGTACGACGACATATTCGTCGCTGATCTTGTAGACGAAAATGTCGGGGGTGATATAGTGAATTTCATCCTGGGTATAGGGCAGCCCCGGTTTAGGATCGAGGCCGGAGATGATCCGGGTGGCCCCCAGGACCTCGTCCAGGGAAACTCCCAAGACCTTGGCGATGACCGGATACTTGCGGGATTCGAGCTCCTCCAGATGGTCACGCAGGATAATTTCCACCAGCGACCCCTGCATCCCGAGTTGTTCGACCTGCCTGAGCAGACACTCCTGCAGGTTGCGGCAGGCGACTCCGGCCGGATCGAGTTCCTGCACGAGACCGAGGACCTCCTCGACCTTTTCCGTGCCGGTTCCGGTGATCTCGGATATTTCCTCGACCGAAGCCTTCAGGTAGCCGTCGTCGTTGAGATTGCCGATGATCTCGGCAGCAACCCTGCGCTCCTCCTGGCCTATCCGGGTGAGTCCAAGCTGCCAGGTCAGATGATCGGAAAGAGTCCCTTTGCGGGTCAACAGGTTTTCGTAGGAAGGCCGGTCCTCATCCTCCTCGTAGGCATCGGCGGTCGATCCGCCAAGATTGTAGCCTTCGAGGTAGGTCTGCCAGTCGATGTCCGAAAGCCCCTCGTTTTCGCCGGCGACCTCCTTTATTTCTTCCGAAGCCGGTTCGCCCTCGGCGGTTTCGGCATTTTCCTCCCGGGTTTCCTTCTCTTCGAGATCGAGCCCCTCTTCGAGAATCGGATTCTCCTCCAGTTCCTGCTGGACCATCTCCACCAGTTCCATCCTGGAGAGCTGCAGCAGCTTGATCGCCTGCTGCAGTTGGGGCGTCATGACCAGTTGCTGGCTGAGCTTCAGTTGTTGCCGAATTTCTAAAGCCATAGTACTCCTGGAACAAATGTTCCCGGTCCATCCCCTTCTTGGGGACATTCAGGCAGTCAGAGCCGAAATTTTTCCCCGAGATAGATCGTTCGGGCCCGCTGGCTGCCGGCGATCTGATCGGGCGGGCCGAATTCGAGGATCTCCCCTTCGTTGAGGATGTAGGCCTTGTTGCAGACCCCCAGGGTTTCCCTGACGTTATGATCCGAGATCAGCACCCCGATGCCCCGGTCGCGCAGACTGGAAATAATATTCTGGATATCGATGACGGCGATGGGATCGATGCCGGCAAAGGGCTCGTCGAGCAGAATGAAAGCCGGTTCGATCACCAGGGCCCGGGCGATCTCGACGCGCCGACGCTCCCCTCCCGACAGGGCATAGCCGCGGGAACGGGCCACATGATTCAGACGAAAATCCTCGAGCAGGCGCTCCTTGCGCTGCCTTCTCTCGGCCGCCGACAATCCCAGAGTCTCGAGAATCGCCAGCAGGTTTTCCTCCACCGTCATGTTGCGAAAGACCGAAGGCTCCTGGGGCAGGTACGAAATGCCCGCCTGGGCCCTTTGATACATCGGCAGGTCGGTCAATTCAAGATCGTCGAGGAAAACCTTCCCCTCGTCCGGCCGCACAAGACCGACCACCATATAGAAGGAAGTGGTCTTGCCGGCGCCGTTGGGTCCGAGCAGACCGATCACCTCGCCGGAGGACACCTCCAGATCGACCCCGCACACCACCTGTCTTCCCTTGAAGCCCTTGCTCAAACCCGTTGCCTTGAGCCTGCGGGTCACGGTTCCGGCTCCTTGGGATGAAACACGGCGTTGACCCGGGATCCCCCCTCGCCGCTGACGATGCTGCGGTCTTCGTTGAGCAGCACGGTGATCTCGTCGCCTTCGACGAAATCCTTGCCCTGGTGAACCCTGGGGGACCCGGTCAGGACGATCCGTCCGTCCTCCCGGTAAAAGACCCCTTTTTCCCCGGTGGCCACCTTGGTCCCCTGCACGATCCGAACGTCGCGGTAGGCCTCGATCCGGTCGATTTCACGGCTGTCGGAATGGTAGCGAACGACCATTTCATCGGCGTAGAGGACGACGTCTCCCTGCCGGGCCACGACGTTGCCGACAAACCGAACCTGCCGCGCCGCATCGTCGGCCTCCAGGCGGTCCGAATTGATCGTGATCGGCTGATTGCTGAAGTCCTGCTTCGTCTCGGAACCGACCTCCGAACCGGCTGTGGAACCGCCCCCGACCGCGGAACCAGCGTCGTCAGCCCCCTCTGCCACCGGAGCAACGACCGCCAGCAGCACCAGAAGACCCAGGGCAGCAAGGGATCGCGGCTTCATGGCCGTCCCTCGTGTTGGTCGGCGCCGAAGCGTGCCTCGACGGCGGAGAGGATTTTCAGGGAATGGCTCTCGACATCCAGGGTCATTCCGACGCCGTCGATCTCGACCCGGTCGGAGACCAGATGAATCGGCCTGTCGGAGCGGACCTGGCGCTTCTTCTCGTTGTAGTCGAGCCGTTCGGTATAGAGGGTAAATCCCTGCGGGCTTTCGATGACCACATCGTCCCAGACGGAGACCCGCCGGGTGTCGATCTGCATCTCGCCGTTTGCCGCGGTGAGGGAATAATCCCCTTGTTGTCCGTAAAAAGTCATGCGTATATTCTTGAGGCGCGTCGTTCCATCCTTGGCGTTGTGGGCCGCGGAATCGGCCACCAGGGACCAGTGACGGCGCCCTTCGCGAGTTTCGGTGTAGTTGATCTTCTTCAGGGAAAGGTCGACGTTCCGGGGCAGGGTTTCGAGAATTTCCTCCGGACCGCCGCCCTGAAAATTCCTGACGATCATCACCGTCAGGCTCCCGGCAAGAACCAGGATGGCAAGGACCAGCAGATTGCGAACGTTAAACCTTCTTGCCATAAGTTGAGCCAGTATACCACCATCGCATGGGGGTGTAAAGGTGGTTGTCGGTGAATTGGCACGGGATTTGAAAGTCCATCAGATTCGGTCGAACTTCTTGATTTTCATGGGTAAACTGGAAATCCCGGCCAGCCTGCCATCATCGCAGTAGATTCGCGCCTCAAGTCCGACAGCCCCCCTACCCCTCGAAATAACGTCCGGTCACCCCGGGCCAGCGCCCGGTTTCCTTGAGGATCAGGTCGCAGATCTCCCGCACCGCGCCCCGGCCGCCGGGCCGCTGGCTGACATAGTCGACCAGCGGCTTCACTTCGTCGTGGGCATCGGCGACCGTCGCCGAGAATCCGACCCGCCGCAGGATGGGCAGGTCGACCACGTCGTCGCCGACGTAGGCGACCTCCTCATCGCTCAACTTCAGGCTGTGAAGAATTTCGCGATAGGGAATCAGCTTGTCCCGGGCTCCCTGGTAGAGGATCTCGATGCCGAGTTCTTTCGCCCGCAGGGCGACCACTTCCGAGTGGCGCCCGGTAATGATGCCGACCGTCAGGGCGGCGCGCTGCAACAGCTTCAGGCCGTGGCCGTCCTTGACGTCGAAGGCCTTGGTCTCCACGCCGTGGTTGTCATAGACGATCCTGCCATCGGTCATGACGCCGTCGACGTCGAGCAGCAGCAGGCGGATTTTCTCCAGGCGCGCCCTCATACCACCCCCGCCTTGAGCAGGTCGTGGAGATGGACTACCCCCACCGGCACCCGGCTCTCCTCCGACTCGAAAACGAAGAGAGACGTGATCGAGTGTTCTTCCATCCTCTGCAGGGCCTTGGCGGCCAGGTTGCTGCGCAGAATCCGTTTGGGACAGGTGGTCATCATCTCGTGGATCGGACGATTGAGAACATCGAACCCATTTTCGATGGCGCGGCGCAGATCGCCGTCGGTAAAAACACCCACCAGTTCCCCGCGAGTGTTGGCCACACCGGTGATGCCGAGCTTCTTGCTGGTGATCTCGAACAGCCCCTCCTTGAGGGGGGTATCCTCGGCGACCAGCGGAAGGTCGGCGCCGCTGTGCATGAGTTCCTCGACCCTCAGCAGCAGCCTCTTGCCGAGCGCCCCCCCGGGATGGAAGAGGGCGAAGTCCTCGTCCTTGAAGCCCCGCTCGACGAGCAGGGTCACCGCCAGCGCGTCCCCCATGGCGAGGGTGGCCGTCGTACTGGCGGTCGGAGCAAGGCCTAGAGGACAGGCCTCCTCCTTGACCGAGATGTCGAGCGAGACATCCCCGGCCCGGGCCAGGGTACTGGCCATGTTTCCGCTCATGGCGATAAGAGGCAGCCCCATGCGCTTGATCACCGGCAGGATGCGGGAGAGCTCCTCGGTTTCCCCGGAGTTGGATATGGCGATGACCACGTCCCCCTTCATGAGCATCCCGAGATCACCGTGGATCCCCTCGGCCGGATGAAGGAAAAAGGCCGGGGTTCCGGTCGACGCCATGGTGGCGGCGATTTTCTGACAGATCAGGCCCGATTTTCCCATCCCGGTGATAACCACCCGGCCCGGGCAGGTCAGGATCATCTCCACCGCCCTTACGAAGTTCTCGTCGATGCGATCGGCGAGGGCCTGCACTGCCTCGGCCTCGACCTGCAAAACCCGTTTGGCGGTCTGAAATATTTCCTTCAACTTTCTCTCGTTTCCTTAACGGCGGCGTCGATCGCCAGCATCTGTTCCAGCATCGCCCGCAGGTTCTGCAGGTAAAGGGAGTTGGGGCCGTCGCAACGCGCCTTCCCGGGGTTTTCGTGGACCTCCCAGAAAAGGCCGTCGACGCCGGTGGCGACCGCGGCCCGCGAAAGGGCGCCGACGTACTGGCGCTGGCCTCCCGAACTGGCGCCGGCGCCGCCGGGAAGCTGAACCGAGTGGGTGGCATCGAAAATAACGGGACAGCCGGTCTCCGCCATGATCACCAGCGAGCGCATGTCGGTAACCAGGTTGTTGTAGCCGAAGGAGGCGCCCCGTTCGGTGAGCAGGATGCGGTCGTTGCCGCTCGCCTCGATTTTCTTCACCACGTTGGCCATGTCCCAGGGCGCCATGAACTGGCCCTTCTTGACGTTGACGACCTTGCCGGTACGCCCCGCAGCCAGCAACAGGTCGGTCTGCCGGCAGAGAAAGGCCGGCACCTGGAGGATGTCGAGCACCTCGGCGGCCGCGTCGACCTGCCCCAGGTCATGGACGTCGGAGAGCACCGGCATCCCGAGTTCGGCCTTGACCCGGGCCAGAATGCGCAGCCCCTCCTCCATGCCCGGCCCGCGGAAGGAATCGACCGAGGTGCGGTTGGCCTTGTCGTAGCTCGCCTTGAAGATCAGGCCGATGCCGAGGTCTTCGGTCAACTTCCTCAGGTAGTCGGCGATACGAAGGGTCAGCTCCTCGTCCTCGATGGCGCAGGGCCCGGCGATCAGAACCAGGGGCCGGCCGCCGCCGAAAACGACATTGCCGACGGAAACTTCCCGCGTCATCTCATTTCTCCTTCTTCTGCTTCAGACAAGCGCCGACGAAGGACTCGAAGAGGGGATGGGGATCCATCGGCCGGGAACGGAATTCGGGATGGAACTGGCAGCCGAGGAACCAGGGGTGGTCATTGAGCTCGACGATTTCCACCAGGTCGCCCTCGGGATAGATGCCCGAGAGGGCCAGACCGGCCGTCTGCAGGGTTTCGCGATAGGCGTTGTTGAACTCGAAACGATGGCGGTGCCGCTCGGAGACCTTTTCCTGACCGTAGATGCGTCGTGCCAAAGTCTTCTCGCCCAGGGCGCAGGGATAGGCCCCGAGACGCATGGTCCCGCCCTTGCCCGAGACGCTCTTCTGCGACTCCATGATGTGGATGAGGGGGTTCCTGGCGTCCTCGCAGAACTCGGCCGAGTAGGCCTCCTCGATGCCGCAGACGTTGCGCGCGAACTCCACCACCGCCATCTGCATCCCCAGGCAGATGCCGAAGAAGGGAATGCGGTTCTCGCGGGCATGGCGGATGGCGGCGATCTTGCCCTCGCTGCCGCGCTCGCCGAAGCCGCCCGGCACCAGGATGCCGTCCACCCCGTCGAAGGTGTCGCCGATGCCGTGCCGTTCCAGGGACTCGGAGTCGATGTACTCCAGGTTGACCCGGCAGTTGTTGGCGATCCCTCCGTGGATGAGGGCCTCGGAGAGCGACTTGTAGCTCTCGGTCAGCTCAACGTACTTGCCG